>Ga0190283_1000808_pt1 | contig 15468 bp, 15 predicted proteins | sample 48691801_MG_FD_161669 | JGI IMG/M metagenome (GOLD analysis project Ga0190283, IMG submission 161669) | Hydrothermal vent microbial mat bacterial communities from Southern Trench, Guaymas Basin, Mexico - 4869-18-0-1_MG | ecosystem: Environmental > Aquatic > Marine > Hydrothermal vents >...
GGCATTTTTTTAACATAAAATTCTATGAAAAAAATCATTATTATTATTGCTCTTGTTTTTCTTGTCGCGCTGCCTTACCTGCCGACAATAAATTACGACTTCCTTTTTGACGACTACCACCTCGTTGTAAAAAATAATCGGCTCGCTTCTCTCAACGACTTAAAACATTATTTTACCGAAGCGCATACGTGGCAGAAAGGTCGCGCGAGTTATTTTCGCCCGATGATGTATTTGTCGTTAATGTTAAATTTCGCTGTGTCGAAAAAAAATGTTTGGAGTTATCATTTATTCAATATTTTAATAAATTTACTCGTCGCATTCCTTGTTTTTTCCATCGCAAAAAATATTTACAAATTTTTCGGATTGGCTAAAGCGGTTTCTTGCGCGGCGCTTGCCGCAGCGCTTTTCGCGCTGCATCCTTTGCACACGGAAGTTGTAACGAACATTGCCGGTCGCGCCGATTCGATGATGACTTTTTGGATTTTGCTCGGCATTGTTTTGTCGGAAAAAGCTTATCGCGGCAGTTTTTTCGCCGGCATTCTCGTCGGCTTCTGCGCGCTTGCCGCCGGCTTGACAAAAGAAACGGGCTTTCTTTTTATGCCTATTCTTCTTTTCTATTATTTTTCGTTTCACAAAAAATCCAACTGCAAAAAAGTTATACCGTGGATGGCTGGCGCGCTTGGTTCCGCGCTCGCTGTCTCAATGTATTTTTTCGTGATGAAAAGTGTCGAAAAAATCAACGCTGTTTCTTATCTTGATAATTTTTCGCCGTTTATCCCGTTTGACCAAAGAATAAAAACCGCTATTTATTTATTTGGAAAAAGCATAAAACTTTTATTTGTTCCATTTCCGCTTTCGGCGGATTATTCCTTCGCGCAGATAACGCCGCAGCTTTCTTTTTTAACATTATATTCCGCGCTTGCGATAATAATAATTCTTGGCGGGCTGCTTTATTCTTGGAAAGAGCCGGGGAGCGCGACGAAAAGCATCACACAATTTTCGATTTCGTGGTTTTTACTCTGCTATATTTTTTCTTCAAATTTATTTTTCTCTATTGGAACAATTTTCGGAGAGCGGCTGCTTTATCTCGCGAGCGTTGGCTTTTGCGTCGCTGCCGCGTGTTGGATTTATCAAATAAAAAAATATAAAATAAGATTTTTGGTTATAGCAATAATTTTTGCATTTTATATTTTTATAATTTTTATCAGGAATTATGATTGGAAAAACTCGAAGAATTTTTATAGAGCGATGCGGATGACCGCGCCGAAAAGCGCGAAGGCGCACTTTGTTTCAGCCAAACTCGCGATAAACAATCATAACTTCAATCTTGCGGCGAAACATTTAAACAATTCGCTCGCCATTTTCCCTGGATTTGCCGAAGCGCACGGCTTATTTTCTCAAGTCCTTCTTTATGAAAAAAATTATTCAAATGCTTTTGTTGAAGCGACGCGCGCGATAAGATTAAACCCGAATGTCGCTTCCGCGCACGACGCATTATATAAAATTTACAAAAAGCGCGGCGAAAAAAGCAAAGCCGCCAAGCATCGAGACATAGCGAATAAATTAATAAAATGAAATTAACAGTTTGTAGTCGGTAGTCGGTAGTTTATAGTCGGCGCGAGGCGCGCAAGGGGCTCGCAAGGTTCGCAAGGTTTTTTTTATTAATTTTTATTCTTATATGTTCTTATCCCGATACACTCTGTTATTGGGGCAAGTTATGGTTTAACCTGACTTTCTAGTGAAATTTTTTAAAAAGCTGAAAACGCCCACTATACGGTCGTTTTCGCAATGCTATTCTGTTACCCCACAGAAAATTCCAACCTGGGTTGTTTTTCTCTTAAATATTTTTTTAATTCCAATGCTTTAAATATCGATTGCTGCATTAAAGACGGTTTGAACAAATCAATAGTTTTCCAAAAATTTTTCGATGATTTTTAATTTCATCCGCCTTTTTTCTTATAGTTATTTTTTCGCCGTATGCCGAACTACCACAAAACGCTGGGAATGCCTGTAATAGAGGGTGATTGGGGGATTTATCAATGGTAGCGGCGGTAGGACTTGAACCTACGACACGCGGATTATGATTCCGCTGCTCTGACCAACTGAGCTACGCCGCCAATAAATTAGTGATTTATTGATTTAGTGATTTGTTGAATTAGAACTAACAAATTCGGCAATTAATAAATTACCAAATGAATTTGGTTGCGGGGGTGGGACTTGAACCCACGACCTTCAGGTTATGAGCCTGACGAGCTACCAACTGCTCCACCCCGCGATATAAATTCATCAATCCTTAAACTTATAAATTATCTCGTTTGTGCCTGCGAGCCCAAAAGCATCACGGGCATATTTTTCAAGATAAAAAGGATCAGTTCTCAATTTATAAATTTCTTTTTTAAGTTTGTCGTTTTCCGCGCGCAGTTCGCTAATAGCTTTTTCCAACTTGGCTTCTTCAGCTTTCGTTTTTTTATAGTCAGCACGAACAGGCTCATATAAAACGACATATATGATTGCAATAACTATAATAACGATAATTGCAATCGTAATTTTCATTAAATACCCTTCATTTTTCCGCCGTATTGTGCAACAGGTCCAAGCTCCTCTTCAATACGCAGAAGTTGGTTATATTTACAAATTCTGTCTGTTCTGCACAAAGAACCGGTTTTAATTTGTCCGGCATTAGTAGCAACGGCTATATCAGAAATAGTAGTATCTTCAGTTTCGCCGGAACGATGGCTAATCACAGAAGTATAACCTGCCTCTTTCGCCATTTCTATCGCATCAAGAGTTTCAGTAAGAGTACCTATTTGGTTGACTTTAATAAGGATGGAATTACCAATGCCTTTTTTAATTCCCTGTGACAAGCGTTTAGTGTTTGTGACAAACAAGTCATCGCCAACAAGCTGAATTTTTCCGCCTAATTTTTCAGTTAGAAGTTTCCAGGCTTTCCAGTCATTTTCATCACAACCGTCTTCAATAGAAATAATTGGATACTTTTTGCAAAGTTTCACATAAAAATCCACAAGCTGTTCGGCTGATTTTTCCGGAGTTTTTTCAGCGCCGAGAACATATTTTTTCTTTTTCTTATTATAAAACTCGCTTGAAGCGGCGTCGAGGGCAAGGCAAATGTCTTTGCCCGGCTTATAGCCCGCGTCTTCGATAGCTTTCATAATCACGTCAAGCGCTTCAGCGTTGGATTTAAGGTTTGGAGCAAATCCGCCTTCATCACCAACCGCAGTGTTTAATTTTTTAGCTTTGAGGACTTTTTTCAGCGCCTGGAAAGTTTCCGCGCCCATTCGCAAAGCCTGAGCAAATGTTTTCGCGCCAACCGGCATTATCATGAATTCCTGGATGTCAACATTATTATCAGCGTGCTCGCCACCATTAATAATGTTCATCATTGGAACAGGAAGCACCTTGGTGTTAGTGCCGCCAATATAACGATAAAGCGGAAGCCCTGAATAAGCGGCGGCAGCCTTCGCGGCCGCAAGTGATACGCCTAAAATAGCATTAGCCCCGAGTTTCGATTTATTCGGCGTGCCGTCAAGCTTAATCATTTTAGCGTCAATTTCGTTTTGAAGAAGCGCGTCTTCTCCAAGCAGTTCAGGAGCTATTTTCTGGTTAACATTTTTAACAGCTTTTTGCACACCTTTCCCAAGATATTTTTTCTGGTTACCGTCACGTAGTTCAACAGCTTCATGCTCTCCTGTAGAAGCGCCTGATGGAACAGCCGCGCGTCCGAAAGCGCCGCTTTCAAGAATAACGTCTACTTCGAGAGTAGGTGTGCCACGGGAATCAAGAATTTCCCTTGCTCTGATATCCAAAATTAAAGACATATATAATTTCCTGTAGTTAAATTTAAAAGAATAAAATTAAACGGACGGAATTATAACAAAAAAGATTTTTAAAGTCAAATGAAACAAATTTATAATTTCGCACTTTGTTTTTATAAAACTCCGCACTTGGAAGCACGGCTTACATTATTACGTGCCCGGTCCTCCGATACCTTTCATCAGAGATACCAGCGGCAGGAACATCGCGATAACAATTGTGCCGACGATAAGCGCAAGGAAAACGATAAGCAACGGTTCGAGCAGCGAAGTCAAGCCTTCAACCGCAGTGTCGACATCTTCGTCATAGTTATCTGCGACACGGATCATCATGTTGGCAAGAGTACCTGTTTCTTCACCAACGTCAATCATACCGATTACCATGGGGTCGAAAATACCGCTTTCTCTCAGAGGCTGAACGACCGACTCCCCTTCTTTAATTGAAGCATGGACATTGCCGATAGCCTTTCCGACAATCGCGTTTCCAACAGCATCTTTAACAATGTCGAGGGCTTCAAGAATAGGAACGCCTGAAGAAATCAATGTGCCGAGAGTTCGGGTAAACCTCGCAATAATAACTTTACGAACCAAAGTTCCAAAAATCGGGGCGCTAATCTTAAAAGAGTCAAAAGCATATCGGCCGGGTGGAGTTTTGAAGATAAATTTTACCAGAATAATAAAGCCAATTACAACAGCTGCAACAATGCCTGTTGTAACAGGGTTTTTAAACATAACTAAATCTTTAATAAAATTAGAAGAGTCAATAAGCATTTGTGTAATAAAAGGGAGGCTTTTTCCCTGTTGTGAAAACATTGTTTGAAATTTCGGAACAACAAACACAAGCAAAAAGATAACAACAATGCCCGCAATAGAGAGAACAACAATCGGGTAAGTCATAGCTGACTTAACTTTCTTTTTGAGTTTTTCAGCTTTTTCAGAGAACTCTGCGAGACGGTTAAGCACAGTTTCGAGAACGCCGCCGGCTTCGCCCGCGCGCACCATATTGACGAAAAGATTATCGAAGACTTTAGGATATTTAGCAAGAGATTCCGAGAAAGTCTTTCCGCTTTCCACGCTTGATCCTACTTCTTTAAGAACAGCACTCAGCTGATGTCCTTCAGCCTGCTGCTGCTGCAGAATTTTAAGGCTTCGCACGAGAGGCAATCCAGCGTCAAGAAGTGTAGCCAACTGTCTGGTAAAAAGAGCCAAGTCTGACGGCGTGGCTTTTTTAGGTCCGCCAATCTTAATATTGCTTAAAGCGCTCTTTTTTGATTCAGATTTTTTACCCATTTATAACCTCCAAAAAATTAATCATTAACAGTATTTCTAATAATTTCTTCAATAGTTGTCAGGCCTCTGCTGATTTTAAGGATGCCATCTTCGCGCAAAGTTACCATTCCGGATTCAATGGCTTTTTCTTTAAGCGCAACGGCGGGCGCCCTGTCGTTAATCAGGTTTCTGATTTCTTCATTTAAAACCAACATTTCAAAGATACCGGTTCTTCCGCTGTATCCGCTGTTATGGCAGTGCGGACATCCTTTTCCTCGAAAAAACTTCACCCCTTTAAAATCTTTTTCTGATCCAATTCTTTCTATTTCTTCTTTTTCAGGAGTATATTCTTCGCGGCAGTTTTCACAAACTTTTCTTACTAGCCTTTGAGCCACTACACATTGAATAGTAGAACTCAGCAAGAACGGTTCGGTTCCCATATCAATAAGACGAGTAATTGTTGTGGCAGCGTCGTTAGTATGCAATGTAGAAAGAACAAGGTGCCCCGTCAGCGAAGCCTGAATAGCAATTTGAGTTGTTTCAAGGTCTCGAATTTCCCCGACCATGATTCTGTCGGGATCCTGTCGAAGGATAGACCTTAAAGATTTTGCGTAAGTCAACCCTACATTTGGATTAATAGGAACCTGGACAATACCTTCAACGTCGAACTCAACCGGGTCTTCAGTAGTAATACATTTACTGTCAATGGTGTTCAATTCGGCAAGGCAGCCGTAAAGTGTAGTAGTTTTGCCGCAGCCTGTCGGGCCTGTTACCAAGACAATACCGTTAGGCCTGAAAATAATTTCTTTAAGTTTGTCCGCGATATTCTGCTCGAATCCCAAACTGTAAATGTCAAGTTTAACGCTTTCGCGGTCAAGAATACGAACAACCACACTTTCTCCAAACATTGTTGGAAGAGTGGATACACGAAGGTCAATTTGTTTGCCGGCGATTCGGGAAGTAATCCTTCCGTCCTGCGGGAGGCGTTTTTCAGCGATTTTTAAACCAGCCATAACTTTAATACGCGACGCGATAGCAGGCGCAAGGTGTTTCGGAGGAGGAACAAGCTCATACAGAGTGCCATCCACACGATACCTTATTTTATAATTGTCTTCAAATGGTTCAAAATGGACGTCGCTGGCGTTGTCTCTGATTGCCTGAACCAAAACGAGTTCCAATAACTTAACAACAGGGCCTGAACCTGAAACACCTTCTACGTCTTCACCCTCGAGTTCATCCGGCTTTAGTTTTTCAAGGTCGCCGATAAGTTCATCAATAGACTCTGTTTTTTTGCGGTAATAGTCTTCGAGAATTTTTTCTATTTGCTCGTCAGTTGTCAAAGCTCCTTTGACGTCAACATTAAGTGTATACCTCAAGTCATCAATTGCGGAAAGGTTTTCCAAGTCTGCAACAGCAACAACAATTGAGCCGTCTTTGTTTTTTTCACAAGGAATGGCTCTGTGGATTTCCGCGGAAGATGGGGTGACAAGATCTAAAATTTCTTCGGGTATTTTTTTCAAGTTCAAAGTTACCAGCGGCATTCCAAAAGCTTTTGAAATGGCTTCATGGATTTGCTCATGATTAAGAAAGTCCATATCCACGAGCACAGTTTCCAAAGGGTTATTAGTCCTCTCCATTTCTTCAAGAGCTTTATCTAGGTTTTCTTGTGAAATAGCGTTCTGTTCAAGTAAAGCTTGTCCTAAAGTTTCGGTGTCAAAAGCCATAATATTTCAGATTTTAGATTATAGATTATAGATTTTAGATTTTCAAAATCTAATATTTTGGTTACATTAATTACACTTCGTCAACGGCAGTAATTCTTAAAACTTCGTCCAAAGTTGTAATACCAAGCCTGGCTTTTTTCATTCCATCCTCGCGCAAAGTAGCCATACCTGCTTTTCTTGCAGCTGCTCGAATTTCATTCGCCGGCGCGCATTCATAGATTAAATGGCGGATTTCATCATTAACAACCATGATCTCAAAAATGCCTTTTCTTCCACGGTAACCTGTGTCGTTACATTCTTCACAACCTGTTCCGTGCACCCATTTTTCTTTTTTAATTTCAGCAGGGTCAAACTGCAAAGCTTTAATAGTTTGGTCGTCCGGCACATACTCTGTTTTGCAGTTCTGGCAAATAGTACGCACAAGGCGCTGCCCCATAACTCCGGTTATCGAAGTAGCAACAAGGAAAGGTTTAACCCCCATGTCTACAAGTCGGGTAACGGCGCTTGGCGCGTCATTAGTATGAAGGGTGGAAAAAACCAGGTGGCCAGTTAAAGAAGCCTGAGTGGCAATTTCAGCTGTAGTAGTGTCACGAATCTCCCCTACCATTATAATGTTAGGCGCCTGACGCAGAATAGCCCTCAAAGCGTTACTGAAGCCGAAGTTAATGTCAGTATTAACCTGAACCTGGTTGACACCCGGGAGCATGTATTCAACCGGTTCTTCAACTGTAACAAGTTTAAGGTCAGGATTATTTAAGAAGTTTAAGCATCCGTAAAGAGTAGTTGTCTTTCCACTTCCGGTAGGACCTGTAACAAGCAGAACTCCATTAGGCTGGGCAATGAGTTTTCTAAAAGTAGCTTCATCTTCATCGAGAAATCCAAGCTCCGACAATCCGAGCATAAGGGAAGATTTGTCAAGGATACGCATAACCACACTTTCGCCGTGAGTTCCGGGCAAGGCTGAAACACGTAAGTCAAGCGTAATTTTATCAACATTAAATTTGATACGGCCATCCTGCGGCACCCTCCTTTCCGCCATATTCATTCCTGACATAATTTTCAACCTTGAAATAATAGGGCCTTGCAGTCTTTTGGGCGGAGATTCCATTTCTTTCAGCACTCCGTCAATTCTGTATCTGATACGAATTCTTTTTTCAAGGGGCTCAACGTGGATGTCACTTGTTCTTAAGCGGTAGGCTTGAGTAATAATTGCTGACACGAACCTGATAATCGGCGCGTCGTCTTCTCCGTCCTCGATATCGCCAATACCTTTAAGAGCATCAGCGTAATCGTCTCCCCCAGTAGCTTCTTCCACGGCAGATGCGAGCTGCTGACCACTGTAATAAAGGTCAATTGCTGCCTGGACATCAACAGGGCCTGCGACAACAGTTTCAATTTGAGCGCCTCTGGTTTTTTCAGATTTTCCAAGTTCTACCATCAGGTTGTCGATAACTTCGACATCCATTGGATTAACCATAGCAACTGTAAGGATACCCGCATCGAACTTGACGGGTACAAGCATATTTTCGCGTGCAAATCCCGCAGGAACAAGTTCAATCACTTCCATCGGCACATTTTGGTCACCAACAGTGTAAGCCGGCATGGCGAAATATTCAGCGAGGAAATCTACCAAATCTTTTTCATCAATCGAGCCGTTAATTACAAGGACGCCAAGTAGAGTTCCTGCTCTAACGCCGACATCTTCTTTGGCTGTTTCAATTTGTTCGTCTGTAAGTTTTCCTGATTCTTTTAGAATATCCAGAACAATGTCTTCAGAAGCCATAATATTTAATTTATTTGTATGTTAAAAATTTGTAGTTCATAATACCGGCTGTCAACTAACTTGTCATTCTTCTTTTTTCTTTTACTTTGGCTTTCTTTCCTACTCTTTCACGCAAATAGTTTAACTTTGCCCTCCGGACTTTTCCTGCGCGGATAACTTCAACACGAACAACGTTCGGTGAGTTCACAGGATAAATACGTTCTACTCCTTCACCAAAAGACACTTTGCGAACTGTAAAAGTTTCGCCGGCTTTGCTGCCCTGCTTGGCAATTACTATTCCGGAAAAAATCTGTATACGTTCTTTGTCTCCCTCACGAATTTTCTGGTGTACTTTTACTGTATCGCCAACGCGAAAAGGTTCAAGCTTTTCCTTCCTTATCTGATTCTGTACTTTATCTAATATTGGGTTCATATAAATTTCAATTTTTAATTTTTAATTTTTGATTTTTAATTTTTGATTTCTATAAATTTAACAAATCAGGCCTTCGTTTCATTGTTTTTTTTTGCGCCTGGTGCTTCCGCCACTTCGCTATTTCTTCATGCTTCCCGCTCAACAAAACCGGAGGAACCTTTTTCCCCCTGAACTCTTCCGGCCGGGTGTATTGAGGATATTCCAGCAACCCTTCGGCAAAAGAATCATACAAAACGCTTTCGTTATTGCCAAGCGCTCCCGGCAAAAGTCTTACAACTGTATCGATAAGAACAGAAGCCGCGACAGCCCCGTTGCTCAAAACATAATCCCCGATGGAAATTTCTTCATCCATCTCATCACAAACCCTCTGATCAACTCCTTCATAATGTCCGCAAAGAATAACGAGATGTTCAACTTCCGCGATTTCTTTCGCGACTTTATGTGTCAGGGTTTTTCCCTGCGGAGACATATAAACTTTGTAACCGTCCCACAGGTTATTCTTATCAAAAGCTTCAAAGATCGGTTCAGGTTTTAAGACCATTCCCGGTCCCCCTCCGTAAGGAGAATCGTCAACCGTTCTATGAACATCATGCGCATAATCTCTGATGTTATGAACATTTATCTCTACAATTTTTTTTTCCCTTGCTCGCCGAACAATGCTTTCATCGGCATAAGCATTAACAACTTCATCAAAGAGGGTAAGTACGTCTATTTTCATTTGAAGTTATGAAGTTATGAAGTTATGAAGCTGTGAAATTGTAAGTTTCTCAACTTCCCAACCTCCCAACTTCCAAACTTCATTACTTTTCTTTTTCCGTTGAAGCATCTTCTGCCTGCTCCGGAGCTTCTTCCTGTAAAGCTACTTCCGCAGGCGCTTCAACAGCCGCACCCGGCTGTTCGGGAGTTTCTTCCACCACCGGCTCAGCTTTTTCCGCCGGCCCGGATTTTTTCCGTTTAATCTTTTGTTTAACCGGGAACTGGAATCCTTGAGCTTTAAGTAGGGAGTGAACAGTTTCGCTCACTTCCGAGCCTTTATTAATCCACTCCAAAACTTTTTCTGAATTAACGGAGACTTTTTCAGTTCCTTCCTTTCTTGGGTCATAATGCCCTAGAGTTTCTATAAAACGTCCATCACGCGGCGAACGCGAATCCACAACTACAATGCGGTAAAGCGCTAAGTTTCTGGTTCCTGTTCGCCGGAGTCTAATTTTCGTTGCCATAATTATTTTACAAATTTACTGATTATTAATTTCACGTAACATTGTTTTGAGGTAACTTGCACTTTTGTCAACCCCAACAGCAGGTTCTTCGCTACCCTGATACAACACACTGACATATCCGTCAAAATCGATTTGTTTTAAAGTATAAAGCACTTCACGCTGCGAGACAATTCCTTCACCAAGGGCGCAAGGCATAAGTTGCCTTCCGCTTGAAGTTACCCAGTTTTCATTTTCATAATCTTCCGCGTTTTTTGCGTCAGTAAAATCGACATTCCGAATATTTCCCTGAAGAGTTCTAACAGCATCCGCGGGTTCTTCTTCAACAAGAAGAAAAGCAGCAATGTCCAAATTAACTTTAAGGTTTTCCGAGCCTACTTCTTTTACTACCTCGAGCAACCGCTCAGAACCGTTAAAAAGCGTGCCGCAATTTTCGAGGCATACGATTACCCGCTTCTTTTCGGCAAGGTCAATACAGTCTTTGATTCCTGCCACGAGAAGTTCTTTGGCTCTGCCCCATTCCATTCCTTTTTCAGTGGTGCCTGAACCAAGAACGCAAACGTCCGGCATGCTGGTAGTGCATGAAAGCATAATAGCTTCACGGATTTTGTTCATTGTCATCCAACGGAGCTTATCGTCTTCAATGCACAAATCCCTGTTGACACAATGAGAATAATACCTGATCCTTTTCTCACGAATCCGCGTGAGATTCATTTTTACGTCATCCCCGATTTCCTTTCGCCATACTTCCTTGCGATTAACAATTTCGAGACCTTGGAATCCGTTCTGGCTGGCAAAATCAACTATTTTTGCCAGGTTCATTCTGCCCGAAGAAATCGCTGTAGTAAAGCTGTCTGTAGATAGTCCTAATTTCATTCTATAATTTTATTTTTTTTATCCGGATCGATCGCGTTCTTTGTTTTCAACTTCCAAAGACCGTGTGCTAACTCGCGCCTCCGAACCATGTTTTCACGGCTTTATTTATAGTGCAATAGTATATCGAAAATCACTTTGAAAGTCAAATATATTTGAAACTTGAAACTTGGGGTTTGAAATTTAAAATTCGAAATTAAAAATTCGACTCTGAATGTTTGTCCTTTATCTCCTCTTCGTCTTTGACGTCCTTTAAAAAAAGAAATAATAAATAATATGCAAAACAGCCGCGCTTACAATTCCTGACGCTACGTCATCTGCCATTATTCCCCATCCTGATTTCAATTTCTGAAGGCGGTTTATCGGAAATGGCTTGAGAATGTCAAAAAATCTGTTTAGAATAAAACCTATTAATAAAACCGGCCACGAAAATGGCATGGCAATAAATGTTATTAAAGGACTTACTGCTTCATCTATAACAACTTCTGACGGGTCTTTTTTCCCAATTATTCTTTCTGCTTTCGTGCTTGACCACAATCCTATGATAAAAAGTAAAACAAAAAGACAAATCTGAACCAAAACAATTACAAAAAGTGAAAACGGAAGCAAAGTTGTAAACCACCACAAAACTACGCCGGGAATAGTCCCGACTGTTCCAGGACAAAAAGGAAATTTTCCTATTCCGCCAACAGTGGCGATCAATAACGCAATTTTTCTCATAGGTACCTCGCACACTTTTTAAACTTAACTCCCGGGTTGAGCTGCATTTTCAAGCGAGGGTTCGCTGAAAGCGAAACCGGAGCGCGGGAAATGTCTGCTCCAACTCATTGTTAGCTCCGCGCAAAGCTTAGTTTTCGAAAAGAAACGAGATGCGAGACTTTTATCATTATTTTAATGATAAGGAACAATGAGTTTGACAGAACCGAAGGCCTGATCAACCCATGAGTTACCGCCGGGGCGCAAAGCGACGCGGCAGTAACTTTATTATTATATCAACAGAAATTATTATACAACATTTACGTAAAAAAGACAAACAAATTAACTTTTTGTTAAACACCGATTTACACAGCACCTAATTTTTCTTTTCTGTTTCCTACCCTAAATCTCTCCATGTTCTATTACCATTGCATTGACTTTTACAACTTTTCTTCATTTCTCGGTAAGTACAATTATGTCTGTTAAAATATTATAATGTCTGATGTTTATTAGGTCGTATTTCCACATTTTGCGATATAAAATCACTCTATTTCCTTTGTTTTCTATAACATATTGACTTTTTTATAAATATATAGTATAATTACACAGTATTTTAATAGACGTAATTCCATTAACTATTTTTGGAGACTTAAAATGAAAATTAAAAATTTCTTTGACTTTTTTGCACGTCCAGAACAAATGTCTGATGACCAACGACAATATGAAGCTATAAGAGCAGTTGTTTTTGAAAAACAAAAAATTAGTTTTGCCGCGAGGAAATTCGGATATAAAACTTCTACATTAAAAACTTTTATTAGTCAAGTCAAAGCTGGAAACAGAAAATTGTTTCCTGAAAAAAAACGAGGTCCGAAAAAAAGACGAACTTCAAAAAATGTTGTAAAAAAAATTATTGATATTCGCAGGAAATTTAAATTAAATTCAGACGATATTGCCGATAAACTACATACAGAAAATATTAATATTTCTTCACGAACCGTGCAACGAATTTTAGTAGATTCCGGTTTCCCAAAATTAAGAAGACGAACAGATAAAGAGCGTGGAATTACAAGAAAGAAAACTTTAATTCCAATGCGTTCCGCTAATTTAGACTTTGAAAATTTAAAGCCTTTTACAACTGATTGTCAAATAGCCGGACTTTTCTTTTTTGTTCCCTACATTATTGAAAGTGGAATTTTGTCGGTAATAAAAAATTGTTTTTTGCCTGAATCAAATGATATAGAAGCAACACAAGCGGCGTTGAGTATGCTGGTGTTAAAATTAATTGGCTGGGAAAGATTGAGTCAAATAAATTCTTTTGATTCCGATAATGGTCTTGGAATATTTGCAGGGTTAAATTTATTGCCAAAAGCAAGTTATATAACAAGTTGGTCGTATCGAATGAATGAATTAGAATGTCAGGATTTTCAAAAAAAAGTGATAAAAATTTTTGATAAAAATTATGATTTTTATAAATCCAAAACAATAAATCTTGATTTTCACACAATCCCACATTATGGCGAAGAATCCGAATTAGAAAAGGTTTGGGCAGGTTCAAAAAATAAAGTAATAAAGGGTTCAAACACTTTTCTTGCACAAGACGGAAATAGCGATTGTATTCTTTTTAGTAGTGCTAATGTTCCACGAAAAACAGCTTCTTGTGAGATTCAAAACTTTGTTGATTATTGGATTGACATAAAAGGAGTTTTAAAAGAAACGCTTGTTTTTGATTCGAAACTAACAAATTATTCTATGTTAAATGAATTGAATAAACAAGGAATAAAATTTATAACATTGCGCAGGCGCGGCAACAAAATTTATGATGATATAGAAGAAATACCGGAAGACGATTGGGACAAAATAAAATTAGATATTCCAAAAAGAAAATATAAAAAATTAAAGGTACATGAGCGTAAAATAAAATTAGACAAAATAGAATCAAAGTTACGTGAAATTGTAATTACAGGAAACGGAAGAGAAAAACCGACTTTTGTAATAACTAATGATTTTGAACTTTTACAAAAAGAAATTTTAACAATTTACGCGCGGCGTTGGCACATAGAAAATACACTCTCGGAACTGGTACATTTTTTTAAGATGAATGCGGTAACATCACCAATAATGGTAAGCATACATTTTGATATGCTGTGGACAATAATTGCTCACACAATTTATGCGGCGTTAAGATGCGAATTAAAAGGATTTGAAAAAAACAGGGCGAATAATATTTTCAAAAAATTTATAAATATGCCCGGAAATATTTCTTATGATGGGAAAGAATTCGTTATAAAAATACGGAAACGAACAACAACGCCGATACTTAAGAGTGTGAAAAAACTAAATCAATCTGTAAAAGTTCCGTGGTTAGATAATAAACCGCTTAGAATAGAATGGACAGCATAATTAGTGTCCGTTAAAACGACTGTGTAAATCGGTGTTAAAGGTTGAATGTCGAAAAACCTCCAAAGACTGAGCGGGAAGTAGGAAAGGATTGTGAGATAGCCAAAAAGAGCCAAACTAAGTTTAAAAAGTGTGCGTGGTACCCTTTGCTAGCGCCTATTAAGCCTGCTCCAATCAGTAATAATGAATCAATGGATTTTTTAGTTATTCTTGTAGCTGACCTCGCTGAGGTCGGCAGATACACTTAGGATTGCTAAGAACTGATAGTAACCGTCCTCAACGAGAACGGCTACAAAAGACCATCATACCAAATGGTGTGTACGTGGGCCAAGAAAAGAAATCCCCCCCCTAAAAAATCCATTGACCCGTAATAATGCAAGAGCTTCTGGCTCTGGCACTTGGGGGCCGAGAGCATAACCAGTTCTACTGCCTCCTTCATCATTATCCATTTCGAATGGAACTATCGCTACTTGATTAGCTTGTGTTAAACCCATTTTAAACAGTGACTTTTCGTAAGTAACGTAATATCAAAACTTAAAGAGCCTGAAAATGAGCTGTGGCACTACATTTTCTATTTTTGGGCTTTTTTTAACATTGCTTCATTGCGCTTCGCGTATCGCCGGTGGTAATGCTACTTTAGCCGCTTGAATTTTTTTTCCTTATAACGTCCGCCACGAACCAAAACGTTTTTCTTTACCTCGTTCGTTTTGCGCATCCGCGCGCCAAGAATATATTCTTCTATTAAATCTTTAACACACCGTGGACTTTTAAACTTTATTTTCGGTTGTTGTTTTTTTGGAAGTTCTTCGCCAAGCCAGGCCATGGAGCGATACAACTGATGCAATTTTATATTTTTAACCCCATCTATTTTATAATAATCTTCCATACTTCTGCGGCACGGTCAGAGCCGGATTCAAACAAACGATGTAAAGTTGTCAGAAAACAGCTCTTTCCAATGAAAAACCAAACTGCCTTTTATTCGCGAAAGTTTTTATTGCATCATCTATTTTAAGCTCTTTCCATAATCGTTCAAAAATCAATGCGGGACCGATTTTAATTTTATTTACTCCCGATTTTCCGAAGCGTTATCAGAAGCTTCTATCAGAGCTAACTTTTCGGAAAAACGAATTGCGGAGCGAATTAACGAATCCAATTTCCCGGTATTTTGTAAAGCGTCTAATCTTCCGAGCGTCCATAGAACACGCTGGCGCGGACCTTTGTCAGTTCTATAGCTTTCAACTACTTGGAGATAACTCCTTTTATTTTT
>Ga0190283_1000809_pt1 | contig 15467 bp, 25 predicted proteins | sample 48691801_MG_FD_161669 | JGI IMG/M metagenome (GOLD analysis project Ga0190283, IMG submission 161669) | Hydrothermal vent microbial mat bacterial communities from Southern Trench, Guaymas Basin, Mexico - 4869-18-0-1_MG | ecosystem: Environmental > Aquatic > Marine > Hydrothermal vents >...
GATGGTCATGCCCGGGGACAATGTGACGGTCAGTGCGGATCTGATCACCCCCATAGCAATGGAGAAGGAACTCAGGTTTGCGGTCAGGGAAGGCGGAAGAACCGTGGGGGCAGGGGTGGTGAGCGAGATAATCGAATAATGAGTTTGATGAGTTTGTCAAACTCAGACGGATAACGGACATAAGATGACAAATACCAAAATCAGGATCAGGCTCAAGGCTTATGACTACAAGCTTCTGGATCAGTCATCAGCAGATATTGTTGACACGGCCAATAAAACAGGGGCAAAGGTTGTCGGGCCGATACCACTTCCGACAAGGATTAACAAATATTGCGTTCTTCGATCTCCCCATATAGACAAAAAGTCCAGAGAACAGTTTGAAATGAGGACACATAAACGTCTTTTGGATATACTGGAACCTACCCAGCAGACAGTGGATGCGTTGATGAAGCTGGATCTTTCGCCGGGAGTGGATGTAGAGATAAAGTTGTAGAAATTTGATGTTTGATGTTTGATATTTGATACTTTCAGACATCAAAGAAAGAAGAGCCATGTGTAAAGGAATGATAGGAAAAAAGTTGGGAATGGCAGGAGTGTTCTCATCGGAAGGCAAATATGTGCCGGTAACGGTAATACAGACGGGGCCGTGTGTCGTAACTCAGATAAAATCAGAAGTGACAGACGGATACAATGCGCTTCAGCTGGGTTTTGAGGAAAAAAGAAGTTCCCGCACAAATAAACCGCTGAAGGGGCATTTTGAAAAGAGCGGGGATAAATGTTTTTCATATATGCGGGAGTTTTCTGTGGAGAAACCAGGGGAATACAGTCTCGGACAGACGATAACAGCTGGTTTGTTTAAGATAGGTGAACGCGTTGATATTGCAGGCACTGTCAAAGGACGAGGTTTTTCAGGTGTCATTAAACGGCATGGATTTCATGGGGGTCGGAAGACACATGGCAGTAAAAGCCACAGAATACCGGGATCAGTGGGGTGCAGCGCATGGCCATCCAAAGTTATCAGAGGCAAGAAGATGCCTGGACAGTATGGAAATACAAAGACGACAGTTCAGAATGTGGAAATAGTTGATATCAGGCCGGATGAAAATCTTGTCATGCTGAAAGGCGCAGTCCCGGGATCCAGATCCGGATTGGTTGCCCTTTATAAAAGATAAATTCAGAAAGAGAGATTGAAATTTTTTCTCGCTTTTCAATTGACACAAGGAAATGGAAATGGCAGTCGCAGATGTTCTCAATATCAAGGGAGAAAAAGTTTCACACGCGGACCTGTCAGAGGCTGTGTTCAATATTCCGGTCAGGGGGAGTGTGCTGCATGAAGTTGTAACAATGCAGTTGGCATGCAGACGATCGGGAACAGCATCTGTAAAGCATCGCAGCGATGTCAAAGGCAGCGGAAAGAAGCTGTTTCGTCAGAAAGGAACCGGCCGGGCGCGTCGGGGCAATATCAAATCTCCCCTGCTTAGGGGCGGGGGAGTTGTATTCGGGCCTGATCCGAAATCTTATGCTTATAAAGTACCCAAAAAGATAAGACGCCTGGCCCTTAAAATGGCTTTGAGCAGCAAATTTCAGGAAAATGAGATTGTCGTGCTGGATCAGTTTGAACTGGACCAGGTTAAAACCAGGGAATTTCTGAAAGTGTTAAAATCGTTAAACAGGGAGAACGCACTGATCGTGACGGAAAAAGAGGATAAAAACCTTGAGCTGTCATCCCGGAATTTTCCCGGGGCCAAGGTCCTGAGATGCGAGGGATTGAATGTTTACGACATACTCAAATATAAGGACCTGATTCTGCTTGAATCCTCCATATCCGGGATAGAGAGGAGGCTGCTTGCATGATCCAGTATGATATTATCAAACGGCCGCTGATGACTGAGAAGACCACTTTGCAGAAAGAGACATTCAATCAGTTGTCTTTTGAGGTTGATCGCAGAGCAAACAGAGTTGAGATCAAAAGGGCCATTGAAAAGATATTCAGTGTCAGAGTGGCAACGGTCCGGACCATTCAGGTCAAAGGCAAAGCCAAGCAGAGAGGGCGTATTCTGGGAAAACGCAGGGACTGGAAGAAGGCCATCGTGAAGCTGATGCCTGGTGAGCGCATTGATTTTTTTGAAGGAGCCTGATCAGATAAAAAATATGGAATCTTAATGTTGAAATCCGAAACAAACGGCTCTGGTTTGGCGAGTCGAGCAGGATGGAATATCGGATGGCAACATACGGATTTCCCGATGGGGTATATATGGCAGTAAAGAAAACAAAACCGACATCTCCCGGACGCAGATTTCAGGAATACTCAGAATTTGAGGAAATCACCTGTACAACACCTGAAAAGCGTCTGCTGAGAGTCAACAGGAAAAAAGGCGGTCGCAATGCAAAAGGGCGCATCACATGCAGACACCGCGGGGGAGGGCACAGACGCCATTACAGGATTATTGATTTCAAACGGGATAAGACAGGAATCCCTGCAAAAGTGGCGTCCGTAGAATATGATCCGAACCGTTCGGCGAGGATTGCACTTTTGCACTATGTGGACGGTGACAAGCGGTATATATTGGCACCTCTTCATCTTTCGGTTGGTGATATGATTATGTCAGGGCCGGAAGCAGACATCAAACCGGGAAATGCGCTTCCTCTGAAAAATATTCCCCTCGGAACCCATATACACAATATTGAACTGCATATGGGAAAGGGCGGTCAGATTGTAAGGAGTGCCGGCACTTATGCACAGTTAATGGCAAAGGAAGACCGCTATGCTTTGCTAAAGTTGCCGTCCGGGGAAGTCCGCATGGTACTTCTGGCGTGTAAGGCAACGATAGGGCAGCTCGGCAATCTGATGCATGAGAACGTATCAATAGGTAAGGCAGGCCGCAGCCGCTGGCTTGGCAGACGTCCGAGTGTTCGGGGAGTTGCAATGAACCCGGTTGATCATCCCATGGGCGGCGGTGAAGGACGATCCTCAGGCGGAAGACATCCCTGCACACCGTGGGGGGTACCCACCAAGGGATACAGAACCCGCAAAAATAAAAGAAGCGATAAATATATCGTCAAAAAGCGTACAAAGAAATAGTAGCTGGATGCTTGAAACCCGAGTTTCCAGTTTGCGTTTCAAATAGGGAGATGCTATGCCACGGTCGTTGAAAAAAGGTCCGTATGTTGATCCGAAATTATCAAAAAAAGTGATGACTGCTCAGGAGACTCGGAGCAACAGGGTTATCAAAACATGGTCCAGGCGTTCGACGGTCATTCCCGAAATGGTGGGCGTCACGCTGGCCGTTCATAATGGGAAAAAATTTGTTCCGGTATTTGTCACAGAGAATATGGTGGGGCACAAGCTGGGAGAATTTTCGCCGACCCGGACATTTTACGGGCATGCCGGGGACAAGAAGTCGAAACTGAAGAAGAGATAACATTTGATGTTTGATATTTGATGTTTGATGGAAAAAAATCGGAAAATCCGGGAGAGCAATAATGGAAGTGAGGGCAGTAGCAAAATATATGCGCATCTCTCCTCAGAAGGTACGCAGGCTCGTTGATGCCGTCAAAGGAGAAACTGTCGAAGACGGATTGGGCAAGCTCAGATATATGCCGCAGAAAGCAGCACACATAGTCAGAAAGATTCTTCAGTCGGCTGTAGCCAATGCGGATCAGAATTCGGACATTGACTTGGACACACTGGTGATTCGTAACATCACAGCAGATCAGGGTCCCACGCTGAAACGGTTCAGAGCAAGAGCGCGAGGCAGGGGAACCCGAATATTGAAAAGGACCTGTCATATTACGGTTATTTTGGCTGAGGGAACAAAAGCATAGAAAGAAATGCAGAAGCAGCAGCTCCGGGCAGACCCGGAAAATCAAGATAACAAAATGGCGCATGCAACATACAGACTGTAAAATTGCAAACAAGGAGGAAAACGCTTGGGCCAGAAAGTAAATCCCATCGGGCTGAGATTGGGAATAGTGAAAACTTGGGAGTCACGCTGGTATGCCGGGAAGAATTATGCCAATTATATACTTGAAGATTATAATATCAGAAAGTATATAAAAAAGAAGCTTTACCACGCGGGCATAGCGAGGATAGAGATCGAAAGATCGTCCAAGCGTGTCAGGCTCCGGATATATACAGCCAGACCGGGAATCGTCATCGGGAAAAAAGGGGCAGAAATAGAGCAGCTCAAGAAGCAGCTTGAGAAAATGCCTGAACTCAATAAAGATGGCCATGAAGTTCTCATTGACATTCAGGAAGTCAGGAAGCCGGAAATTGACGCCCAACTGGTTGCCGAGAATGTGGCACTTCAGATCGTGCGAAGAGTGGCTTTTCGGCGAGCCATGAAGCGCGGGGTCTCATCAGCCATGCGGTTCGGTGCCAAAGGGGTGAAAATTATATGCTCCGGCCGGTTGGGCGGTGCTGAGATGGCAAGGACAGAATGGTATCATGAGGGCCGGGTTCCTCTGCATACACTGAGAGCTGACATAGACTACGGATTCATAGAAGCCCGCACAACCTACGGCATCGTCGGCGTAAAAGTGTTCATATTCAAAGGTGAGATACTGAAAAAGGATCAGACTGAAATCGGCAAATAAGACGGCAGTTCTGTCTGTTGCAACGGTCCACTGGTCAGGAGGAGATAGTATATGCTGAGCCCCAAAAAGGTGAAATTTCGCAAGCAGCAGAAAGGCAGAATGAGAGGCGTGGCGCGACGTGGAAGCCATCTGACTTTCGGCGAATTCGGCCTGCAGGCAGTTGAGTGCGGGAAAATAAGTTCAAAGCAGATTGAAGCAGCACGTATTGCAATGACCCGCCATGTGAAAAGGGGGGGAAAAATGTGGATACGGATATTCCCGGACAAGCCATTTACCAAAAAGCCCGCGGAAGTCAGAATGGGAAAAGGAAAAGGCGCGCCCGAAGGCTGGGTTGCAGTCATACGCCCGGGGAGAGTTCTCTATGAAATGGAGGGCATTCCCAAGGATCTGGCCAGAGAGGCGCTCCGACTGGCCTCGCATAAGTTGCCGGTAAAAACGAAATTTATAGAGAGGAGCCGTGTGGGATGAAAGTGAGCGAAATCAGAGAACTGAGTCCCGATGAAAGGCATCGCAAACTGAATGATCTTAAAGAGGAGCTTTTCAATCTGCGATTTCAGCACGGAATCGGACAATTGGAAAATCCGCAGAAACTGAAACAGATTCATCGGGACATCGCAAGGATAGAAACCATTATAAGAGAATCTGAACTGGCACCGGAGCAGGAAACATAAGTCGGAACCAATGCAATGCCGAAATGATTATTGATGCGGGAAGGTGTCGAACAATAAGGAAGGCGGAGAAAACGCTATCATGAAAGAAAGAGGAATGAGGCGGCAACTGACCGGGATGATTGTCAGCGACAAGATGGATAAAACTGTCATCGTCCAAGTTGAGAGGCTGGTCAAACATCGGTTTTACCATAAATATATCAGAAAACGCTCCAAGTTCGCAGCACACGATCAGGGGAATGTCTGCCAGCTCGGAGACAAGGTGTCAATTATTGAGACCAGGCCGTTGAGCAAGACCAAAAAATGGCGTGTAAACAAGGTGATTACGAAAGCTGTATAATTATCAGTTGCCAGTTATCCGCAAAGGTCAGTTGACAGCGGAACGACAAAACTGGCAACTGTTCATAAGGAAAGAGAAGATGATTCAGGCAGAGTCCAGACTGACAGTGGCAGACAATTCAGGGGCAAAAGTGGTGTATTGCATAAAAGTGCTCGGGGGATCGAGAAGACGCTATGCAACCATCGGAGATATCATAGTTGTGAGCGTCAAAGAGGCCATTCCCAATGCCAAAGTCAAAAAAGGGGAAGTCCTGAAGGCTGTTGTGGTTCGGACGAAAAAGGGAATCAGAAGGCCGGATGGATCATATATAAGGTTTGATGACAATTCAGCAGTTCTGATCAATGCGGGCAGTGAACCCATAGGAACCCGCATTTTCGGACCTGTGGCAAGAGAACTGCGGGCCAAGAAATTTATGAAGATCATATCGCTTGCTCCGGAAGTTTTGTAGGTTTCAGGTTTTAGGACAGAAATACAGGATTTCGTAAACTCAGATTCCCGCTTGAAGGAAGATTATGAAAAAAAGAAGCCATAAAAAAGAAGTCAAAGACCGTATAAAAAGCCATATAAAAAAGGAAGACAGGGTAAAGGTCATTACAGGCAGGGACAGAGGAAAGATTGGCAAGGTCCTGAAAGTGATCAGAAAGGATAACCGGGTTCTGATAGAAAACATCAACATTGTAAAGCATCATACAAAACCCAATGCCAAAAACAAGCAGGGCGGAATCATTGAAAGTGAGGCTCCGCTTCAACTGTCCAACGTCATGTTGATGTGCAACAAATGCGTGTCGCCCGTGCGAATCAGAATGCAGCAGTTGGAAGATGGAAAACAGGTGCGGATTTGCAGAAAATGCAGTGAGATCATTGATGCCTGATGTTTTGATGTTTGATGTTTGATGTTTGATGTTTGATGTTTGATGTTTGATGTTTTGATGTTTGATGTTTGATGTTTGATGTTTGATGTTTGATGTTTGATGTTTGATGTTTGAAACGTAAACTGGATGCCTGATTATGCGCATCTTGAGAAACCGGAGTAAGTATGTCACAATTAAAGCAGTATTATGAGAAAAATGTTGTACCCAGTCTGATTGAAACCTTTAAGTATAAAAATATAATGCAGGTGCCCAAAATTCAGAAGGTCGTCCTGAACATGGGCCTGGGGGAAGCAATTCATAATATCAAACTCCTAGATTCAGCCGCAGAAGAACTGAAGATAATCGCGGGGCAGAAACCAGTCGTCACCCGTGCAAAAAAGTCCATCGCAGCATTCAAGCTGAGGGCGGGAATGCCAATAGGATGCAGTGTCACGTTACGACGGCTCCGAATGTATGATTTTTATAACAAGCTTGTGAATATAGCCCTGCCTCGTGTACGGGATTTCAGAGGGATATCAGGAAAAGCATTTGACGGCCATGGAAATTATTCTTTGGGAATCAGGGAACACATCATATTTCCTGAAATAGATTACGACAAAATTGACAAAATCAAAGGACTGAACATAACCGTTGTCACAACGGCGAACACTGATGAAGAGGGAAGAGAACTGCTCAAACTGTTAGGTATGCCATTCAGGAATTAGTGCTGGAAAATGGAAACGCAAACTCGACCAGGCTTTATTAAGGTCAGACCGGTTTTAAGTTTCAGGTTTTAAGTTTCAAGTTTCAAGTTTTAAGTTTCAAGTTTCAAGTTTAAAATTTCCTGTTTTCGTGACAAACGGCAGATTAAGGAGAACGATTTGGCAAAGAAATCGCTTAGAGTGAAGGCATCGAGGGAACCCAAGTTTAAAGTGAGGGCATACAACAGGTGTCCGATTTGCGGCAGACCAAGGGGATTTTTGAGAAAATTCGGGATTTGCCGTATTTGTTTCCGGACGCTTGCCTCACAGGGCAAACTTCCAGGAATTGTAAAGTCGAGTTGGTAAACCTGAATTATGAATTATGAATTATGAATTGTGAATTGTGAATTATGAATTATGAACTGTCTGACTTATGAAGGCAAAATTCACCATTCATAGGGAGAGGATATGGCAATAAGTGATCCGATAGCGGATATGCTGACCCGAATCAGAAATGCGGGGAAGGCCCAGTTCAACAGTGTGGAGATACCCGGGTCAAATCTGAAAGCAGAGTTGGCGAAAGTGCTGAAGATGGAGGGATATATCAGAAATTCCAAATTCATCAGGGATGGCAGGCAGGGCATCCTGCGAATATATCTGAAGTATCAGAAACAGAGACACGTCATTTTTCGACTTGAACGGGTCAGCAAACCGAGCCGGCGGGTTTATGTGGGAAGCAAAGAGATAAAGCCCTATTTCAGCGGCATGGGCATAGCAATTTTATCCACATCAAAAGGGATAATGACAGACAAACAGGCCAGGAATGAAAATGTGGGGGGCGAGATACTCTGCAGGATATGGTAGGTCTGATGCTTGAGATTTGAGATGAGAAAGGAGTGACAGATGTCCCGAGTAGGAAAAAAACCGATTCCCATACCGGATAATACGAAGATATTATATAAAAACAGACTGCTTACCGTGCAGGGTGATAAAGGGAGTCTGACAAGAACCGTACATCCTTCAGTGGATCTGAAAATAGAGGATCGGGTTATAAATATTATTGCCGTGAAAACTGATGACCGGTCCACGCCTGCATTGCAGGGGCTCACCCGAAGTCTTGTATCGAACATGATCACCGGCGTGAGCAAAGGGTTTGAACGGGTACTGGAAATCGTCGGCATTGGGTATCGGGCAGAAGTCAGCGGCAAAATTATTGTGTTCCACCTTGGATATTCGCATCCGATCAATTTTGACATTCCAGAGGGAATATCAGTATCTGTTGACAAAAACAACGTGCTGAAACTCAGCGGAACAGACAAGGAAAAGTTGGGACATACTGCGGCTTCGATCCGGCGACTGAGACCGCCGGAACCCTATAAAGGTAAGGGAATCAAATATGCTGAGGAGCATATCCAGAGGAAGGCAGGGAAGACCGGAACGAAATAGGTTGGATGTTGGATGTTTGATGTTTGATTATATCCGGCTTCCAATATCCAGCTTCAGAGGAAATTAAAAGATGGGATCGTTAAATTTAAAAACACAGGCGCGGCTGAAAAGAAAAAAGAGAATCAGAAAGCGGATTTTTGGAACGCAGCAACGGCCGAGGCTGAGTATTTTCCGAAGTGCGAGACATATATACGCACAAGTTACAGATGATACATCCGGCCAGACACTCGCTGCGGCATCCAGTATGGAAAAGGCCGTAAAAGTGCATTTCTCCCAGGCGCCTCAGGATTCTGAGGCATCGGAGCCCGCTTCCAAAGGGGGCAAAGTTGCTGTGGCAGTTTTTGTCGGCAGGCTTGTAGCTGAACGGGCCCTTGGAAAAGGGATAAAGAAAATTGTGTTCGACCGGAACGGATTTTTATATCACGGCCGGGTCAAAGCTGTATCCGACGGAGCGCGTAAAGTCGGTTTGGAGTTTTAAGTTTTAAGTTTTAAGTTTTAAGTTTTAAGACTTGGAAACGCCGTGCTCTTTACTAAAAAATTTGATTTTTAAATATTAAGGAGGGTCCGTTGGCCTTCATTCAGAAAAAGCAGGAAACAGAAGAAAATCAGTTAATTGACAAAGTCGTCCATATCAGCCGGGTGGCAAAAGTCGTCAAAGGCGGGCGCAGATTCAGTTTCAGCGCCATTGTTGTGGTCGGAGACGGGGAAGGCAGTGTCGGTTTCGGGCTTGGAAAGGCCGGAGAAGTGCCTGAGGCGATCCGCAAAGGAATGGACAAGGCCAAAAAGGGCATGATACAGGTGCCTCTGGTTGAAGGAACAATACCGTTTGAAGTGATTGGAAGATTCGGTGCGGGGCGGGTTTTTCTGAAACCTGCGTCTGAAGGAACCGGCGTGATTGCCGGCGGTGCTGTTCGTGCGGTGCTTGAGGCTGTGGGGGTTCAGAATATTCTGACGAAGTGTATGGGATCGAACAATCCCCACAACGTGGTCAAAGCAACTGTCATGGGACTTAGGCAGCTTCAGAGCCGGGAACAGGTCGCAGCCAAACGCGGCAAGCGCGTGGAAGATTTGTAAAGTGATGTTTGATGCGTGAAACGTCAGAAAGGGGCTGTAATGTTAAAAATAACGCTCGTCAGGAGCATGATCGGACGTCCGGAAAAACATCGCAAGGTATTGCGCGGGATGGGGCTGACAAAGCTTAACAAAACTGTTGAGCTTGAAGACACGCCCTGCACCCGGGGAATGGTCAATAAAGTTTCGCATCTCGTCAGGGTTGATGTTTGATGCCTGATTTTTGATTTTTGGTTTTTTTCCGAAGTTCAGGAGAAGATTCATGAGATTAAATGAATTGTCGCCGTCAGAAGGATCCCGCAAATCCCGGAAACGTCTGGGACGCGGTGTGGGATCCGGGACAGGCAAAACAGCGGGCAGAGGGACAAAGGGCCAGAACAGCCGTTCCGGCGGAGGCGTAAGGCCCGGTTATGAAGGCGGTCAGATGCCTATCCATCGCCGTCTGCCCAAGCGCGGCTTTACAAATATTTTCAGAAAACAGTTTGCAGTCGTAAATATAAAAGATCTGGTTCAGGTCAGAGACAGACTCAGAGGGGAAAACAGCGACGTTGTTGATGAAGCAGCGCTGGTCCGGGCGGGCCTTGTCAAAGGCAGAAGATATGGTATCAAGCTTCTTGGACAGGGTGAGATCACATATCCACTGACAATTCGGTTGGATAAGGTCAGCAAAGGTGCCAAAGAAAAAATTGAGGCGGCAGGCGGAACTGTGGAAGAATGATGTTTGATGTTTGATGTTTGATGTTTGATGTTTGATGTTTGATGTTTGATGTTTGATGTTGAAAACACCAAATCTCAGACATACGACACGAGGAATTTAAATATGATTGGCAGCGGGTTTCAGAATATATTCAAAATACCCGAACTGAAAAAGAGAATTTTTTACACTTTTGCACTGCTTTCGGTCTATCGCATTGGTGTGCATGTGCCGACGCCGGGGATAGACAGCGATGCACTGGCAAAAATCTTTGAAGTGCATAAGGGTGGAATTCTCGGAATATTCAATATGTTTTCAGGCGGCGCGTTGGAGCGTCTGTCTGTGTTTGCATTGGGGATAATGCCCTATATCAGCGCGTCAATTATCCTGCAGCTTCTGACCGTTGTCATACCGCATCTTGAGCGATTGTCCAAAGAGGGACAGCAGGGGCGGAAGAAGATCACCCAATATACCCGGTATGGTACGGTTGTTTTAAGTATCATTCAGGGGTTTGGTATCAGCATAGGGCTTGAACAGATGGGGACTGTCATCTATCCCGGGTGGAGTTTCAGGCTGATGACGGTCATTACGCTGACTGCGGGAACCGCCTTTATCATGTGGCTCGGTGAGCAGATTACCGAACATGGTATCGGAAACGGTATCTCCCTCATTATTTTTGCCGGGATTGTGGCTCGTCTGCCGGATGCCATCATAAATACTTTCCGTCTCCTGACTACAGGGGAAATGGGAATATTCGGAGTGCTGATACTCCTTATCCTTATGATAGGTGTGATAGGCATCATTGTGTTTGCCGAACAGGGGCAGCGGCGTATTCCTGTCCAATATGCAAAACGGGTTGTGGGGCGGCGGATGTACGGCGGTCAGAGTACGCATCTTCCATTGAAGATCAATACTTCCGGCGTGATACCGCCCATATTTGCGTCATCAATTATCATGTTTCCGGCGACGCTGGCCAGCTTTGTGGAAGTGGAGTGGATGAAGGATGTTGCAGCCGCCATGATGCCGGGGAATATCGGATATGAGTTGCTGTTTGTTGCATTCATCTTCTTTTTCTGTTATTTTTACACTGCTGTCACCTTTAATCCGGTGGATGTCGCGGATAATATGAAAAAACATGGCGGTTATATTCCGGGCATACGACCGGGCAAACGCACAGCAGATTATATTGACAGGGTGCTGACCCGGATCACGCTGGGGGGGGCCATATATGTTTCAGCAATATGTGTGCTTCCGTCGGTACTGATAGCAAAGTTCAATGTTCCTTTTTATTTCGGAGGCACTGCACTTCTTATTGTGGTCGGGGTGGCAATTGACACTGTCTCACAAATTGAGTCCCACATGCTGACCAGGCATTATGAAGGATTTTTGAAAAAAGGCGGAATAAAGGGCAGGCGTTAGTGGATGTTTGATGTTTGATGTTTGATGTTTGATGTTTGATAAAAAAAATGGGCTGATCAACAGGTCGGTCAGCGGAACGGGTAACTCAAAACGGGGAATCAGTATGGCAAAGGAAGAGGCGATCAAGGTACAGGGTACGGTCACTGAAACATTACCCAATGCAATGTTTAAGGTCGAACTGGAAAACAAGCATCAGATACTTGCGCATATTTCCGGAAAGATGCGTATGCATTTCATCAAAATTCTGCCTGGCGACACAGTTACGGTTGAACTTTCGCCGTATGATCTTTCACGCGGCAGAATAACGTACAGATCAAAGTGATTAAAGACCCGACAGTTGAAAGTGAAAAGTTTGAAAGTTTGAAAGTTGAAAGTGGTTTCCCGCTCGGATTGACAAATCCGAGAAGCAGGTATTTTCCTGAAATCTGAAACTTAAAACTTAAAACTTAAAACCTGAAACCTAAAACTCGCCGGGAATAAGGAGTTTCAGATGAAAGTCAGGGCTTCTGTAAAGAAGATGTGCAATAAGTGCAAAATAATCCGCAGAAAGCGGGTTGTCAGGGTAATCTGTGAAAATAAAAGACATAAACAGAGGCAGGGATAAGAGGCCCGCTGGTCAGTTGCAGCACGGATAACTGACCTCTGACCACTGATCACTGGCAAAGACTAAGGGGAGGATGAGCGTTGGCAAGAATTGCGGGCGTAGATTTACCAAAGCGTAAGCGGGTTGAGATAGGGCTGACATATATTTTCGGTCTTGGCAGGAGCACATCGAAACACATACTCACACAGCTCAGTATTGATCCTGACACCAGGACAGATGACTTGTCAGAATCTGAGATCAACAGCATTCGTAAGGTGATTGACAACGAATATAAGGTTGAAGGAGAACTTCGCACAGAAGTTTCCATGAATATCAAAAGACTGATGGATCTCGGATGCTATCGCGGACTTCGTCATCGGAAATCCCTTCCTGTGCGGGGACAGCGCTCAAGCACGAACGCCCGTACGCGAAAAGGTCCCAGACGGTCTGCTGTAAAGAAGAAGGGTGCTGCAAAGGCGAAGAAGTAGCAAATATGATGGGATCAGTGGTCAGGGGGTTCGTATGCGGCTGGAACTGAGAGCAACTGACAGCCTGCAACTGACATAAGGACTTTATATAATGGCGAAAAGAAGAACCCGTACAAAAAAGAGAGAAAAGAAGAATATATTAAATGGTGTCGTACACATCCAGTCCACATTTAACAATACGATTGTTACGATCACCGATCCGGTTGGAAATATTGTTTCCTGGTCAAGCGCAGGTGTTCAGGGTTTTAAGGGATCGCGGAAAAGTACACCTTTTGCGGCCCAGCTTGCGGCCGAGGATGCTGCAAAAAAAGCCATGGAGCATGGTATGAGGAACGTGGAAGTGTATGTCAAAGGCCCAGGAGCCGGGCGGGAATCCGCGTTGCGCTCTTTGCAGTCTGCGGGTTTTAATGTCATGGTGATCAAGGACGTGACACCGATTCCGCATAATGGATGCCGGCCGCCCAAAAGACGCAGAGTTTAATTTATGATGCTTGATGTTTGATGCTTGATGCTTGATGCTTGATGTTTGATGCTTGATGTTTGACCGGTGGACATCAATCAGTATGCGGGAAAGCTGATGACTGATAATTGGTTTAAGGAGGAAAAACTTGGCACGATACAGAGGGTCTGTCTGCAGGCTATGCCGACGCGAAAATTTGAAATTGTTTCTGAAAGGGGATCGTTGTTATTCTGACAAGTGCGCTTTTGACCGGCGCAGTTATCCGCCAGGTCAGCATGGTCAGCGTCGTCGTGGAAAGATTTCGGATTACGGTATTCAGCTCCGTGAAAAACAGAAGGTGAAACGTATGTACGGTCTTTCTGAGAAGCAATTTCATCTGTTTTTTCAGAGATCGGATCGTCAGAAGGGCATTACAGGTACAAATCTTCTCATTTTACTTGAACGCCGTCTGGATAATGTGGTTTACCGACTCGGTTTTGTAAATTCACGTACTCAGGGGCGTCATTTTGTCAGACACAGTCACTTTTTTGTCAATGGCAGGAAAGTGAATATTCCGTCTTATCTCATAAAAAAGGGTGATGTTATTACTGTCCGGGAGAAGAGCCGTAATATTCAGGCGCTGGGAGACGCGCTGGATGCTGTGGTGCGGAGAGGAGTTCCCCAGTGGCTTGATTTGGAAAAAGAAAATCTGCAAGGCACGGTAAAAGATCTGCCTGTGCGTGAAGACCTTACAATGCCGATGCAGGAACAGCTCATCGTGGAACTTTATTCCAAGTGATTTCGATGTTGGATGTTTCGATGTTGGATGTTTCGATGTTTGATGTTGGATACTTGAAACATAGGACTACTTCCTTTTCGGGACATTGTTCACCTGTTTGCAACCCTGTATTGATGTTGGATACTTGAAACATCAAACATCAAACATCAAAGAGGTGTTGCCGGCAAAATCCCGTAGGAATGAACACATTCAACGATGCGGATTCACGGGTTTTGGGAAATTCCGGAGTCGAACCTGCGGTGCTCCACTGCAAAAATTTTCCAATCCCTTCTCAATTTCTACAAAAGTCAGGGGAATTTTTAACGACATGTCATCCAATGATTTAATGTACATGAACTGGCAGGAGATGATTAAGCCGGAAAGGGTTCAGGTGAGCAGCCGGAAACCCACGTATGGCAAGTTCGTTTGTGAGCCTCTTGAAAGAGGATTTGGCATAACTATCGGAAACTCTTTAAGACGGATAATACTTTCTTCCCTTTACGGTCTTGCCATCACTTCGGTAAAATTTGACGCGGTAATGCATGAATTCAGTGTTATTTCGGGTGTGGTGGAGGATGTTTCCGAAATTATTCTCAATCTGAAAGAGGTGCGTTTCAGGCTTTCTCCCGAGGCCGATCCCAAGACACCCAAAAAGATACGCATTGACGCCACAGGGAAAGGCGAGGTGACGGCAGGGCATATTATCAGTGATGACGGAAGATTGGATGTCCTTAATCCGAATTTGCATATTGCGACGCTTTCGGAAGGGGCATTGCTGAAGATGGAAATGACTGCCAAAGTGGGGAAAGGATATTGCTTATCTGAAGCCAACAAAGATGAAGAGACACCTTTGGGAACCATCCCCATAGATTCCGTGTTTTCGCCCATTAAACGAGTAAATTATGTAGTGGGCAATGCCCGTGTGGGGCAGCGGACAGACTATGACAAACTGACCATGGAGATTTGGACAGACGGGAGTGTTTATCCTGAAGACGCAATTGCTTATGCGGCCAAGATATTTAAGGAGCAGATGGCAATTTTCATCAATTTTGATGAGGGACTTGAGCCGGAACCGGATAAAAGATCGGAAGAGGACGATAAGCCTCATTTTAATGAAAATCTTTACAGGAGTGTTGAAGAGCTTGAACTTTCCGTACGCAGTGCCAATTGTCTGAAAAATGCCGATATATTGAAAATTTACCAACTTGTGAGCAAGACTGAGGCAGAGATGCTCAAAACGAAGAATTTTGGGAGAAAATCCCTGAACGAGATCAAGGAAGTTCTGACTGAAATGGGCCTTTCTCTCGGTATGAGGCTTGAGGGATTTTTGCCTCCTGAGGAAGACACAGAAGAGGAAAATGAGTAAATTGTGAATTGACAATTTTCAATTCAT
>Ga0190283_1000810_pt1 | contig 15457 bp, 11 predicted proteins | sample 48691801_MG_FD_161669 | JGI IMG/M metagenome (GOLD analysis project Ga0190283, IMG submission 161669) | Hydrothermal vent microbial mat bacterial communities from Southern Trench, Guaymas Basin, Mexico - 4869-18-0-1_MG | ecosystem: Environmental > Aquatic > Marine > Hydrothermal vents >...
GCACGAGAAAACCTCCCCCTTTGCCAAAGGGGGATTGAGGGGGATTTAATCACTTATGCCAACACCCGACCTTACATCTATGCTGCGCGGTCTGATCGAAACGCCTTCGATCAGCAGCACCAATCCTGAGCTGGATCAATCCAACCAGCCCGTGATTGAGCACCTGGCTAACTGGCTGGAAGACACAGATTTCACAGTACGTCAGCTACCTGTTCCTGGCCATCCCGGGAAAATGAATTTAATAGCTACGCTGGGGCAAGGCGAAGCTGGACTCGTACTCGCCGGACACAGCGACACTGTCCCTTTCGATGAATATCGCTGGCAACACAACCCGTTCAAGCTCACAGAAAAAGAAGGGCGGCTCTACGGCCTCGGCACCTCGGATATGAAGTCCTTCCTCGCCCTCGCCATCGAGGCCGCAAAAACATTTGATGCAGCGAAATTTAAACATCCGCTGATTATTCTCGCCACCGCCGACGAAGAAACCAGCATGTCAGGCGCTGTAGCGTTATGCGCATCGGATTTATCCGGCGCACGTTATGCTGTCATCGGCGAACCCACCGGCCTGAAACCCATCAACCTGCACAAAGGCATCCTCATGGAAGCCATCAGCCTGCGCGGTCAATCCGGCCACTCCAGTGATCCCTCACTGGGTAATAACGCGCTCGAAGGCATGACCGCAGTCATGACCGAACTCATACAATGGCGTAAAGAATTACAGCAACAAAATCAAAATCCAGCCTTCGCGGTACCTGTACCCACACTCAACCTCGGCCACATCCACGGCGGCGATAACCCCAACCGGATTTGCGCAGAATGCGAATTACACATCGACCTGCGCCCACTGCCAGGCATGTCAATCGAACATTTGAGAAAAGAAATTCATCAACGAGTTCTTGATATTGCCGGAAAATTAAAATTGCAGGCCACATTCAACCCCCTGTTTGCGGGCATCGAAGCCATGCAGACAGATGCCTCCTCCCCCATTGTAAAAACCTGCGAACAATTAACCAACGCAAAAGCCGGCAGCGTCGCCTTTGGCACCGAAGGTCCTTATCTCAAACAGTTCGGCATCGACACCCTCATTCTCGGCCCCGGCGACATCGGTCAGGCCCATCAACCGGACGAATATTTATCTCTGGACAGAATCCCACCCACAATAGAAATACTAAAAAATCTGATACAGAAATTTTGCGTAGAGGAATAAATACGGACCAACGGAGCGAGTGATTCTCTACCGGTTGTCAATAAGAATTGTAAGGTCATGAGTGGCTATCTATAGTTAAACCATCTCAAAATCTTTTTCTACTAATTACTCGATCAAGACAATATCAGTATTGATTTAGACTGCTGAGTTTTTTCCTGTTTCATGGTTTAATGTGTTTTGTTAAAAACAGGCCTCACCCTTATGACAAAAAGATCAGACCAACATATCGTCAACTGGTTTAGAAATGCCGCTCCGTATATTAACCAGCACCGTGATAAAATTTTTGTGGTATTTTTTTCAGGAGCTGCAATTGCCAATGAAAGTTTTGATGAGCTGATTAACGATCTTGCCCTGTTACACAGCCTGGGTATCAAGCTGGTTCTGGTTTATGGTGCACGGCCACAGATTGAATCGCGTCTTAAACTGGAAAAAATAACGCCCCGGTATTCACAAGATTTGCGCATTACGGATGAAAATTCACTAGATGCTGTGATCGAGGCCGCGGGTCGTGTTCGGGTTTTAATTGAAGCCAAACTAACGACCAGTATGGATAACACACCGATGTCCGGCAGCCGCATTCGTGTCGCCAGTGGTAATTTTATTGTCGCCAGGCCGTTGGGGGTAAAAGAAGGCGTGGATTTTGGTCATACCGGTGAAGTGCGCCGGGTTGAAGTCAACGCTATTCAGCAGCAACTTGATAGTGGACAGTGTGTGTTGCTATCTCCGCTTGGGTATTCACCTACCGGCGAAGTTTTTAATTTAAGTGCGGAGGAAGTCGCGACAGCGACTGCCTGTGCTCTACATGTCGATAAATTAATTATTTTAAATGATGATCGGCTTAAACGGCCATTACCTGCACAGTTGACACTTTCGGAAATTGCTCCGTTGATTAAACGCAGAAAACTGCCGGATACAACCCGCTTACATTTACACAATGTCCAGGATGCTATTTTAAATGGCGTACCCCGCTGCCATATTATTGATCGTGGTATTGACGGTGGCCTGCTACAGGAATTTTTCACTCGTGATGGTATCGGCACTCTGATTTCAGCAGATGGTTACGAAGGGCTTCGGCTGGCAGAAACCGATGATGTTGCAGGTATTCTTGCCTTAATTAAACCGCTTGAGGAAAATGGACAACTGGTGAGACGTTCACGCGAACAACTGGAACTTGAAATAAATCATTTTTATGTGATTGAACGTGACGGTATGATTATTGGCTGCGCTGCGCTTTACCCTTTCAGGAAAGAAAAACTGGGTGAATTGGCCTGTCTTGCGGTTCACGCTGACTATCACGGCGATAGACGTGGTGATATTTTACTGGAAGCCATCGAAAAGCAGGCAACAAACTCTGGCCTTGAAAAGCTTTTTGTGCTTTCTACCCAGGCTATGCACTGGTTCCGTGAGCGGGGATTTACAGCCGGAATATTTTCTGAGCTTCCGGTTAAAAAAGCTGGTCTTTACAATTATCAGCGGAAATCGAAGATTTTCATCAAGCCGCTTAAATGACGAACATTATTCGCATTGTTCAGATTACCGACATGCATCTTCGAATGCCGCCTGGCCCTTTACGTGGCATGACTCTTTCAACCGAAGAGTCATTAAAGAAAGTTTTAAAGTATGTCGAAAAGGCCGACAAGGATTTGATACTGTGTACGGGTGATCTTACAGACTCACCAGATGAGATAACCTATCAAAGACTCATCGAATTACTCACGCCCCTGGAGTCCCCCATTTTCTGCCTGGCTGGCAATCACGATGATCCGGCGCTGGCCCAAAATATTTGTCAGGACTCGGCACTTTCCTGGCAAAAAACAATTGAGGTGGATAACTGGCTCATCATCATGCTGGATAGTTATCTGGCAGGTGAAACCGCTGGCCGTCTAGGCAGGGAAGAACTCGACTTTCTGCAGACAACCCTGCGAAACCACTACGACAAACACACGCTGGTTTGCCTGCACCATCATCCCGTAAAAACTGACAGTGAGTGGATGGACAACATTATGTTGCAGGACTATGAAGCACTTTTTTCTATTCTTGATGGGCAGGAACAGGTCAAAGGGCTACTCTGGGGACATATACACCAGAAATTTGAAGAAATAAAAAATGGAATATTGTTACTGGGCACGCCTTCAACCTGCAGGCAGTTCAAAGCTGGTGTAGATATGTTTACACTGGACAATTCACCACCAGCTTACAGGGAGCTGTTACTCCATCAAGACGGAAGAATAGAAACAAAAGTCATCATGTGCATGTAATAAATACACCATGCCTTGATTACAGCATTTCATCATTAGTGGACCCAAACCTGGATCTGGCCTTCATGTTTAATTGCATACTCCTCGCAATCGCCATCAGAAACCAGAAAATCGGTGGAATAGTTGCATAAAAACTCATATTTGCCAGGGCAGCAGCGATTGCGATAACCACGCCTGCTACGGCCGCCCCCAGGTGTACCCATATCCCATTATTTCTTGCATAACCATAGGCAACATATTGACGGCCAACCCTAACAGCTCTAAAGATCAAATAAAGAAAAAAGAATAATGCGATCAGTCCTTGTTGCACAGCCATAGTCAAATAAGTATTAACAGGATCGATAATGCCCTGCCCCTGCCGTAGAGCCTGCATTTCCGGTTCGGCCATGAACTGAGAATTCCCAAAAAATGGATGCTGTGGTATTAATGATAAAAGCGCAACAAACAGCTTCTTACGGTATTCAAGGGTTCCATATTCGTCAACCTGTTCCACATTAATAGCGGGACCAGCTGGCGATTTCTGTATATAAATATAGCTAGCCACCGGGATGACGACGATCATGACTACGATTAACATGAACTTTGTGGTCGGTTTAACCCTGTAGTATGTGTAAGCGACCAGCAGAATGGCCGCAGCAAGATAGTCACCGCGGGATTGGGTTACAAAAACAGCTGCAAGAAATAGCATAATTACGAAAATCTTAAATAAGATTTTCTGTTTTGTTCTGAACAAAACCGCTATCGTTATCCCCATCGAAAAAATGATGTAGAAGCCAAAGGCTATAGACTCAGGAAATGTTGCTTTTGCGCGTAAGAATTCTCTATACGGGGCATAACCAGAAACCCAGCCCATACCTTTCAGCCCCATGCTCCTGAAAATATTCCAGTTAGTCAGGGCTTCAAAGATTGAGAATACAGACAAAGCAAGACCACTTAACATGATAGCGAAGAAAAGTGCTTTTAGTCTTGCCCAGCTACTTGCCCAGTGAACGATCAGAAAATACGGGATAACTATATCAAGAGAAAACTTCATGACGCTTTTGATGCTACTTATTGTTGTTCTCTCAAAACCACCGTCACTATATGTATCACTAAATGACTGTACAACAGCCATACAAAATAAAAATAGAACAGGTAGATCAAAAATAGCCTTACGTCCAGAACTTCTTGCCTCATCATAAATGGCCGGCAGTATAGGAAGAATCCAGATAATCAGGGCAAGCCGCTGATAATTAACCGGCAATAACGGGATCGACGGCAGTGGGAAATTCACAATATAATTAAAAGGTAGTATCGCCCAAAGTGCAAAATAAGCTGTAATATTTTTCTGAAGATCATTTTTCAGGTAAAAGAATTTTACCCCGATTAAAACAAACAAGATGAGATGAATACTGTGAGTGAAAACTGCAGTTGCTTCTATCAGCGCCCAGATCACCAGAAGATTAGTATCTTCTCTTTTATTTCTTCCAATCATTATCAGCAGTGCTTTTGCAACAATTGTTACAAAAACAACGATAAACATTATTTTTATTCCCTGGATCATATTTGATTAATGCATGTTAAGTTGTTACAGGGTGTTTTCCTGATCGTACAGTTTGTAGCAAACCAGTCCTAAAAAAATATCTGTTACCTTAGCTTTAGTTGTTATCGCTCCCCTTTTATACAAAGAGAGCTTGCTGGGAATTAAAGACTCTGGATTACACTGACAGACTCAATGCAATAACAAGCAGTGTAAATCCCCTCAATCTCCATTTACAAAAGCGGAAACTAAAACCCAGTGCAATAGCGAAACCTCTCATAACAAGTTTATTCCTGTCAAACTTCGTACGCCATAGCGTGAATTTGATCATAATTCATCAGGCTTTGATACAATAACCCCTGATTATTCATCCTAAAACACCTCTCCTATGAATGATTTATTGATCGATACACGACTGGACTTACTACAAACATGGATACAGAAGAATCCCGACTTCGCAGGAAGGACATTAACTACCGCCTCAGAAGACGCCAGTTTCCGAAGATATTTCAGGATCAACAACCGTGTTGACAGCTACATTATTATGGACGCACCACCAGACAAGGAGGACATTGATCCTTTTATCCAGGTAACTGAGAAATTGTTGAATGCCGGCGTGCATGCACCCGTCATTCACGAATCCAGTATTGAACAGGGCTTTCTGCTACTCGACGATCTGGGTAACACCAGCTATCTCAGCCAGCTTACACCAGCTACAGCAGACAGGCTTTATACTCAGGCCCTGGATGCACTTCTAAAAATCCAGCAGGCAGACACTACCGGGTTACCGCCTTACGACAACAAGCTTTTACAGATCGAAATGGAACTGTTTCGTGAATGGTTTCTGCAAAGACATCTTGGCTTGTCGCTCTCTTCCTCTCAGCACGACGATCTGAATCAGATATTTTCCCTCCTAAGTGAAAACGCAGTGGCGCAACCTCAGGTTTTTGTGCATCGGGACTATCATTCACGCAACCTGATGGTAACGATAGATAACAACCCTGGAGTCATTGACTATCAGGATGCTGTTGTTGGACCTGTCACCTACGACCTGGTCTCACTACTGCGTGACTGTTATATCGCCTGGCCGCAGGATCAGGTAAAAGCCTGGGCGCTGGATTTTCGTGATCGACTCGTTGGTAGCGGATTATTGAATGCAACAGATGATGATGTATTCATGCGCTGGTTTGACCTGATGGGACTGCAGCGTCACCTCAAAGCCATTGGTATTTTTGCCCGCCTGAACCACCGCGACGGCAAAGCCGCCTATCTGCAGGATATTCCTCGGGTGCTCAATTATATTCTTGAAGTAGCGCCACAATACACAGACATGGAAGCACTGGTCACAGTCATTCATGATTTGCAGATCAAAGAAAAACTAACAACATGAAGGCGATGATACTCGCAGCCGGTCGTGGCGAACGCATGCGACCATTGACCGACAAAACACCAAAGCCCCTGTTAAAAGCGGGTGACAGCAGCCTGATAGAACATCAAATCAATCGACTCAGGAAAGCGGGTTATCACGATATCGTGATTAATATCGCCTGGCTGGGTGAACAGATACGACAGAAACTGGGCGATGGTCGTGAATACAGCGTTAATATCGAGTATTCCGATGAAGGAGAATACGCACTTGAAACCGGTGGTGGTATTTTCAAGGCACTACCGCTGTTGGGTAGCAATCATTTTCTTGTCGTTAACAGCGATATCTTCTGCGATCATCCATTGGCCCCACCGTCATTGCTGAATGATTACCTGGCTCATTTAATTTTGGTCAGCAACCCTGAACATAAGACTCAGGGTGATTTCTCACTGGACAGGGGGTTGGTTCGTAACTCAACTACTGAACTCACTTTCAGCGGTATAGGCTGGTATCACCCTGTGCTATTCTCAGACAGTAAACCCGGGAAATTCCCGCTTGCGCCCCTGCTGCGGCAGGCGGTAGAACAGAATCAGGTCAGTGGCGAACATTATAAAGGTGAATGGCAGGATATCGGCACAGCGAAACGACTCCGGCAGCTACAACAAAGATTCGAGAGCAAAGGAATTTGAGGTTATGGGCCAGGAAATAATCAGCAGTCATTTCAGCGAAACAGATTTCCAGCGATTTCAGGACAGACTCGCTATAGAAACAGATTTACTGAAACAGCGATTTTCCCGTCCTGATGTGACTGAGGACGACCAATACCGCGTCGGTTTTGAGCTGGAAGCCTGCCTGGTCGATAAAAACAACTTCCAGCCTGCAGCTGAAAACACTGCTTTCATCGATCACTTTAATGACCCCGAACTGGCGACGATGGAACTGGCACGTTTTAATATTGAGTTTAATACACCTCCTTTTTCCATCACCGAAGATCTGTTCAGCCTGCTGCACAGTCAATTAAAAAACACCTGGGTGAAAGCACAAACAACAGCCGGTCAACTCGGCACACGCATACTACTCTGCGGAATCCTCCCTACCCTACAAAACAGGGATCTCGGTCTGGATAATATTTCCGAAATGAAGCGCTACGCAGCACTCAACCGGCAAATCCTTAAATCCCGCAAAGGCAAACCAATAAACCTAAGCATCCAGGGCCAGGACAAACTGGAATTACGACATGATGATGTCATGCTGGAAGCAGCCGCCACTTCTTTTCAGATCCATTTCAAAACCCCCTGGAAAAAAGCAAAAGATATCTACAATGCGTCGATCATGGTATCAGCCCCCCTGCTCGCAGCCAGCGTCAACTCACCGCTGCTTTTTGGTAAAACACTGTGGGAAGAAACACGCATACCGCTGTTTGAGCAAGCCGTTGCGACTGGAAATAACATTCAACGCGTGAGCTTTGGTAGTGGCTACGTGAAGAACGACATCCTCGAATATTTCAATGAAAACCTTGCAAGATATCCAGTGTTGCTACCCATGAGGTTTGACACAGCAGCTGAGGAATTTTCTCATGTCCGCCTGCATAATGGCACGCTCTGGCCCTGGAACCGGCCACTGATTGGTTTCAACCGTCAGGGCACGCCTCATATTCGAATTGAATTTCGTTGCCTGCCAGCCGGACCCAGCTTGATTGATACCGTGGCTAACGCTGCATTTTATTTTGGCCTTAGTTATCACTATGCGAATAATCATCGAACTCTGCTGGATTTTAATCATGCCAGAAACAATTTTTATCAGGCTGCCCGCAACGGCTTAAAGGCTGAATTTACCTGGCTAGATGGAAAACGATATACGGCAAAGAAATTATTATTAACGCAACTGCTTCCTGAAGCTGAAATGGGATTAACAGCTTTTGGTGTTGCTGAAGGCAAATCCAGCGAGTATTTAAACATCATCCGTCAGCGTGTCGAGACAGAACAGACCGGCTCGGCCTGGCAGCGGACTTATCTGAAAAAGAACCAGCATGATATTTTGGAAATGACCCGGACCTATGCCCGGTATCAGGATACAGACCAACCCGTGCATACCTGGAATACTAGCCCGAATATTACATAAAGTCGGTCAGATTTTGATAAATTATATTGTGCACTCATCAGCTTAAACGAGAAAATAGCGAACATGAAAGATTATAGTTTGTACCTCGGCAACTGCTCCATGCATTGCTCTACTACCTACATCCATGTAGGCATGAATAGTTTTCTTTCGTTCGGCCACGTAGGCCGGCATTCGAATGACGTGCATGGATGCACTAATGTCACGGGAAGCAGGATAGCTGATAGTGACCTTGAACAAAATCTCTCAAGCCTTAGCTTGCTAGGACATTCGCGATATTTGTCCAACCTTCTTCGCCAGATCTCCCAGACTAAATCGCCAGGAGCGATTTTGAACATGTTTTCACATGGCCCGAAGGGTGGAGGGCAAGAAGCCCGTAATAAATTCTATTCCTTCATGCAATATCCGGGCTAATGTTAACTATTCTCGATAAAATACCCGAAGGGTTATTGAGCGCTTCAGTTGAAGAAATGGAAGACCTGTTAGGTGGTCCCACGCTGATTCATCTGCCAGGGCGCCGCGAAGAACCGTTGTTTCTTTCAACATTACTCCATGGTAACGAGCCAACAGGGTTTCTTGCATTACAGAAACTATTACAGCAATACCGTAACAAGGAACTGCCTCGTTCTCTGAGTATTTTCCTGGGCAATCTTGGCGCTGCTCAGGAAAATAGTCGTCGACTGGACAATCAGCCAGACTATAACCGCGTCTGGCCAGGAACGGATGAACCAGATTCTCCGGAGAAACGAATGATGCAACAAGTTCTGGACGAAATGGTTTCGCGCCACGTTTTTGCCAGTGTTGATATTCACAATAACACCGGCCTCAACCCACATTACGCCTGTATTAATGTACTAAAAAACCCCTACATGCAGCTGGCAACCCTGTTCAGCCGGACTGTGGTTTATTTTATTCGTCCACTGGGCGTTCAAAGCGCAGCCTTTGCCCCTTACTGCCCCTCGGTAACACTTGAATGCGGTAAGCCGGGAGACAAGCATGGCATTGACCATGCCCTGGAATTTATAGATGCCTGCCTGCATCTTTCACAACTACCAGAACACCCGGTCGCAGAACATGATATCGACTTATTTCATACCATGGCACAGGTTAAAGTCCCTGAAAACATCAGCTTCAGTTTTTCCCGCGATGACGCACAAATCAGGTTTGTCGAAAACCTGGAGCGCATGAATTTTCAGGAAGTTCCTGCTTCAACTATATTTGCTTTTTGTAAAAATGGTTCAGGCAAGCTGCTGGTAGCCAGGGATGAGACAGGCAGAGATGTCAGTGAAGATTATTTTCAATGCAGCGATAATCGCATCGAACTAAAGAAAAAAATGATGCCCTCCATGCTCACGCTGGATGAGAATGTTATTCGGCAGGATTGTCTATGTTATTTGATGGAACGTATGAATTGAATCATTCTGTCGTTTAACAAAGATGAGGACTGGCTCACATCATTAACGACCACGCCTTGTAATATAGCCCACTTAATTCTATTGATTAATAACCTGGCTGCCCAATAAATGGGATAAATTTCCAGGATTAACTCTACAAGGTAGTTTTTCAGGTAAAAGGCCATGCTCAATGAAGCATAAATTCAAGACGCTGGACGGATGGAGGGGTATCAGCATACTCTGTGTTTTAGCTGGACACCTGCTCCCGCTAGGCCCCAACGCCTGGAAGATGAATAGTGCCGTCGCTTCATCTGGAATGGTAATGTTCTTTATCCTGTCAGGGTTTCTGATTACTCATATCCTGCTGCGTGACCAAAATATCGTCAATTTCCTTATCCGGCGATTCATGAGAATAATTCCTCTGGCATGGCTGGCCATCGTCATTACACTTACTGCGTTTTCGGCAGATATAAACACCTGGGTTCCACATTTATTCTTCTACGCCAACTCAGGCGAGCCGATGAGATTGACTGACGCGACAAGCCATTTTTGGAGCTTATGTGTAGAAATGCAGTTTTATGTACTAATCGCAGCACTGGTCGCGACCTTAAAATCGCGAGCCTTCATGTTGCTTCCTGTTTTATGTGTAGCTGCCACAGCCTACCGCTACATCAACGATGTCGAAATTTCTGTAATTACATATTATCGTATCGATGAAATACTCGCTGGCTGTATTCTGGCTCTCCTTTATCATAAAGATTCCGAAACAATAAAACGGTTCTTCAAAGCCATTAATCCGGTTTATTTGTTCCCGCTACTACTTCTCTGCTCCCATATGGAAGGTGGTTATTTCAACTACCTACGCCCTTATGTAGCAATGCTAATGATAGGTTCAACGCTATATCACGCAGAAACCATCTGGTGGAATAAAATCTTGATGAACCGGGTTCTGGTATACATTGCCGCCGTTTCCTATGCGCTTTATATTGTCCATGGTGTCCTGTCTCATACATGGCTGGGTGACGGAGACACGCTTGAAAAATATCTTAAACGGCCACTTCTTTTTGCCGCCACTTTCGGATTGGCGCATCTTTCTACATTTTATTATGAAAAATACTGGATTAACCTGGGTAAGCGCTTAACAACAAGAAACAGACAGCCCATTGTTGCTAAGAATTGAGGGGCAGAAAGTCTGAACAAGCCCGCATTTCTTACCGGGCGGACCCTTTTATATCAATAATTCCTCAAAAGCGATCACGCCTTGGTCCAGGCCATCTCTGGAACTCTAAATACCGGATAATCAAGATTTAGCTTAGTCCATATCCCTCTAATTTGACTCACTAAAACCTTCCTCCACTACACTTCTCTGTTCACAGGCTGAAAAAATCACGCCTATCCTACCGTTCATCATGGTAATGATTCCGGATGACATGTAACGAACAAAAAACGCGATAAGCGGCTGAACCAAATCGGCATCGCATTACTCTATGTGATCGACTTCAATCTTTTTATAAAGGAATTATTTAATGTTTTACTCAGTTGCTACTAAACGAATTTTTGCTTTCTGTACTCTGCTTACCCTGTTATTTGTACTGGCAGGCTGCTCCCACACAGATGATACAGTCTCTGACGGAACTACTACTACCGGTACCAGTACAGAAACATCTGGATCAGTTGAAACAATGGGGATGTCTCCGACAGATCCCAGCCCGGTTCCTGAAGTACCAGTAGCTAATGCGGATACTCAATCAGAACCTGAAACTTCCAATAACACTGACACTGCGGATAGCACAAATGACACTGGGAGTTCTGGAAACAGTGAAGTTGTCGATAGCTCAAACAATGAACCAGAAACACCTGTTGCTGAGGACACTACACCGGAAACAGCTGTCGCTGAAGACACTACAGTTGTTACTAGCTCATCGAGCACCACCGAGACCACGACCAGCACAAACCTGTTCAAACATATATTCAGCGACGTACGCCGTACCGATGTCAACAAGGTACTGACCTTTCCAGTACTGGGCAGCAACCTCAACTCAGCCGGCACCATCCGCGTCACCCAGCAACCTGCCAACGGCACCCTCACCGTCGGCGGCAACCAGCTGACCTTCACCCCAGACAGCGGCACCAGCGGTCACTCGGTCGCTAAAGTTAAAGTCGACTGGCTGGACGGCAACAGTGACACTGCGACGATCTCTTTCTACACCGAGCAGGTAAAATCAAGTACCTATTTTGACCCGGCCAACGGCAACAACAGCAACTCAGGCTCACAGTCCCAGCCCAAAAAGACCGGTATTGAGGCTGCGCTCCAGAATGCAGGCAATGGTGACCGGATCTACGTCAAAGGTGGACACACTTACAATCTGCGGTTAAACCTGAAGAATATTGCCGGCAGCACCTCAGCACCCGTGGTACTGAGCAGCTATGGTGGCGGCAAGGCCAAATTCAATTATTCAGGCTCTAAAGAGACGGTCTTCCTGGGTGGTAACATAGGTCAGCTGGTCATTGAAAATGTTGTCATCACTAAAAGCAATGGTTCTGCCATCCTTGCGTACAATAAGGCCGGTGAATCCATCGACGTCGTCCTTGATAATGTGGATATTATCGATAGCGGCAGCAATGGCATCAACTGGCAGACACAGAGTAATTCGAAGCTCACGCTCATTCACAGCGATATCAGTGACAATGAAGCCAATGGATTTATTGGCAACCCCACCGAACTCATCGCGCTCAACAATACTTTCCTGCGCAATGCTAATACCAAAGACTATTCAGGTGGCCCGATGCAGTGGAACGCTTATATCAGCCACGCAGATGGTCTGCACTACGAAGGCAATATCAATGAAGACTCGGAAGGCTTAATCAAGTTACGCGATGTTGCTAACTTTACGATCCAGAAGAATACACTCAGACGCGGCTGGGTTGCTGGAATCGGCGCTGGCGGCGACATTCATCCTAGACACGGCACTATAGGGAAGCTGGAGAACGGTGTTATTGCGAATAATCTGATTGACGAGAGTCAGAATCCATTCGTCTTCGCTGATTCAGATAACAATAAAGGCGGCGGTATCCACAATGTGGACGTCTTTGGTAACGCCGTTGTCCATGCTAAATACGTGGGCGGTTTATCACGCAATGCGGTAATTTCGATACTGAACGATGCCGGCGATAGAAACTCGAACTTCCGTGTCTTTGATAATATCTTCTGGGCGGATAAGAACGCAGGATATGGCGGAGCCCGTATTTCTCATGATGACGTTGAGTTCTTCGGCAATACGATCGGTGCTGGTTCAGCGAGCAACGCTAGCGGAAACAATGTGTTTAGATTCGAGAAAGGCGCATCACCTGATTTACACGGCAATAAACTCTACAAGTTCTTTAGTGATACCACTCTGGGTGTTCCTATGAGCAATGGCAACACTGAGGTCAATAGTGTTCCTCAGGAAGTGCAGAAGGTTCTGGATAATATTTAACGACACTTTGAGTTTAAGAAACTCTGAATAAGTCAGAGTTTCCTTAATCAACTACCCGCTATGCTGGGCTGAGGCGAAAGTCCCGCTATCGAATTCCAGTGGATCGGTTTTTGATAGCTGAACTCCCTTATTGAGATTAAATTTCCCAATGGCCATGAGATAAATATGTCTCGATTGCCTCACTTCCTGAGAAAATATCCAGTATCGCATCTCGATCAGGCTTATCCAGCTTATCCTTCCACTTATTCATGCTCTTGAGCGGGTCTCTGTAAACGGAGAAATACGACTTTTGTGTTATCGCTTTACTGCGAATTGATGACTTATGACCCGGAACGGTCGACTTCGATATAAAATCTTTTACTTCTCCTACAAAACCAATATTAAAGTGACTAAAAACTTCTTGAGCACGTTCCTCTGTGTTTTTGCATAAGTCTTCGTAGAAAAGTAGCAGAGCGCGCTGGTTTCCGTTCACGCTTTGCCAGGCTTTTTCTACATCCATACGCCAGAGCAGCGCATTTAGCTGTGCCGGACTCAAGCTTGATAGTTCTCCAGCATAGCGATCAGCCAGAGCAGGGTCATGTTTGCGCATTAAGGAATCCAGTACTCCTATTCGACCGGTAGGCATTATATTTCTGGCCTGCCCTTCGAGTAATGACGATATAACTCCAAATGGATGGCGAATCAAATACACAACCGGCATGGTTGTACGCAGCAAAACATTTGCCATCATAGGTTCCATAGTCACTTCTTTAAACACCAGCGGAGGGTTATCACGCGGTGTATATAGCCTGGAAAATAATCGGGAAGCGACTCCGAATTTACGGGCAACGGGCCATAATAAATTACGCCCTGCATTGAAACTGTTGTCTTTATGAAGAAAAGGCGGTTTTTCTAAAGCAGGATACGCCGGGATCAATGCACTATAGACCTGCTTCAGAACTTCATTATCCAAGCCCTCAGACTCCATGTGAGCACGAGCGGCCATGAGAACTGGATTATTTCGTGAGCGGTGAAATGGTTCAAAACGGTATGCGACTTCAGGATGACTATTCAGGATTGAACCAAGCCATGTCGTTCCAGAGCGACCAGTACCAAAGATACCGTAAATCCGACTCAAGGTTTCATTTAACTGCGGAGTACTGTTATTCATTTTTTACCTGATTTACTCACAACACGAGTTTTATTATAGAAGCTACTATTCTCTGCAAGCTATCATCCTGATTTATATGTGATATTAACATTTTATAAATCATATACATACCTGCAACATCTCAAACCTGCTCATACATTCTGGCCCCAAATACCTGCATTCAGATAAGAGGATCAGATATAAGTTGACCGCTCATTTCAAACTATGCAAATAAGGCAGCAATGCATGAGAATAAATAGATTGTATGTTAAATTAATATATCGTTGATATTATGTATCGACTCTTGCACAACAATATTATCTAAGGAACCTCTGAATAAGTCTGATTGATGAGATTGCAGATTAATAATTGCAAATACTTAAGACAAAGATCTTCACTGGTAACAGAACTGAGCAAGCTTTAAAAGCTACCGCCCCTCGCCTATGTAGCCGACGCAGTAGCTGGAAAGTTTTTGCCAGTAAGATCCGCAAACATAGCCTGTTCAGTGGTTCCCTTGATACACGTTGGCACCTTATCACGATTTAATTACACATAGCAGACCAAGATGACAACCAGATACTATTTCGCAAGCCTGCGTCACACTAATCAAGGTATAGCACAAGGATGTATTAACGAAATTGAAGATACCCTGCTCAGCTGTTCTGAAGGTGCTTATTTATCAGGGGACAATCTTCCAGACAGTAATCAGGTCGGCAATAAATTTCTTTTTGTGACGGCTATGACCATACATCAAGTCTGTCAGATTCTTGATTCCATCGATAACTGGCGAACAAGATTTGACAAAGTTTGCGCATATGTTACTGACTCATTCATATCTGAATCAGACTATAACAAGAGTCCATGGCGAAAAAGATTCTCAAAGTCCATGAAGACTATTGGAATGCTGGATTACATTTTCATATCGACTGGCAGCAATGTCGCAGAATTTCAAGAATTCTATAATATTCCCGCCATGTTCATACCGATTGC
>Ga0190283_1000814_pt1 | contig 15421 bp, 15 predicted proteins | sample 48691801_MG_FD_161669 | JGI IMG/M metagenome (GOLD analysis project Ga0190283, IMG submission 161669) | Hydrothermal vent microbial mat bacterial communities from Southern Trench, Guaymas Basin, Mexico - 4869-18-0-1_MG | ecosystem: Environmental > Aquatic > Marine > Hydrothermal vents >...
TGAACTGGAGGATAAAGCTGAAGGTGAGAAGGTTTTGCTTCACCTGAAAAAAGAGACCTTCCACGATTTCTTCGAGCACCTTAACCCAACCCTTATGGATCTGTTTGATGACAGAGACGATATATACCTGAATGTAAGGATCGTTTCTGTGGCTATCGCCGAAAACAGAGAGATTGTAAAAGCCATGGCCGAAAAGAGCGCCCATGGCGGGCTGGGATGCGACTGCGGCTGTGGTTGCGGTGGATAGCCCGTGGGAAGATAATCATTGCTATTGCTTGCAGTGGACTACGCTGACGGCGGCCCACCCTTCAAGGACTGATTGTCTATATACGGTTAGCCCTGCCTCTTCAAAAAAACGCTTTATCTCCCCCATCTGATTTCCCCCAAATCCTGATATAACCGCCGTTCCGGTCTGGCTCAGATGATCTGGTATGTACGTTCCTGTTCTTAAGAGGACTGAGATCACCAAATTGGCAAAGATGAAGTCATATTTTTCGTGTACCACTTCCCATGAACCTTCCCTGATGGTTATCCTGCCGGAAAGTTGATTGAGAGCTACGTTTGTTTTTGCCGCCTGTACAGATTGCGGGTCAATTTCAACCCCCATGGCTTCCTGCGCGCCCATTTTGACGGCGGCAATGGCAAGGAGACCCGTGCCACAGCCAAAATCGAGGACCTTAGCACCCTTGAGGGCCTGTTCCCGTGAGGTTTCATTGGTAAGGATGTCCATGATCCTCAAGCAGAGAAGGGTGGTGGGATGTTTCCCTGTGCCAAAGGCGTGGTGAGGGTCTAAGATGATCGTTCGGGGATTTGTCGGCTGCGCCGGGTCAGGTGTCCAGGGCTGGATGGTCATGGAAGGTATGGGGCTGAAAGGCTCCATGGACTGGATTGCCTCTGAGGAAGGCTCTGAATGAGCGAGATTGCGGACCCCGACATAAAATTCTGAGCTTAAGGAGAGTGCTCTTTCGGTTTGAGTAATAATGGATGAAATGCCTGAAAGTTTCTTGTCAGGATTGTCTTTGTCTAATTCTACGATTATAATTCTACCCATTTCACGGTTTTCATCATTTCGTACAGGGATTCTTTTCAAAACGGGAGAAAAAGATGCCAGATTGTTGTTGAGCTGTGAAATGTCCGTAAACGGTCCTTCTATAGTAATTTCAATCGGCATTGAAAAAATATCCTGATTATCCGTTAAATCCTGTCCGGTAATACTCTATGAATTGCGCATCGTCCTCAGTTGAGCCAATTCCCAGACATAGTCATACAGATGGAGCCCCTTGCTCGCAGCTATGATTTCTCCATCTTCAACCCCGATGCTTGAGGCCATATATTCCTTGAGGAGTTGGATGGCCCCTAAGTTTGCCGGGAGCCCGTTCCAGAGATCCCACGATCTGAAATAGACCACGAAGTGGAGCGTTTTATCCTTAATGCGGGTGTCAATACCCCGGAGGCAGGGAGGGTCCCCCAAATAGATGGCCTTGGGGTCCCCCACCGTCATATATGCCTGGTTGGTCTCAAAACCATCCTCTTTGTACATGCGGATGACCTCGGCGATCTGTGGCTCCAAATACTGACCATAAGTATAGTCCTCGCCGGGCTGTTTGGCCGATGTCATGAGGTAAGGAAGATATTCATCGAGGTACCCTTCGGCCACGGGGTTCGGAATACCGAGAGAGGGGGGGATATCCGGCAGAAGAGGGCGGACTCCGGGGTATTTTATATGGATAGTGACATAATCAAATTCAAGCCGTTTCTGTCCCTCGAAACTGCCCCGGTCTATGATATATTCCCTTCCGGTATCGAGCAGGCTGTAGACGCACTGAAACCATGCATCAGGCAGGTCTCGTGCTTCAATGAATTCCAGATTCATATGAAATGGTCTCCTTTCAGTTCTCTTTTTGAGAGGCGGTTGAGCACCCTGCCAATCATGCAGATGTGGATGTTTATTGTCAACCCCGATATTGCCCTGTTCCGTTTTTCCTTGACATACCAGAATTATCGTATGAAAAATCTTCGATGCATAACCATCAAGATTGACAATTGATTTTATCGCAGGATTTTACCAAAACTGAATTCGTCTCTACTGCATCGGGGTTAAACGCACAAATCGAAGTTTATTGGAGGTGGTAAATTGAGCAGTTCTTTAATTTGGATAGACTTGGAGATGACAGGACTGGACCCTGAAAAAGAAGTAATACTTGAGATCGCCACTATTGTGACCGATGATAGCTTGGAGCTTGTTGCAGAGGGTCCTAATATATCTATAAGCTATCCTGAGGAGATCTTCCAAACTATGGATGAGTGGAACAAGACCCACCACAAGGCATCCGGGCTGTTAGAGCGTGTCAATGCCTCTCCCTACGACTGCCGGATGGCTGAAAAAGAGACCCTGGAATTCATTTCGAAGTATTGCAAGAAGGGGGAGCCTCTGCTGTGTGGAAATTCCGTGTGGCAGGATCGCCGTTTTTTAATAAAACATATGCCGGATCTTGAGGAATTTTTCCATTACAGGATTATTGACGTAAGCTCAATTAAAGAATTGGTCAAAAGATGGTATCCCTCGCTTCCTATCTATGAAAAGAAAAACGCCCACTTAGCCTTGAGCGATATCAAGGAATCAATAAGTGAGCTGAAATATTACCGTGAGAAGGTATTTCTTCCCCCACTGATTAGCGCTTAAGGAGAGCCAGCTTTTTCATTATATTATCCTGGATCCAGTGACTGTCCCACCACTCAATCGGGTTAACGAACAGGCCGCTGACCATGACACCGAAATGGAGATGATCGCCGCCGGCCAAGCCGGTTTGCCCGGTTGATCCGATGATCTCGCCTTTTGTGACATCCTGATCGATCTGTACGCCGATATTGCTGAGATGTGAATAAATAGAGGCAAGACCCTGACCGTGATCCAGGACAACTGTAAGCCCGTAGATACCGAGACGGTCTGCCAGAATTACTCGTCCGTTATTAGTGGCCGGGACATCTGAATTGGCTAAAGAAGCCAGATCCACGCCCATATGCACCTGTTCGTCGATTTTCTTTCCCTTATAGAAGTAAGTGCGCTTATCCCCGAATCTGGCCATATTGGCAGAATTCTTTAGCCTCAGCCAAACCCCATCCCAAAGCCGTGTGGGGTTTGTTTTTGTCCTTAAGTTATAGAATGCTTCCGCATTTTCACGTCTCAAATCCTGATTGATCTTGAGGAATTTGATAATATCTTTACCGTCAGTGTCTTTAAGATAAAAGGAGAAATAGGGGAATATTTGCTTCAGAAATCGATCCGTTATCTTGATTTTATCTTTACGGAAACTTTTTTTACGGATACGGCAGTAGAATCTCGCCTTTGAACGGTTGCCTGCCTTATCTTCGGCCCAAAGATAGATCTCCGGGTTTCTCTTGATATCAAGGGGAATGCCAAAATAACAGACATGCATTCCTTCTTGCGATTCTTCCGCGGCCGGAAAGCCGGGGAAGAAGTAGTCATTTATAAAAAGCCCGCTCTTTACCGAATCCGAGGTAGTTTGGTAAACAACCAGACCACTTCCACCCCGGTTGACATAATGAAGCCTGCTTACAGCCCGGATTGCCGGGGGGATGGTGTCGACGATCATTTTATGTTCGGATATGGATAGATTTCCATCCCCGCCGCTTCTTCTTGAATAATCCCAAACATGTACATGGAGATCAACCCGGCCCTGGGCCAGATTAAGTGTTGAGGGATTAATGAAAAATTTTGTCTCAAAGCGATGGGTACCCTCGCGATTGAAAAGCCCTTCAAAAGGAAACATCTTATTGAGAATAGTGATATTTCGGCCCCCTTGTTCTACGGAGACCTTGACATTCCTGAGTCCCCTTTTCATATCCGTTATAATGAGCGTAATCTCCTGTTTCTCTGAAAGAAAGTTGGGTATTGGCGCCAACTGTATCTGCGGTTTCTCTGATTCAAAAATAGTGAGGAGAAACCAGGAGAGAAAACCCAGCACCACTAATATCGAGATAATGGCCAGAATAAGACCGGTATTTCGTTTTTTGCCCATATAATCGTGCCGTCCTGTATGATAGGTTATTGCATAGCCGAAAACGCATTAGAAAAGACTTGAAGCCATGCTGTCGAAATAGTATCTGTGTTCCGTCTGGTCTCCTTAAATAGCAATAAAGAGCCGTCATGGCAAATGTTTTTCTGAGACAGGAGGAGAATCCTGTGGAAACGCCTCAATATATTGGTGTTATAGGGGCAGGGACGTGCACTGCCGGTACATATAGTGTTGCAAGAGATCTCGGCTTTGAAATAGGGAAAAGGGGATGGACCCTTGTCTGCGGCGGGCGCAAGGGGGTCATGGAGGGGGCCGCAAGGGGATGCTTAGAGGCGGGCGGCATGACTTTGGGGATACTTCCGGGACTTGATAAGAGATCGGCCAACCCGTATATAACTGTTCCGATACCCACAGGCTTGGGCGACGGGCGTAATCTCCTTGTGGTTCGATCCTCTGATATCCTTGTTGCGGTTGCAGGAGGATACGGCACCCTCTCGGAAATGGCCCTGGCCCTTAAGGCAGAGAAGCCGGTTATCGGGCTTAAGACCTGGAAGGAGATCCCCGGGGTACACTATGCGGACGATTACCTCGAAGCCATCCAACTCATTACGACTCTGCTCCCGTTAAAGGATGAACGTCCAACATCGAACGTCCACGTAAGCGAAGACTCCGACATCCAACATTGAATGAAAAGCCAATAGCCAACTTTGAATGACTATTTTTCCCATTCAACATCTCACACCTTGGCATCATTGGACGTTCGATGTTCATCTTTCCCCATCTTTTTCTTTCATTCAAAATTCGGCGTTGAACGTTCGATGTTCGATGTTCATCTTTTCAATGAACCTTCCACTGTTCATCCGGCGCAAAAATATGGCATCAATTCCTCAATTCCCAATTTTCTTACTGATCTCCCTTACTCTTCCCATTACCTCATCCGGATCTATTGTTGTAAATTTCCTCTCCTTCATCAGGACTCTTCCGTCTACAATGACGTCCTTCACATCGGCGCCATTGGCAGAGTAGACTAAGGCTGATATGGGATCATAGAGGGGACAGAGATGAGGGTGGTTAAGGTCTACTACGATAATATCAGCCTTTTTCCCCTTCTCAAGGGTGCCTATCTCTTTTTCAAGTCCCATGACGGCGGCGCCCCCCGTCGTGGCCATCTCAAGAACCGCGCCCGCATTCAGGCTTAGCGGATTAAGGTCAAAGACCTTGGCTAATTTGGCTGCTGTATCCATTTCCGAGAAAAGATCGAGGTTGTTGTTGGAAGAGCACCCGTCTGTGCCCAACCCCAAGGTCAAGCCATTTTTTGTCATCCCGGATATGTCGGCTACGCCCGAGCCTAACTTCATGTTACTTTCAGGAACATGGACTATCTTCACCCCTTTTTTCTTAAGAAGCTTTATCTCTCCGTTATTCAAGTGCACTCCATGGGCCGCAATAAGGGACCGGTCTATCAGACCCAATTGATCTAAGTAGTGAACCGGCCTTTTGCCATGCCTCTTGATGATCTCATGAACTTCTTCAGAGGTTTCAGACAGGTGAATCTGAAGTGGTAGATGATGCTTTTTAGAGATTTCTAATGCTTTACTTAAGGTTTGTGAAGAGCAGGTCAAAGGGCTGTGACAAAAAATTCCCGGCATGATCAGGTCGGAGAAGCCTATCCATCTATCTATGAATTCCCGGGCTGTTTTTATATTTTCTTTGGGGTCAGGAATACCGGGGGCAGGGAAATCTATAACTCCCTGGGCAATCAGCCCCCTCAGTCCGGCGTTATGCGCAGCGCGAATTGTTTGGTCCTGGAAGAAATAGCCGTCCGCAAAGCAGGTGGTACCTGAGGCTATCATTTCAAGACATCCGAGAAGAGCGCCCCAGTAGACTGTCTCAGGGGTGAGAAATCTTGCCTCTGCGGGGAAGATTTTTTCAAAAAGCCACTGTTTCAGAGGGATATCGTCGGCCATCCCCCTGAACAGGGTCATGGCCGAGTGGGTGTGTGTATTAATCAGTCCAGGCATTATAATGGCATCGTGGGCATCTATGATTTCAAAGTGGCCACCTGAAGGTAGTTTTACCTCGTCGGCCTTTCCGATATCAAGGATTCGCCCCTTGGATACAAGCACTCTCGCCCCGGGGATCGGGGCCTTGGCCTTTGTCATGGTAATGGCCATGCCCCCTTCGATTAGAAGACTCACATCTTTCTTCCAGCTTTGGGTCTCACAGCTATACTCATTCAATGAAGCCATTGACAAGCCTCCCACGATTGAATTTACTTGACACATCTTCGCTTCTGAGAGAGATTACATCCTTGCTTTTGAGGTCAGATCTCGACATATGGTATTATTTTATTGCCATGTGGCGACATCCAAGGTGAGATTGTTTGCTTTTATGCTGTTTGCTTTAAAAATTTTGCGTCTTTGCGCCTTTGCGTGAGGCCTTTTCGGTTCTGGTTTATCCGGATTAGGGTATTTAAGGAGTAAATTATGGCTATTGTTGCCCCTTTCAAGGGTCTAACATACGATTTTCAGCAAAGAGAAGACCTTTCCCGTCTTGTCGCGCCTCCATATGATGTAATTTCAGAAGAAGAACAGGAGGCATATTATCAGGCAGACCCCCACAATGTCATCCGATTAATTTTAGGCAAAAAAAAGACTGGCGACTCGGATTGGGATAACGTGTACACCAGGGCGGCGGATTGTTTTGAGAGATGGCAATCTGACGGGAGCCTTATAGGCGCGAAGGAGCCCTCCCTTTACGTCACTGCAATGACCTACGATCCTGGTAATGGCGCCCCTGAGAGAACCAGATGGGGCATTATCGTCTTAGTGCGGATAGAGGACGAGGAATCCGGTGTTATTCTTCCTCATGAGCGGACCTTCTCGGCCCATAAAGATGATCGCCTGAAGCTTTACAGGGCTTGTAACGCCCAGTTCAGCCAGATATTCGGGCTTTATGAAGATCCTGGGAACAGTATGCTTAATGCATGCGGGGAGGCCTTGAGCCACGCCCCTCAAATGGACTTTAGCCTTGAGGACGGAACCAGACATCGGCTATGGATACTTAGAAGCGACAGATTATTCAAGAAGATCTCTGACGCCATGTTTAACAAGTCGGTTTTTATCGCCGATGGTCATCATCGTTATGAGACATCGCGGAATTACAGGAACATGATGAGGGCGAGGTATGGGCAGAGACCTGAGAACAGGTCTTATGAATTTGTTATGATGTACCTTTCCAACATGAATGACGAGGGCCTGACAATTCTTCCTTCCCACAGGCTCATAAAGAAAGTTCCCGGGTTTCAGCCCAAGTCTTTCCTCAAAAAAGTGGATAAGTGGTTTGATATCAGCGAGTTACCCCTTTCAGGTCAAAGTATTTCTCAAGAATGTGCTGACCTGAAACGGGGACTTGAAAGGGAAGGGCAACATGGGACAGCCTTCGGTTTCTATATGCATGGTGATGATCGATGGCGCCTCTTTTCGCTCAAACCTGGTGTAAGAGCGGAGATGGGTGATGCCCTTCATCCTTCGCTCAAGGAACTTGATGTGCTTGTCCTGTCCCGGTTTGTTTTTCAGAAAGGGCTCGGATTCAGCAAAGAGGATCTGGATGATGAAGAGATCTTTCAGTATCAGAGCGACACTCAATCGGCTGTGTCAGAGGTAGAGTCAGGAAAATACCAGATGGTTTTTCTGCTGAATCCTACCAAGATGGAGCATGTGAAGGAGGTGGCGGGAAACTCCCTTGTAATGCCGAGGAAATCTACCTATTTTTACCCCAAGGTATTAACGGGGCTGGTTTTTAACAAAATTGACCCCTATGAAATCATACGAGTCCCCTGAAATCAAACTGCGGTCTGACGAGTGTGTGGACCACTTTTTAGAGGGCCGGTTGAGGCTGATTCAATCCAAGGATGGCTACAGGTTTTCTATCGATGCTATCCTCCTTTCCGAATTCGTGACCATAAGGGCGGGGGATGTTGTTATAGATCTCGGTACCGGGTGTGGAGTAATTCTTCTCAGCCTGCTCCTCAAAAGGCCTGTCGGCCATGCGTTTGGATTAGAAATCCAGGAAGGATTGGCCTCACAGGCGATGCGAAATGCCTTGCTGAACGGTTTTGGCGACAGGATGGGGGTTACTCTGGGTGATATCAGGTTTCCGCCCCTGGCCGATGAATCGGCCGATGTCATTATATGCAACCCCCCATATCGCAAGGTCAGAAGCGGCCGCCTGAATCCAGACCCGCGAAGGGCTATCGCAAGGCACGAGATCCTGGTATCGATTGATCATATCCTGCAGGCTGCCAGGTCTCTTCTGAGGAAAAAGGGACGATTAGCCCTGATTTATCCATCGGTTCGTCTGACAGATATTCTTGTCCGTCTGAGGCGTTTCGGCTTAGAGCCTAAACGCGTCCAGTTAAATTATCCGGATCTGGAATCGGGCGCCAAATTAGCGCTGATAGAGGCGTCATTAGGAGGCCGTCCAGGATTAGAAGTCCTTCCTCCTCTCCTCGGACAAGGGGATTTTTCTATCTCGAGCCGACCCTGAATTCTATCTTGTCAACGGCGGATCTGCCCAATTTCTCATTTAGTTTTTCCCTGATACCGCTCTCCTGAAATTTGAGTTCCTGAAGGGAGATGGAGTCATACACAGTGACCGTCAAACTCTTGTTTCTAATCCTTGAAGGACGTGTATTGCCTAAAAAAGGTTCACCGACCACCTCATCCCATACCTTCCAGATATCCACATCATCCGTATTGAATGGCAGGGTTCCGTCGGTTAGCAGACTGGAGATAATATCTCCTATCGGAGTCAGTTCTTTTCGGGGCTTTTTCATGAGTTGATGTCGATTCTTGGAGTTTTTTCCATGGACCACCCGTATTGCTCTATTGCAGGCGCTAAAGATCACGGAAACAGGTCAGAGATATAGAGCAAACAAACAAATTTATCATATGGCTCCTTCAAGAAACTGTCAACTCTATAAAGAATTCTTCCTGTTTCCCTATTCGTTAACTGTACATGATGGGAATTCCGATGTATTATCCTTGATTTTAGTTCTGGAGTTATTAATTTTTTAAGTTATGATCTGACAGAGAAAAATATCTTCAATGAAAGAGATCAGAGGTTTAAAGGTAACAGAAATGATACAACATGCACATATCGTTGGCACAGGTTCATCCATGCCTGAGAGAATACTGTTCAATAAGGATCTTGAAACAATAGTGGATACAAGTGATGAATGGATTGTACGGCGCAGCGGTATTAAAGAGCGGCGAATTTCATCAAAGGAAAGAGATGAAAGCACTGCCGATTTGGCTACACAGGCCTCATTAAAGGCCTTGGAAATGGCCGGGGCTTCTCCAGATCATCTTGGTCTGATCGTAGTTGGGACGGTGACTCCGGACCGTCAATTTCCCTCCACAGCGTGTATGGTTCAAAAAGCCTTGAATGCTAAAAACGCTGCTGCATTCGATGTATCTGCCGGATGTTCGGGATTTTTATATGCACTGAGCACCGTAAATAATGCCATTCAATGCGGGACGTGTAGAACTGCACTGATTGTTGGTGTGGAACGACTTTCGAGCATCATAAACTGGCGCGATCGCGGCACATGCGTTCTGTTGGCTGATGGGGCGGGTGCGGCAGTAGTTAGGGCTACCACGGAGCATGGTGGTGTTCTCTCCAGTCACTTGAGATCGGATGGCAACTTATGGGAACTCCTCTATTCTGAAGACGGAAATTCCTACACTCCTGAAATTCTGCAAGACATAAACACAAGACCTTTTCACCTCAAGATGGACGGAAACCCGCTCTTCAGACGGGCGATCGGGTGTATGTCTGATATTGCCAGGGAAGCAATGAGTCACAACTCTATGTCGGCTGAGGATATCAGTCTGGTTGTCCCTCACCAGGCTAATATCCGGATTATTCAAGGACTGGCAAACAGCCTGCATATCTCTATGGATAAGGTGTATACGAATATTCAAAAGTACGGAAACACCTCTTCTGCCACAATACCGATTGCCTTAGATGAGGCCAACAGGGAAGGTCTGCTGAACAAGGGGGACCACGTGCTCCTCGTCACATTTGGAGCAGGTTTAACCTGGGGGGCCTCAATATTGAAGTGGTCGATTTAAATCTTTCCTTAAAAATAGCTCAACTTAGGTGTCAGCAGCCAAAACAAAAAAGGACTTGCCAATATTGGCAAGTCCTTGAAATTACTGGAGGCGGCAACCGGATTCGAACCGGTGAATAACGGTTTTGCAGACCGCTGCCTTAGCCACTTGGCTATGCCGCCTTTTTGTGGAGCGGGAAACGGGACTTGAACCCGCGACAATCACGTTGGCAACGTGAGGCTCTACCAGCTGAGCTATTCCCGCAAAAGTGTAATATTATAATTTACACCAAAGAGATGTTTTGTCAATGAAAAATTAAACGATTTTTCAATACAACTTACCATAAGCCGAAGAAAATGCCAGAAAGTCTCTATTTTTGCCTTGGCACAAAAAGTTGGTAAAAACGCCTAAAATAATCCCAGCCAGACCAGAGAGTCAAGATCAATGCCCCCCACAAAAAGACTATACCCACCACGTGGAAATTGATGCCCAAATAGACATAATGGAGACAGAGCCCGCCCAAGGCAACGGACTGAAGAATGGTCTTATATTTTCCCAAGGCGCTTGCCTGTATGACAATTCCCTCACCGACAGCTATGCCCCGTAATCCGGTCAGAGCAATTTCCCGTGCGATGATTACAATCACTATCCAAACGGGAATGCGGTCAAGCGGAATAAGCATTATCATAGTCAGAGAAACCAAGAGCTTATCTACTAATGGATCGAGTAATTTCCCCAATACGGTTACGGTGCCATATTTTCTGGCAAAAAATCCATCTAAAATGTCCGTGACTGAAGCCAAGACGAAAAACAATGCAGCCAGGAAACTGCCCCACCTGTCTGGAAAGGAAAGGCATATCAACACAATCGGGATGGAAACTAATCTGGTAAAGGTTAATGTGTTTGGGAGATTTAATAAGGTTTTTTCACTGTCTGTCTTCATAGGTCTATTCATCAATTTGGGGGATATCTTTGGGTATTGGGTCGCTTAGGTGATCCTGGAGAAAATCTATCTTGTCGGCTGTTGACTTTCTCTTGTCAACGAATATGTGGTAATCACCCTTTATAGAGCAGATCCCTCCCTTTAGTTTCAATCCTGCCGCTTCAAGCCGATCATAATGAACTTGGATTCCTCTCTTGGATGCCGTATCCTCAAGTTGAACCAAACGCTCTTGAAGAGCAGGGGAGGCGGATTTCCCTCTTTTTTTCGATTTCATGGCAATCTTCTGACCCTTAGGCTATTGACGAAGATGAGTATCATAAAGTATAGATCCCTTTAAATCAAGTCAGTAGAAATTTTTGGGAATGAAGGAGGGAGATAGATTTGTCGTCACATTTCGAATCGATTGATCAGGTGGTTAATGAATTAGCTGATTCCAGTTACATAGCGGACCGCGCCCTTGCAACGGTCCTTTTCCTCGCCCACCGGCTTGAAAAACCGATTTTCTTAGAGGGAGAACCGGGGGTGGGCAAGACAGAGGTGGGCATTGTGATTGCACGTTTGTTTGACACAGAGCTTATACGACTCCAGTGTTATGAGGGACTTGATTCTTCTACTGCCCTTTATGAATGGAACTATCCAAAGCAACTCTTGCACATAAGGTTGGAAGAGCAGGGCAAAAGGGAGCGAAACAAGATCGAAGAGATAATATACAGCCCTGAATTCCTGATCAAGCGACCTCTTCTTGAGGCGATACTGAGGTCAGAGGAGAAAGCCCCTGTCCTCCTCATTGATGAGATAGACAGGTCGGACGAGGAGTTTGAAGCATTCCTGTTAGAGGTTCTTTCCGATTTCCAGATCACGATTCCTGAGATCGGGACCATTAAGGCGAAAAAGAAACCGATTGTTGTGGTTACTTCCAATCGCACAAGGGATGTCCATGACGCCCTGAAACGAAGGTGCCTCTATCATTGGATTGAGTACCCCTCATTTGAAAAGGAATACAAGATTATTACGGTCAGACTCCCGGGGATAGAATCACGTTTTGCAAAGCAGGTTACCCGTTTTATGCAAAAGGTGAGGTCTGTTGATTTTCTGAAAAAGCCGGGTATTTCCGAGACATTAGACTGGACCAGGGCCCTTATGACCATGCAGAGGGACTATTTGGACGAAGACGTGGTCATAGAGACTCTGGGGTGTATCTTCAAATACCAGGAGGATATTAAGAGGTTCAAAGAGGAAATCTGGGCGGATCAGGAAACACGGGCGGAATACCTGGGGATTGATGCCCCGGTTAAATAAATGCAAAGACAGATTTAACGGGGTAAAATTGATGATTGTTGTAGCGAAGCGGAAATCCCGCCTTGACCAGATTTAGGGCGGGGACGATTGTTGATTGAAAAACCTGCAACCCGCAACCCGCAACTCGTAACCAATGGCAAATGCCTAATGATAAATGACCAATGACCAAACAACTCTGGCTGGGAAGGTGCTCTGCTTTGCAGGGTTTCTCAAGGGCAGGGGCTTCAAAGTCTTTCAAAGCAGTGTCCATGACGCCCTTCGCTGCTTAGAAGAGATATCATTAGAAAAAAAGGAGGATTTTTTTCTTTCCCTTCGCTCTAATCTGGCCACGACCGACTTGGAATGGGTCCAGTTCAGAGAACTCTTTGATCAGTTTTGGGCGCGGGTCAATGAGGAAAAAATACTGGATAAGGATGAGCTTGAGTCTGAAAGAGAGAGGCAAATGGAGAATTTAGACGAGGAGTTTCTTCCTGATGACCACTCTGACCTGTCCACAGCGCCGGATAATAGCGACAAAAAGGATTGGCTGGAAGGGGTCGTATACAGTCCTGTGTCAATGGTTGAGAAAAAAAACCTTGGTCGCTTCGACCGGGGTGATGTCCAGGTGGCCCAACTTGCCCTCAAGAAAATGATGGACCCATTCAAAATCGATATCTCCCGGCGATCAAAAAGGGGTCGAAAGTCCGGGAATATCGATTTCCCCCGTGTTATTAGAAAGAGCCTCAAGACAGGTGGCATTCCCCTTGAGCTGTTTTACAGACAGAAGAAAAAGCGGCTCAAGCGCTTGGTGATCATAGCTGATGTGAGCGGATCCATGGACCGGTATGCAAGGTTTGTAATGCCGTTTCTATTAGGGTTGAGGGGGATAGGGTCGAGAGCAGAGGTCTTTGTATTCTCGACCTCCTTAACACCTATTACCTTCATGGTCAGGCACTTGGATGTAGAAAAGGCCTTGAAACGGATTGCCATGGAAGTCCCTGACTGGTCAGGTGGAACAAGGATTGGGTATTCCCTTCATCAGTTCAATCAGGGGCATGGCGAACGGCTCCTCAACCGGAGAACCGTGGTGATTCTGCTGAGCGACGGTTGGGATCTGGGAGGGAAGGATCTCTTGATGCGGGAAATGGTTTTTCTGAGTCGCAGGGCTTACTCTGTTATCTGGTTGAATCCTTTGGCAGGTGATCCCGATTATGAACCGCTCTGCAGGGGTATGAAAAGCGCGCTCCCATATATAGATTATTTTTTGCCTGCCGACAGTCTCCAGAGTCTAAAGAGGGTAGGGCGCCTTCTTTCAAGGATTATGATTCATTGACTTGTTCCCTCCATCGTTAACTTTACTCCTTCCGGCACAATAAACTGAAAAAACCCCTTTTCAAACCCCTCTTTTTCAGTGAAACCCCCGAGCTTGAAGACGGTAATGCTTCCCAATTGATTGTGTATTCGGATTGTCCGGATTTCATACTTTTTTGTGACTGTCAGGTTGATTTTGTTAATCTCCTGCCAGGGTGGGTCGGGAATGAGTTCAATCTCATATTCTCCTGACTTGTTACGGTTCTGCAATAATACCTGAAAGCTGTTCTCCACCTGGGAAAGACCGCGGAATATGTCACTCAATAGCCGCAATTCCTTTCCAAAGTCTTTGGCAGGATATCTGTGCGCGCATTTCTTGTCAGGAATGTACCACCACAGGGTGTCACTGTTGGAGATGATGGTTTCGGCCTTTGGTTTTTCCTGCTCTAATCTGAGTAAATAGGGATGCTTGAAGTAGATTGTGCCGGAGGCCATATCTCCTTTCACCTGGTCCCCTAACATGCTCATGGACCGTGTGATGACCTCACGGCTGTAAGGGACGGAAAGACCTGAGATGTGGCCATAGTTTTTTTGGATTCCTTCTAAGATGTTGATTAAGCTCTCCTCGGCCATTGCAAGGCCATTGAAGACAAATATTAGGATTGGTAAAATGATTAAGCGCCTTCCCATATCAGTGAACCTTTCTACCATAAACATCTCGTGGCCGAACCCCGTCCGAAGGGCCGACGATCCCTTGTACTTCCATTACCTCAATCATCCTGGCCGCCCGGTTGTATCCTACTCGTAATTTCCTCTGTAGCATGGAAATGGAGGCCTGGCCTGTTTTGGACACAAGTTCAATGGCATCTTCGTATTTTTCATCCAACTCCAGGTCTTCCTCTTTGCTCTCCTCATTTTTGGCAATGTGTGAAAGAATCGTCGCGTCATAATCCGGTTTTCTCTGCTTTCTCAGGAAATCTGTAACATTTTGCACCTCTTCTTCAGAGACATATGCCCCATGAATCCTCATGATACGGCTTACACCGGGTGGCATAAAGAGCATATCCCCGTCTCCCAAGAGATGTTCCGCGCCGTTGGTGTCTAGAATGGTCCTGGAGTCCACTTTGGATGAGACCTGGAAGGAGAGCCGTGTAGGGAAGTTTGCTTTAATAATACCTGTGAGAACATTGACTGAAGGGCGTTGTGTGGCGATGATCAGGTGAATGCCGGCTGCACGGGCCATCTGGGCCAGACGAGTGATTGCCTCTTCAACTTCTTTGGATGAAACCATCATCAGATCTGCCAATTCATCAATGATGACGATTATGTAGGGAAGCGTTTTGTCGATCCCTCTTGAAGTATCCGCTGGAACGACTTTTGTGTCTTTGACGATTTTTCGGTTGTAGGTTTCGATATTCCTGACGCCCCTGTCAGACAAAAGCATATAGCGCCTATCCATCTCTTCAACCGCCCATCTGAGCGCTTTGGTCGCATCCTTAGCCTGGGTTACAACCGGGTGAATCAGATGAGGAATGTCGTGGTACATGGAGAGTTCAATCCTTTTGGGGTCCACCATGAGTAACCTGACCATCTCCGGGGAGACCTTGAACAGAAGGCTTTCGATCATGGTGTTAATTGAGACGCTTTTCCCTGTTCCAGTGGCCCCGGCTACTAATAGATGAGGCATTTTTGTGAGATCTGTAACCACTGCAGCCCCGGTTATATCCTTGCCCAGG
>Ga0190283_1000818_pt1 | contig 15381 bp, 14 predicted proteins | sample 48691801_MG_FD_161669 | JGI IMG/M metagenome (GOLD analysis project Ga0190283, IMG submission 161669) | Hydrothermal vent microbial mat bacterial communities from Southern Trench, Guaymas Basin, Mexico - 4869-18-0-1_MG | ecosystem: Environmental > Aquatic > Marine > Hydrothermal vents >...
AGTCATGCGTCCTGTTTTACATTTTTTTGCAAGGTTTTCGCGAAGAACTCCTAAAACCTTGCAATATTTTTCACACTTTTCATAAGCCAATGTCCTATGAATACTACAAAAAAGCAGTTTTTAAGGGTCGACTAATTATTGTACGAAAACTAAACAATAAAGTCAACTGCTCAAATCTCCCAATCCGGTGACTATTCATAGTGCCCCGGATACGAGCCGCGCGACAGGAAGGCATGTTCTAACATGTCAAGTGTCGCGCAACGACTTAGATGGCGTGCTGCGGATAGCCCGTAGTGTTAAATTGTATCTTTTAATTCGTTTTATTTTCGCTGCCTTTCACGTAAACAATCCAATACAAGCATCCAACAAATCCTGCGCCGCCAATTATGTTGCCTATTGTAACCGGAATCAAATTTGTTATAACGAATCCCTGCATATTCAGATTGGACAAATCCAGCCCCGAAGCGGCAGCAGCGCTTGTTCCTTTTAGAAACATTCCAAACGGAATAAAATACATGTTGGCAATACAGTGCTCATATCCGAGGGCGACAAACGTCATGATCGGGAAAAATATCGCGAAAATTTTCCCAATATGATTTCTGGATGCTAATGCCATCCAGACCGCAAGACAAACCAACCAATTGCAGCATATTCCTCTGAAAAAAGCGGCGCTGAATGACAGATTCACTTTGGCATTAGCGATATTCAATGCCTGCACACCGACCTGAGCATTACCGGATTTCCAAAGTTCCGTTTTATACATTATGTATGCTAAAATAACTGAACCAGCTAAATTCGCAAAATACACAATTATCCATTTATAAAGCATTCTCTGAAATTTTACTCTGCGGTCAAGCACGCTCATCAACATCAGATTATTTCCCGTAAAAAGCTCTGCTCCGGCAATAACCACAAGCATAAGGCCTACTGAAAAGACTCCGCCGGTCAGGATTTTCGCGATTCCGACACCGACATATTTCGCGGCATCACTTGAAACGAGCGTCGCAATTGCCGCACCAAATCCAATATAGATTCCCGCTAAAATACCTAATACGATAAGGTTTCCAACTGAAGCATTTGTTTTTTGTACACATGTAATTGTTGCAAGTGTGTCAGCAACAACAGCAGGGCTTTTGCAATCGAAATCAAAAACTTTTTCTGACATTTATTTCTCCAAATAAAAAAGTTATAAATTAAAATCTAATTCAAATATATTTTTATATTATATCAGTTTTCAGACGAAGATTCAATTTTGTAACGCAAGAGGCGCAAGGGACGCAAAAAAATAAGGACATTTGACAAAATGATTATTGAGATTCAGTTAAGTTGTGATGAAAGCTTGGACTTTACTAATAAATCCTTGTCTAACAGAAGAAGAGAAGCAAAAAAGTAAATAAGCAGAACAAAGCAGACTGTTGCGCTAACTATTGTTTTTCTTGATATTTTTGTCCTTATGTTTTTCAATGTTGACACAGTCATTTTAAGTTGCTGGCGGGGTTGGGTCGTTTTCTTTTATTCTTTTTCGGCAAATTTGTTCCACTTCGAAAACGTTGGGTATTCCTGAAATGTAAATTACATCAGGCACATATCTCGCAGGTCCGTTTTTCCTGCTTACCATTTTTCCTGTTCTCATCTGAAGAGAAATGTTTCCTTTTTCTCCTTTGCTGCTGACTTCTATATCGCCGGAAAATTGCTCCCAGTCTATTGACCTGACAGTTCCTTTATGGCAATGGATTAATCTTGTCGGTGTGCCTACAAAATATCCACCTTTTTTGAATATTGAAAAAACGCCCCAGAAAAGCATTCCCAAGCCGATCAATGCAAAAACCGAGATTATTATAGCGGGAATTATAATAGGCCCTAAATTATCAGGGCCGGCAACTGTCGGCACTCCGTTCGATTTAAACCGGACTTCTCTTCCCATGAAAACGGGCCATAAAAAGGCCATTACAAAAATGCTTGTAAAACCGGTCCAGATAACTCCGAAAATAATTAGAGCAATTGTTTTTTTCAGGGGATGAGGCCGGTCTGCTTTAACAACGAATTCTTTTTTTTCGTCGCCAATTACAAATACTAAATCTTTTGGAAGAATATGGCACCTCATAAAATATGCAAGCAAAAATTATAAATTCAATCTTATTTTACAAAAAATTTAATTATCTTGCAAATTAAACCTGTTTTAAAAGATCATGAAACCAGAGTTTTTGTTCCGAATCGCTTTTTTTGAATCCCAGGAATAAATTGTCTGAGCTTTGCCGGAAACTAATCCCCAGTTATAACATCCAATATTTTCTTTTTTTTCGATATTTTAGTTATTGAAAACCGATATTATCCGATATTATAGCAAAAATACTATATAAATATAAATTATATTGTTTAGGTTTATTTTCAAAAAAAATCGAGTAACCATCCCCATTTTATTTGTAATGCAAATTCGCAAAAGTAGTAAAGCAGGACGTCCCGGACTGCTTGCCCGGAGAACATTAAAACGCTGCAGCTTTTGTTTACTTCGTACCGCGTTCACTTTTCAATTGGAATCATGAGTTTCTCAGGCTAAACAGTCCGGGACGTCCTGTTTTACTTGGGTTTTGCCAGTTTTTTGGCAAAAAAAAAGGTGTTTGAAATTACTTTGAAATTATTAAAAAGAAAGAAAAGTTTGCGTGTTATTAATTTCGCTTTTTTCTATATTTAGCAATCTTTTTTTTATTGAATATTAATTTTTTTCATTTTTCTCTATTTTTTATTTAATTTTCCAAATTCCGATTCCTCCGCCGGGTTGGTTATCCGCTTTGATTATACACCGAAAATCATTTTTTAAGAAAAGTAGAATCTGTTGAAACCAAAAACGGAAAGGAAAAAGGTGTAATAAAAATTTATTCTAAAGAAATAAAATTACCAATTAAATATATTAATCTTTTTACCTTAAGCAAAACAGGTTATGGCGGATTTATTGACGGTGTTTGCGTGATGGTTGAACTTGAACCCGGCAATCATTCGCCGTCCGACAATGATTTTGAAAGTTCACCGGAGAGTGTAACGGAATTTTATAACAAGCGTGGCAATGACAGTGAAAATTATAACAAAGAATTATTATTAGATTTCAGAGTTTGTTCCCTTCCATGTCGTGGCGAATTCGGCTTGGAATCGAACCGTATTTTTGCGTATATTTCCGGTATGTTATACAATGTAACAAGAATGTTCAAATACGAATGTTTTGAAAAAAAAGTTCAAAAACAAAGACTGCCAACTTTTTGTAACAGTTTTATATGAATACCTGCGAAAGTAACACAGCATGGTCGCGAAGTAAAATTGTCATTATCAACCTACATGAAAAATGCGTGCAAAAAAATAATAATGTTTATAGAAAAAATTAAAAAAGAAATAAAGCGGTATCGTATTCCCGCAGTATCACCTGAATACATGAGATTAATTTTTCGATTGGAATAAATTAGAAAAGTCAGAAATAAAAGGTGAAAAAATTAATCGGCAAGTGAAACTTTTCGATAGCGGGAGGGTATGTTTAAAATAATTCTCAAAACAGAAAAAGCAAACAAATTTAAATGAAAAAACGAAAAAACAGGAAAACACGGCAATAAAAAATGAAAAAATGAGATTTTAAATCTCTTTTTTTAACTTTTATAATTTTAGTCGCCGGAATCGGGGGAATCGAGTACTTGACATATAAAGCATTTTATGCTATAGTAATGCGTGTGTATCCTGTCGTCACTTTTTTTGGTTATCTAATAACATAGGAGGTAAAAATCATGAAAGCCCTTCCCCTACTTTTTTCAGCCATTCTTGTCATAACTATGTCCGCGTATGCGGATGTTTCTGACTACTACATCTATTACATCTATCCCGCAGGGACAAAACCCACCGATATTCCCCCTGCCAGCTCTACCATCGCTCATATCGAACTTGCCGGTTGGGCAGACGCGGCAGTTGATGGTAACGCACCGTCTACTGCGTTTGGCGCTGATGAAGCCGCCCATGCCGAAGCCTCCTATGCCGGCAGGCAGGAAGCGGACCTTCTTGTCGATTTCTCTGACGCATACCCACTTATAACAGGTGCCATTATTGAAGCAAAGCTGCATCTTTACCTTTTCGGCGCCGCAAACGCAAATCCATCGATTGGGCTGAATGCCGCGCGAATTCTAAGCAGTTGGACAGAGGGAACGGTAACGTGGAACTCAAAACCTACATCGGGCAGTCAGAGTAGCGCATATAGCGGCACACCCGGACTCAACGGGAGAATAGAAATCGATGTGACGGCACAAGTGCTGGCAGAGCAAGGAGATACAGTGCCGAACAGGCATGGCATCGATCTTATTGACACTTCAGCCGTTTCGCCCTACTTCTTTGCCAAAGAATCGTCCATAGCTGCCTACCGTCCCTATTTGCATGTAGTGGTACCGGAACCGGGGGGGATTCTGCTGATGTTGTCAGCATCATTATGGTTGCTGCGTAACCGTAAGGCACAGCGCAGTCATTAGGAAGAATTGGAATAATGGAATAATGGAATAATGGCAATGAAACAATCATCCTTCGGCGGATTTTCGATGCACTACCGCGCGTTCATGCCGGAAGCTATGAACTACGAAGTACAAAGTACAAACCAATAACTGATAACTGATAAACTATGTAACTGATAACTATTAACTTTTAATTCAGAAATGGAGACACCATGAAAACACTCAGAAACACAATCTCAATCGTTACTGTTGCTGCCTTGTGCATGCTTGTACAATCGGCTGGTGCAGTGTCATTCACTCAACCTGTCATGATGGACACAGCGGAAGGAGTGAGTATTGACACAACCGCCACCAACGTTGCTATAGGCAACACCGCTAACGGCAATATTTTAGGCACTGCAGTCGGCAGCTACGCGAACGGCAGCTCCTACGGCGCAGCTGTAGGTTATCAGGCGAACGGCCACTGGGACGGCGCGGCTGTGGGTTACTTAGCGAACGGCTACTGCTACGGCGCGGCAATGGGCTACTTGGCGAACGCCGACTACCGCGGTGCGGCTGTGGGCAGCTACGCGAACGGTTACAACTACGGCGCGGCAATGGGCAGATCGGCGAACGGCTACTAAGGCACTGCAGTCGGCAGCTACGCGAACGGCAGCTCCTACGGCGCAGCTGTAGGTTATCAGGCGAACGGCCACTGGGACGGCGCGGCTGTGGGTTACTTAGCGAACGGCTACTGCTACGGCGCGGCTGTAGGTTATCAGGCGGACGGCGACTACGGCGCGGCTGTGGGCCACTTAGCGAACGGCTACTACGGCGCCGCAGTCGGCGCCTCCGCGAACGGCTACTACTACGGCGCGGCAATGGGCAGATCGGCGAACGGCTGCTGCTACGGTGCGGCAATGGGCAGATCGGCGAACGCCGACTGCTACGGCGCGGCAATGGGCGCCTACGCGAACGGCTACTACCGCGGCGCAGCTGTGGGTTATTATGCGAACGGCTACTCCTACGGCGCGGCTGTGGGTTATCATGCGAACGGCCGCACGAATGGCGCCGCAGTCGGCGCCTACGCGAACGGCTTCAACCACGGCTCGGCAATGGGCAGATCGGCGAACGGCTACTGCTACGGCGCGGCTGTAGGTTATCAGGCGAACGGCCACTGGGACGGCGCGGCAATGGGCGCCTACGCGAACGGCTACTACTACGGCGCGGCTGTGGGCTGCTACGCGAACGGCGACTACTACGGCGCGGCTGTGGGTAGCTACGCGAACGGCTATTGCCGCGGTGCGGCAATGGGCAGATCGGCGAACGCTTACTGCTACGGTGTAGCGCTGGGTGCGGACGCAACAACGAGTGGCGGCAGCCAATCTAATCCACGCATTGCCATTGGATATATGGTGAATAACGATGTGAACAATACCTGCCGGATTCGCGGCAAACTTTACTTGGACGGCAGTGGTAGTGGCAATCAAATATATTATCGCACAACCTTTGGTTCAGGTTCCTGGTCATCCAAGGCATTCGTAATCGATCATCCACTTGATCCTAAGAACAAAGTTCTGCGCCATGCGTGTCTTGAAGGTCCGAAAGTCTGGAACGTCTATGCCGGGACGATCATACTGGACGGCAAAGGCGAAGCGGTTGTTGCCCTGCCCGACTATTTCGTTGCATTGAACAAAGCTCCACAGTATCAGTTGACTGCCGTAGGGGCCAGCATGCCCGGGCTCTATATCAAGGAGAAGGTCAAAAACAATTTTTTCAAGATAGCCGGAGGCATTGCGAATGCCGAGGTGTGCTGGGAAGTGAAAGGCGAACGTAATGACATAGCAGTGCGCGACAACCCGATGGTAGTGGAAGAAAAAAAGGCAGTGCCGGGGCTTGTGTATAGGAGATAGGGTTTAGGTTTCAGGGTTAATCAGTATTCGCGAAGCGCCCGGCGAATGCCGGGTTAAATATACAATTAAACCACATAAAACAGCTGTCATAGCCGGATAAACTCCGAACACATAAGTTTTGTATATTATACAAAATCATTTAGGACAAAAAGAACGAAAAAGTTAATCGTAATTAGTAAAGTAGCAAGTTTTTTACTACCCACTTTCTCATTGAACATTTCTAGTTGATTATTGGATATTACTTTCCTCTATCCTCTTCACGTCCGCCTGATCGGCATTTGTCTTGCCTATCCGTTCAAACGCCTGGGCACGAAGTTTCAAAGCATCAAGATTGTTCGTGTCAAATTTGAGGACAAAGGAAAAATCACCTATCGCGTCATGAAACCTGTTAAGCCTTAACAGAATGCAACCTCGATTGAAATACGGTTTTGTGACGTTTGGATTCGACCTAACTGCCCTGTCATACCAAGCAAGAGCGTCAATGAGCCTACCATCGAGCGCTGAATAGTAACCCATGTTGATAAGCGACTGAGTATGCTTTGTGTCGGTCTGAATTGCCTTTCTGAACTCATCGATTGCCGGCGGAGTTTTTCCATCTCGAATATACGCGTTTGCGAGGAAATTTCTTGCTGTGCTCTCCTGTGTAGGTTTCCTCAACGTATCTTCCCACAATGAAAAACTGCTCTGCCATATTTCGTTTCTTTTCCAGGTGAGGTATGAAAGTGAGACAGCATAGACCAAACATGCAACAATAAGAAACGATTTCCTTCGAACATTTTGCCACAAAATAAACAACCCGGCTGCTATTGAATAAAAGATGCCAATGCACGGCAGGTAACAGAATCTCTCGGCGACTCGCATAAGCCCGAATTCAGAAAGAAGTTGAGACATTGGCGCTATCATTATTAGAAAATATACAATTCCCGGAAGGATAGCCCGGGCAAAGAGCGATTTATTTTTCAGGCCGAAGAACAATAACCCACCGGCGCACAGTAGAAACGTTAACGAGAACAAACATGGAAACAGCGTTTCCGCCTGCGGATGGAGGCAAGAGAGGTTTACCGGAAAGAATATTTTTTCGATGTAGAAAACGACATTCCGGAAGGCGAGAAGAATATTGGAAAACAGGTTGTCCTGAAGACCGATTATGTAGTAATCAAACTGCGGAACATGGGAATGCTGCATAAAATGCGCGACAAGTCCGAAAGCGAGGGCAAGGGTGAAGAAGGGGATCTTATTTATTTGAGATTTGAGATTTAAGATTTGAGATTTGTAACTTAACTCTTGATTTTCAACCTTCGACATTTGACTTTTAACTTTTGACGTTTGATGCTGCATCACAATATCAATCAAAATGAGGACAACGGGGAACATTACTCCCGCAGCTTTTGAGAATAACGATGCAAGAAACATAACCAGTGCGCCTGTGTAGAAAAGCCTACGCCGAGTTTTACTCAAGGCATTGGTATAAAATATATAGGCAATCAAACCGGCAAGAAAAAAGAAGGCGCAGACAAGACCTTTCCGCTCGGTTATCCATGCCACAGCTTCAACCTGAATGGGATTGATGCCGAACAGCAAGGCGGTGATGAAAGAAAGCAGGAGAATATTTTGGATTACGGAATGCTGACTGGAATGTTGGAATGATGGAATATTGGAATAATGGTGTTGGGGATTAGGATTGTGATTAGGAGTAAGATTTAGAGTAGGAACTCCTGACTTCTGACACCTGACACCCGGCGTCGCCGCGGCTATGCCGGGGCAAGCCCGCCCCCCCTGCCCCTTGCCCATTGAAGTTTGGAGAAGGAGCCATATCAGCCAGAAAACAAGAGCAGTGTTACATAGGTGAATTACAAGATTCGTGAAATGATAGATAAATGGGTTTAACCCGAAAAAACGATATTCGAGAGCGTAGGTTACAACGGAAAGCGGAACGTAAACCAAGGTGTACTGAGAAGAAAAAATACGTTTCAAATTGTCAACGGACAGTTCCTTTATGTGACTGTTTTCAGTAACGTATGCATCGTCATCAAAGTTCAGGAGTTCTCCCTGTAGAATCGGAATATAGGAAAGCATCGTCACAATGACCGCAATGGCCACAGCGCAAAGAGCTTTATTTCCGGATGTGAATTTTAGTTTCATTTCTTTGTTCCAAATTCTTTCCTGCGATATTCATCATCGTCAATTCTATCAACCGCATCTTTCAACGGTTTCGATAACGGGAAGAACAGTCTTCCACGTGAATATACGTCTCTGGCTTCCGTGGTTCTGCCGACTGATTCGAGCCATGTACCCCAGTCGAGAACCTGCTTGGCTGCCAGCGGCCATTTGGCTCTTCGCTCGAAAACGGGAAGAACTTTGTGTAATTCATCTGCCGGCACAGAGACCCGCATTAGCTCATGAACAATCTGGAAATCCGGGTACATTTTGTGAATTTGATAAAGATACGGCCAGATTCTATGCCATTCACCAACGCATCCCAGACTGTAGAGCGAATAAACAATCTCTTGCGCGGCAATTTGTCGGCGCCACCAGGGAATGTCGGGAAGAGCGACAAGGCTTTCCGCTATGCCGCGTTCGTATTTGTCAAATCGTTTTCTTGTGAATTGCAGCTTGTCAATTATCGGTTTGTTCTGAGGAGTATTCCTTATCCATACAGCGCACACGTTGTCCAAATGGATGAGTGACCACATATTGCTTCTTCGCATCATTTCCTGTGTGTACGCTTCTTTGACGTTTGTCAGACCGATGAAAACCAGGTTGATCCTCCGAGTGTCGCGAACTGTATTCCACATTTTATTCAGTGCAAGAGCATTGTTGAATTCCACGCGCCAGAATGAACCCGGAAAAGCTTCCGGCCGGTTATCAACATAGCCGCGCTCGGGGTAAAGGTTATATTCGACCAGGCTGCCAAGTCCATAGTCGGAAAACACAGGTCCTTCAATGTCGAATTCCCGTTTAAGTTCCCTGACTCGTGTGTACTTCGCCATGTCATCGAATCCGAACGGCGAGGGACCGATAGGCGAAGGAAATACGCGGGCGTACGTGCCGTTAATGACAGTCCGGCAGAGCCAGATGTTCAGAAAGAGCGGAAAAAGGCACAATAAGCAAAATAATCTGGTTTGAGAATGCCGCGACCTGGAGTATAAGAAGGCAGATCCGATTACCGGCAAACCTGTGAGAGCCAGCAACGGAGCGCTGCGCGCCATATAGCACGATGCCGCCAGCGCTGCAATCGCGGTAAGCCAAACCCCGATTCTCGGCTTCCACGCGCCAATATCTTCAACATTTTCAGCTTTTCGCGAATCGCTTTTGAAACACCTGCTGATATCAATGATAAGCGCCACGACTACCAAGGCACTCAACAATGGCAGAGCAATTAGCATAGGATTAAGCGCCGTTGTCCACGTTTCGAGCGGTGACGTATTTTCCGTCACACCAACTCCATAATTTGAAAATATTCTGAACGGAAAAAGAAGACTCTTGATGCCGAATGGAGTTATGCAACTTGCCGCAACGATGGCTGCAAGCCAGGTAATTTCTCTTTTCAGCGTTGCTGATGTACGTTTATTAATAAATTGCTCTATGGCAAAGGCCGCAGCCATGCCGATGCCGAAGATGAAATAAATGTGTGAATTAGCCCAGAAGAGAGCGTAGAAAAGAATAGCAAAACGAGGCCAGCGCGCTCCAGTGCGGATTTTCTCAAAAAACAGGCTGTACAAAGCTACACCAAGATACGTAATCAGTTCCGGACGAATGTGCGCTCTGTACCCCATCATTACTACTGCGAGAATTCCACCAAGCCAGAAGAAAGCAAGACCAAGCCCAGTAGTTAACTTTCCGTCTCGCGGCAAAATCGTTGTCAAGGCAATGCCAAGAGCAAATGCCATCATCAGTGCCTTCCAGATAATCAGGCCGTTGTAACCTATGGCACGGTGAAGTTGATATAAAATCACTTCCGAAAGCCAGTGATGATTCACAAATGGGAAGCCGGGATGAGTGTATGTCAGGTAATTTGTATCTGGAACGAAATGCTGCTCTGAGATAATCCGACCCAGCAGAAGGTGGCGGCCAAGGTCTTCAGTAATACTGATTCCCGGCGTCCATGCAAGCAGGAGCATAAGCAGGAGCACACCTGTCAAAGCTGTGATTAGAATTGTTTTATTCATTGTCATTTGTCGCTTCGCTCTGAGAAAATTTCCATTGGTAATCAAATCTCAAATTTGCACATTCGTCCCTTGCACACAAGTATCAAAGGACACAGAAACGCTATTCCAATCCCGCAGAAAAACATCACGTTGCCCATTGTCCGCGTTGGTGTATTGCCGAAACGCAGTTCAATATCTTGTTCCCCGGGCGGGACAATAAATGAACTCAGCCCCCTGTCAGACCATACTTCCGTAGGCAGCTTGCCTTCTTGCGTGTAAGCCAGCCAGCCGGGGTAATAGTAATGCGCTACGGCAACGCGGGACGTCTGCGATGCGCGGGTCCGTATCGTCCAGCAGGTCGGTCTTCTCTCAACAAGCAGTGCTTCGGCATCTCCTGCAACCGTGAATACTTCTCTTTCAGCTGGCCTTTCTGCATATCGCCTCACCCATTTTGGTGTATAAAACTGTGAGGAGATACCTGAATCCGGACGGATTTCCTCACTTGTAACATCTTTTTTCTGCAAACCCCACGGACTTGGCCATCCGGAACTGCGGGGCCACACGAATGCGGCCATGATAATCATTAATCCGGCGGCGGCAATGCCTGCAATTACGTTATTGTGACCCCATCGTCTCCACGTATTCTCAAGCGTGATTCCCGCCAGGGCCGCGCAGCAAACACCCATCGCACCTATCGCTCTCCACGGGAAATTGAACGCGTGAAGGAATTGAACCCGGTCCCATAGAACTTTTGATACCGGAGTCGCACAAGCCGCCAGCGCTACGAGCGACAGAAAAAATAACATCGAGAACCGATTCAGACGCTTGTCCGCTCCACGAACAAACCATAGAATCGGGGCGCACACGATGGCCGCAAGTGTCCACAGATTGAAACTGAGAATCTCGTAGCAAATCACCCAGTTCATTGGCCACAAGTAAGGCGTGAATATTGATTCCCGCATGTCAAGATAGTTATTAGGCCAGCTATCAGTTATGAAGCGCGCGAAAGAAACAAAATTTCTGTGATACGCGTCAAAACCCGTGAGGAATATTTGCATCCGCACAATGGATGTTTCGCGCAGAAAAACGAACGTGTAAGGTGATGAAATCAAAATTCCCGCCGCCATAATTATATACGCGCAGAGCAAACTCCTGACGCTTCTCGTCTCAAACCAAAGCAGTAGAACGTGTAATATTGCTATGGGAGTGAAAAAAAATGCCGTTGCCGGGTGACCACATATCATTCCTGCCCATGCCGCCGCACCTATCACGGACGGTAATAAGAAGGATTTCCGGGACAACGGTCCAGGGGAGATGGCTATACAATATTGTGACCACAGAATCCACGGTACAAATGCATACGCGGTCACTTCATAATAAGCGCCCCGGTTGTACATATTTGCAAGCAGGTAATTGAAAGTAATATATATGCCGGCAGCAATGCACGCCCACGCAGGCCGAGTCATCAAGCGCATGTACATGAACATGCCCATTCCCGCTATGATCGTCAGTACTATTACGGCCGCGTTCAGGCAGAAAAACGGGTCGCCGCTTACCATATAAAAAGGTTCTGCAATATAATGCAGTACCGGTGGCCGGAACTGCAGCTTCGGATGCCCATATCCGTATCGCATATCCGGAGCCCACCGAGGGAAAAAAGCGCCATCGAGAATGTTGATATGGAACTGATGCTGTGACACAGGATATGCAGCCGAATCATGCCCAGCGAGCGGTTTCGTTGTGAAAAAACCGTGACTGCTGACAAAACACATGACAACTACAATCACGGCAAATAAGAATGTCTCGCTTCTTTTTGACATGGATTTCACTATGCATTAGATGAATGGAATAGTGGCAAGAAAGTAATCATCCTTCGGCGGATCTTCGATGCGCTACTGCACATTCATTATGGAAACTACTAACTAATAATCTTTCACCTTCTCACCTTCGGTCTCTGACCTTCGACTCTCGGTTCTCGTCCAACTTTTTGTCCGCTATACATTCGCAGCAACTGAGTAAACTGTTCATTGCCGGGAATTAAATTCAATGCTTTTCCAGCACAGAATACCGCTCTGTTTGTGTCACCAACATTGCCAAGCATTATTCCATATTCATACCATATATCCGCTGATGTCGGTGAAATGGCAAGAGCACGATTGAAATACTCGGTCGCACCGGGTATATCATTCCTTTGTACGCATATTCTCGCCGAGCTGTGCATCGCACGTGTAGAGTTGTATCTTCCAATCTCCCATACGGCATCGTACTCTTTAAGAGCTTCATCATGCCAACCGTAATTATGATACGCGGCTCCGAGTTGAAAATGAGCCGCAATGTCAGTCTCACATTGTCTCACCGCCTTGGCACAGTAGCGAATCGCTTTAGCGTATTCCCCGTGTTCAAATGCTGAGATACCTTTCTTCAAATTGTCCGGCGGTTTGAACACTTCAAGTAAATTTACTGCCAGAAGAACTGCCGCAATTATAATAATTGCCACCGGTGTGATTAGCTGAAAGAACCTGTCATTAATTTTCATGATTACATCTCCATGCGGATAAATGAATGTATGAACGAACAAGTGGATGTGTCACAATCATCCAACACTACATTACTCCAACTCCCTATAGTCCAAGCTGCTTCCTGACTCTATTGATGTAGCTTTGCCAGACTTTCTCTTCTTCTGCACGCAGCATCTCGATTTCTATTGTGCTGCGGGCAGCAGCAAAGCTGTTTGTGCGAATATGCCGCCGTGCGTGAAGTGATATGAGTAAGTACGAATCACCTGCCTGGCAAAGTTCTGTATCACATTTACTCATGCCGGATATTGTATTCCACACGTCCGCCGGAAAATCAACGGCCCGCAACCATCTCCCTGCAATGATCATTGAGACACCTTCCGGCATTGGACGATCAGTATTGTCCTGTTTATTTGTAATCACGGAGGCCGCTGCTGCCACAGTCCTGTCATCGTTAGTTGATATTTGAACAATATCGACAAGAACCGTTTCCGGTACTATCCAGCGTGCCAGATTATTTGAATAAGCGGCAGTAACAGCCGTTAATCCAGGCAATAGTATATTTTTTGTAACCTCATGTCGCATCGACGAGACAAGAACTTCCCGCCGTGCAGCCTGCAGAGCGTGCTGGACGTCCAGCCTTTCCGTTAGACCGAGCCGTGCAGCTTCAACGGCAATAGCCTGTTCGGTCAATATCCGCTGATACTCCAGCCGAAGCTGCTGATTGTCAGTCATCGTTCCCATAGCGTTGTTAATGCTTGTTCCACGTACAGCCTCGGCAGCCACACCGCGGTCAAAATCGGCTGCAGACAACGAACCGGTCCCGAAAGTCAGAATCGCGAATAATCCTATGAACAGCATGTTTTTTGCATTCATTTTGTCTCCTGAGGTAAGATAAAGAAATTAATGGTAAAAGTTAATGGTTATTAGTTGGTAGTTCCCATAATGAATGTGCAATAGCGCATCGAATATCCGCCGAAGGATGATTACTTCCTTGCCATTATTCTACCATTCCAATATTCCACCTATCCTCGCCAGTACTTTACCATGCACCAAAATGCGTAGACGCCGTCTCGCCAGGTAATTTTCTTCCCTTCATCATAGTCACGTCCGTGATAGCAAATCGGCACTTCATATATCCGTAGTTTACGCTTTGCTAATTTCAGCGTAACCTCCACCTCAAAGCCGAACCTGTTTTCTTTCAGTTCCAGCGCATCCAGCACTTCTTTCCTGAAAACTTTATAGCATACCTCTATATCCGTAAGATTCAGGTTTGAAATCATATTACACATATTCGTGATGATCTTGTTTCCCACATAGTGCCAGAAATTTAGTACACGGTGTGCACCTGCACCAAGAAAACGAGAACCATAAACAACGTCCGCTTCATGTGCGATAATAGGTATCAATAGTTTCGAATACTCTGACGGATTATACTCAAGGTCGGCATCCTGGATGATCACAATGTCTCCTGTTGCGATGTTAAAACCTGTGCGCAGAGCTGCGCCTTTACCCCTGTTATTTTCGTGAAAACATAGTTTTATCGCGCTTCGGAGCTCCGATTCTTCCACAAGTTTCTCTCTTGTACCATCGGTCGATCCATCATCTACCACAATTATCTCGTACTCCATTTCACGATTAGCTTGCTCAACTCTGTCGAGTATTGTTCCAATCGTGGCAACTTCATTGAATACCGGTATCACAATTGATAATTTCATGTGGATTTTACGCTTCGTGTGTTAGTAAAAGAATTATAATGCGCCATTTTTACTTCCATATTATAGTTGAAGTGTTCCGTCTTGTCAAGTTAACTGGAGCTGTAGAGCTGTACGGGAAAAGTTGATATATGATGAGAAAATGGGTATCTACCTATTAAAACGAATGATTTTAATTAACCAACCTGAATGCAGCATGTTGACGTGTATTAGAGAAATGGAAGGAAGGAAGGAATCAAAATCTGTGCAGATCCATTTTCAAGTAGTTGGCTTAGCAATCGTCTTGTGAACGAAGAATGTCATTTTTCTTCAAAGTCAGGATAAGAATCGAAAATTATCAGTGGATGCAAAGCGAGGGGATGACAACAGAAACGCCTGAAGATGATCGATATGTTTCAGTTGCAAAAATGAAAGAATTAAATTTCCTTTCCGTGCCGATGGGGTCGAAAATCGGTGGGGCGGCTAAAGAAAAAGAAGTTAATAAAATTAGTAAAAGAGTTATTTTTTTCATTTTTCTCCAATTAAAAATTAATAAAATACAAATAATAAATGATAAATAGAAAGGTTCAGGTACAGTTACATCGGCTGTCGTGAACGCTCCGGTACTGTAGTTACCGAGTGCGTCATAAGAAAAAGCC
>Ga0190283_1000820_pt1 | contig 15377 bp, 14 predicted proteins | sample 48691801_MG_FD_161669 | JGI IMG/M metagenome (GOLD analysis project Ga0190283, IMG submission 161669) | Hydrothermal vent microbial mat bacterial communities from Southern Trench, Guaymas Basin, Mexico - 4869-18-0-1_MG | ecosystem: Environmental > Aquatic > Marine > Hydrothermal vents >...
AGCGAACCCGCCGCCAAAAATACTTTCAAAGAAATCGCTGAAACCACCGCCGCCCATATCAGTATGTCCACCCCAGCCCGGCGGCGCGTTAAATTCCTGTCCGCTTTTCCAGTTGGCGCCTAACTGATCATAAGCTGCGCGTTTTTCCTTATCTTTTAAAACTTCATAGGACTCACCCACCTCCTTGAATTTTGCTTCAGCATCTGACGCCTTACTAACATCAGGGTGGTATTTACGGGCGAGACGACGATAAGCCTTTTTAATGCCATCCTGACTGGCATCACGATCAACACCCAGCACTTTGTAGTAATCAATATATTGCATACCTTCCTCATACTAACCCGAAGGGTGATTATGCGTCATCAGCCATTGCCTGTGAGACACACCTTAACCTGAATAATTCTTGAACGCCTGAAATGCCGCATAATCACCCTTTGGGGTAGCAACGACAAAGCGCCGCAAAAAGCGGCGCTTTATTCTTCGTTTAGCAAGCACCCTGTATATTCGCTGTTTTTATCAGCCGTTTACTTTAATACGCTTCGGCTCAGGTCTGGCTCGCTTAGGGATCACGATTTCCAAAACACCATGCTCTGTCTTTGCACTGATGGCCTCGGCATCGACCGTTTCAGGTAAAGTGAAACGGCGATAAAACTTGCCGGAAACTCGCTCAACACGCTTATAACCTTCCTGCTCTTCCTTCCTGGTTTCCTCGCGTTCGCCTTTCAATGTCAACACACCGCTTTCCAGCTCGACTTCCACCTCTTCCGGTTTTACACCAGGAACATCTGCATGAATAGTATAGGCTTTCTCGTCTTCGGAAATATCCACCGCTGGCACCCAGTCGCCTGAGTTGGCCGTCACATCATCCTGCCCCCCAGCCATGGAAAAAGCACGGTTCATTTCATTATTCAACTGGCTGATAAAGCCTCCTGGTCTGTAAACATTCATTAAAGTCATTTGTTACCTCCATAAAAGGATAGTGTCTGTATTGCTATCCAGAATGGGGGTAAAAATAATGATTTCAAGTACCATTCATTATTACCAGATTCTACTTATTCCGACCTGCTCGCCACTGCTTAAAAACCTGTGATTGACGCAAGCCATTATAGGCTTCATTTTCTGCCAGTGATGCACTATTCAACTCATATCCAAATCTATCTTCCAGTACTGCAGCCACCTTGACAGCCTGTTCATGTTTTTCACTACTGGCAAGACTAAAAAATAACGACCAATAGGAATCTTCAAACTCCGGTTCTTTCTCAATAGCTTTTTCTGCCAGCCTGGCACCCTTTTCTGGATAGCCTTTCAGGGTCAACATATTAGACTTTAACGACATCAACCCTGCATCTTCTATGCCAAGATTATTTTGAAACCTTTCAATTGCCTGAACTGCCGCATCGTATTGCTTTTGATAAAATAAATGGTCAATTAACAAAAACGTTACCGTTGTGTCTGTCCCATGATATTTATTCAGGTCATTCAAGACCTGTCGATAAAATTTATCATCCTGAGATAAGATTGCCATTTTGACAGCGAGAATCATGAGCATTTTATTTTCCCTGGCTTCTTTACCCAGGGTTTGATATATCTTTTCAAACTCATCAGGTTTATTCTCCTGTATACTTTTCATGACTTTGATCAACTGCTGACGAACAGCTTCTTTTCCATCCATGATATTGAAAATTCGGTCTACCATAGAGCTGGCTGGCATTCTCATGACCAATAGCTGACGTACCGTTTCTGAAAACTTTTGCCCTTGTGCGTAATCGTACCAATCTACTACTTTTACGGTAGAACTCGTGGTTTTTTTAAGATAGAACTCAAGATACGAAAGCCCGGAGTCCCCATAATCCACTCGAACTAAAGCCTTGATGCCATTTTCCATAGGCGTTGTCTTTAGTAGCTTTACATAGCGTGTTTCTGGCACCTGATTAATTATTTTATCGACAGACTTTCTCATCCCTGCTTTAAAACCTTTGGTGAACTCCAGCTTTTGCTTTTCAGAAAATCCTAAGCCTTTTAAAACGCGACGACTGATAGCTGACACATTCATCATTCCAGAAAATTCTTCATAAGCACGCTGATTCCAGAACCCAACCAGTGTTTCAGCCGCCTGATTGTATGCAGGAATTTCCTGGGACTGCTTTGCATAAGCGTTAGTGCCCAGGAGTAACAGTAAGAGGCAGGAAAAAACCACCAAACGGCTATTCTTCTGATTTAATAACCCGTTGCAAAAATAATACATGTAGAAAACCTCTTCTCTATCAAGTCATTCGATATTCTGTACCTGTTCACGCATCTGCTCGATCAGTACTTTCAGCTCAACGGCTGCCTGTGTCGTTTGGCTATCTGCCGATTTGGAACCTAAAGTATTGGCTTCGCGGTTGAATTCCTGCATCAAAAAATCCAGCCGCCTGCCAATTGGCTCTTGTTTTTCCAGCGACTGATTGACCGCTTTTATATGGCTGTCCAGGCGATCCAGCTCTTCTGCCACGTCCAGCTTTTGAGCAATAAAAACCAGCTCTTGTTCGAGCCGTTGTTCGTCTGCAGTGACATCCAGTTCTGCGATACGCGTGATTAGTTTCTTGCGGATCGCCTTGAGCACATCAAGGCGTCGCTGTCTAACATCGGCGACCAGGGCAGCAATCTGCGTTAAACGACTGGTGATCATTTCTTCCAGCCTTATGCCTTCCTGTTCGCGCATTTTTATAAGTTCATCAACCGCCTGGTCGAGCAAAGCCACTAACTGCCTGCCCACCGGTGCAGTATCCAGTTGAGATTCTTTCACAACGCCCGGCCAGGCAAGCACTTCCAGCGGGGTTATACGGGCTGAATTTTGCATCCAGTCATGCAATTGATCGCAGGCAGCAAGTATAGATCTGGCCATATTCTCATCCACCTGCACAGCCTCCGCTGAAGATTTCGCTGAACGAAACCGCACGTTACAATCCAGCTTGCCACGACCTAATTTAGCCTGCAAGCGTTCTCGCAAAGCCATTTCAAACTGGCGCAACTCTTCCGGTATTCTCATGCTGATTTCAAGATAGCGGTGATTCACCGCTCGAAGTTCAAGCGTCAGCTGGCCCTGCTCTGATTCTTGTACAACCCTGGCATAGCCGGTCATGCTATGTGTCATTTCTTATCTCCTTATTGTTTGCGCTATAATGCGCCGCAATTTTAAATCAAACAACAGGAATCATTATGCGACCCAGTGGCCGTCAACCCAACGAACTTCGTCCGATCAGCTTTACCCGCAATTATACCCGCCATGCCGAAGGCTCGGTGCTGGTCTGCTGCGGTGACACAAAGGTTTTATGTAACGCCAGCGTTGAAGAACGTGTGCCACCTTTTCTGCGTGGCAAGGGTAAAGGCTGGGTGACAGCTGAATACGGCATGCTGCCCCGCTCAACCGGCTCACGCATGGGACGTGAGGCCGCACGTGGAAAACAGGGTGGCCGCACCATGGAAATTCAGCGATTAATTGGCCGCTCCCTTCGCGCGGCAATCGACCTGGAAGCATTAGGCGAACGCCAGATCACGATTGATTGTGACGTCATCCAGGCAGATGGCGGTACACGTACCGCCTCTATCAGTGGCGGATTCGTCGCGCTGACAGACGCTATTAATCACCTGATTGAAAAAGGTGATCTGGATCAATCCCCCCTCCACGGCTCCATCGCCTCAGTCTCAGTGGGTATCTTTCAAGGCACAGCCGTACTTGATCTCGATTACCCTGAAGATTCAGATGCAGAAACCGATATGAATGTGGTCATGAATGAAGCCGGGCAATTTATCGAGGTTCAGGGCACAGCAGAAGGTCATGCCTTCCGCCGTGAAGAGCTGGACAACATGCTCGACCTGGCACACAAGGGCATCAGAGAAATTTTGCAGGCCCAGCAAACCGCACTGGAGGCTGGTAGTCCTTCAATATGATAATGTCTAAAGAAAAAAAAATCATCGTCATAGCATCCGGCAATCCCGGAAAATTACGTGAGTTGTCGGCGCTGATGCAAGGTCTGGATGTCGAATTACACCCCCAGTCAGATTTCAATGTTCCCGAAGCGGAAGAAATCGGACTGACTTTTGTCGAAAATGCCATACTCAAAGCGCGCAACGCAGCAAAAGTCAGCGGCCATCCTGCCATCGCAGATGACTCTGGTATTGAGATCGACTACTTAAACGGCGCGCCCGGCATTTATTCCGCACGTTTTTCCGGCCCCAACGCCACCGAGGAAGAAAACAACCAGAAATTACTCGACGAATTAAAAGGCGTATCCGAAGCACAGCGCACCGCGCGCTATTTCTCCAGCATCGTTTACATGCGCCACGCAGAAGACCCCGCGCCGATTATTGCTGAAGGCATCTGGGAAGGCGTCATCCTTACAGAACCACGCGGCGAAGGCGGTTTTGGTTATGACCCATTATTTTATCTCCCCGAACACGGCTGCGCCTCAGCAGAACTCAGTGCAGAATATAAAAACCGAATCAGTCATCGGGGAATTGCGCTTCGGGAGCTGACGAAAAAGCTTGAACTTACACTAGAACATGACCGTGAAAATGAAGAAGCATTCGGCCAGAAAACACGCTGAATATCGCTAACCCGGATATTTCATAAAAGCGGTCGCATTTTTGTAAATAAGTCTATGCATTCAGATGGTTACACAGAAAAAAGGCTGGTTTCGATAATTACAGCTTATACCTGCAATGGTTTTCTGAAAAATCTGCCGTCACAGCTTGAACAAAATCCCTCAAACCCTAGCTTGCTAGGGTATTCACGATATTTGTACAATCTGTATTGCCAGATTCTCCAGAAATTCCATTCCCTTCATGAAATATCCGGGCTAAGCAAAATGACAGCAACCTCAATAACAGTGATAGCTGAATAAAATATGATTTCAGGTACTTGCATAGAAATACATACTAATAAATTTCCTATCCTTGAAGGAGAGGATGATGAAATAGTAAATGAAGGAATGTATGGAAAGGCATTGTGTGTATACCTTCAGAAAGAACTCCCTAAAGTCGGTTTAGAGGTTCCTTTCTTTACATCTGAAGATTGGGGTTGGTGGGTTGAAGTTAAAGATAATGACTTCCTGTTGGGCCTCCAAATCTATTCAGATTCCAAATCAGATGAAAATCCAGAAAAATATGCAATTATGTCTTCTATTTCTGAAAGCAAGAAGTGGTCGTGGAGAAAATTTAAAAAAATAGAAGTGAGTGAACAAGTTACAAAGATCATGAATCAATTAGATACTGTATTTTCAAATGATACTGAAATAGAGTTTGTTAAAAGGCATGATGATTTTCCATTTTAAAATATCTCAACCTAAATTTCATTCCAGCCAACCGCATACGCGATCAGACGAACTCAACCGATGAACAGAAATCACACGGTTATTAACTTCTTCTCTGCTCCCTCAACCTCAACGCATTTAACACAACTAGCAACGAACTGAATGACATGCCTATCGCTGCCATCCAGGGTGCGATGAACCCCATAGCTGCAAGAGGTAAAGCAACAAGGTTGTAGGTGATCGCCCAGGCAATATTCTGGCGAATTATTGTTAGTGTACGGCGTGCCTTGTTAATGGCCTGGGGGAGATGATTCAGGTCATTGGACAGTAGCACCATATCAGCGCTGGCCTGGGCGAGTTGTGCGCCTGCGCCCATGGCGATAGAAACCTGGGCGGCGGCCAGTACCGGTGCATCATTGATGCCATCACCTACCATGACAACAGTCTTCCCCTGCCCTTGCAGTTGCTTGACATAAGCCAGTTTGTCACCAGGTAACTGGCTGCCTTTGGAATGCTGGATATTAAGCGTGTCTGCAACTGCTTTGACTGCACCGGGATTATCGCCGCTAAGTAAGTGCACATCAATTCCAGCACTGTTTAACATCCTGATCATCTCCGTACTTTCTGGGCGTAGATTGTCACCCAGCTCAATACTTGCAAACACAGAGTTTTTATCCGCCAATAAAATCTGAGTACCTTTTTTATTGTCTTGCGGCGATTTCGTACCCGGATGCCAGCTTTGAATATACTCGCTGTTTCCAAGTCGGTAACACTGATCGGCAACTGTACCCTCCAACCCCATCCCAGGAACTGTTTCTACATTAGTCGCTTCCAGATTTGTATCCTTCGACTGTATCGCCAGTGCGATTGGATGTTCAGAAAAAGCCTCTAACGCTGAAGCGATAGCCAGACTTTCTTTCTCCGATCTGTCGCCCAGAAGTTGTACACTCGATACGGCAAGCTCTCCCTGAGTCAGTGTTCCGGTTTTATCAAAAATAATATCGGTCGTGGCAGCGAGTGTTTCCAGTGCATGGCCGCGTGTTGTCAGTACACCCAGTTTAGTCAAGGCACCTGTGGCTGCAGTGATGGCTACGGGAGTTGCCAGCGACAATGCGCAGGGACAGGTGATGACCAGTACGGAGAGTGTTATCCAGAAAGCTTTTTCGGCGCCGGAGGGCAGCCAGTAAAAATAAACAGCTGCCGCAATAATTAACAGCGCCAGTACAAACCAGCCTGCTACACGATTAGCCAGTTCTGCTATGGCGGGTTTTTCTGCGTGGGCACGTTCGAGCAGGCGTGAAATTGACGCCAATACTGTGTCGCTGCCGATGTTTTCCACCTGCACGGTCAATGGAGATTCACGATTGACGGAACCACCAATGACAACATCGCCAGGCTTTCTTCGTAGCGGCAGACTTTCGCCCGTTAACAGAGATTCATCCACGCTACTAATTCCTTCTCTGACCTTACCATCAGCTGGAATGGTTTCACCCGGTTTAATCAGCACCTGATCACCCACCACCAGTTCAATCGCAGGAATAACATCGATGCCATTTTTTCCCAGCCGGTGTGCTGTCGCCGGCATCAGCTTGACCAGTTCATCGGCAACCCGACCCGCCTGATGTCGCGCCGACATTTCGAGAAAACGTCCACTTAATAGAAAAAAAGTGAACATGGTGACGGAATCAAAATAAACTTCACCCGAACCCCGGACAGTCGCCCAGGCGCTGGCGAGAAAGGCGGCAGCGATAGCCAGCGAAACAGGCACATCCATACCGAATTTCTTTCGTTTTAAATCGCGCCAGGCGGATACAAAAAAAGGTTTCGCCGAATACAAAATCACCGGAATGGTAATAACCAGGCTGGCCCAGCGCAGTAATTTGCGGATGTTCGCATCCATCCCTTCATTGGCGCCCAAATACATCGCCACCGCGAGCATCATTACCTGCATCATGCCGACACCAGCCACCCCGATACGCCGTATCATTTTGCTGCGTTCTTTTTTGTGTAATTCTTCCTGCTTACTGGGATCGAATGGATGGGCGTGGTAACCAATCGCTGTAATGGCCTTGAGCACATCACTCAAATGGATGCGACTGTTGTCCCAGTTCAGTTGGGCGCGATGGGTGGAATAATTGACGTGAAAATCCAGCACCCCATCCAGTGATTTCACGTGGCGTTCATTCAACCAGATACAGGCGGCACAGGTGATACCTTCGAGAATTAACGAAGCTTCACGGACAGCACCATCGTGCTGATGGACGAAACTGGCCTGTAGTTTTTCGTTGTCGTATAAATCCAGCTCGCGCAATGCTTCGGGGATTAATTCCTCACCCTGTGGCGCGTTACTGGTACGGTGGAGATAGAAATCGTCCAGGCCGTTTTCGACGATAGCTTCAGCGACGGCCTTGCAGCCGGCACAACACATAGGTCGGGATTCGCCGAGGATTTCAACATCAATATTCAGCGAATCGGGTACCGGCAAGCCGCAATGATAACAAGCGACCTGGTGTTGGCTATCTGGCATTTATCTAGTACTCCTTCAATATGATAATTGCGGATACAGTTTGCTTGTCAGCGTTCATGGCTAGGCGCGCCTCGCAGGGAATGGCCGCTCCCTTTCCAAGAGGTGCAACACCGTCCATGGGCGCTGACGAGCTAACCCGAAGGGCGCTCCCCTGGTGTCCTGCAGCGGCGTTGCAGCGTTTAACAAGGGAACAACCATTGCCTGCACGCTACGTCTTGCTGCAAAACACCAGGGGAACGCTGTATCCGTAATTATCATATTGAAGGAGTACTAGCAGCTGGAATCATTGTTTTAGCTCGAACTTCATGCCATTCATCACCGCGTTCGATGATCATCACCAGTGACCACAGGCCTGGCTGACTCAACTCAAGTTCTGTCTGGTAGATTCCTGAGCCAACTTCCTGCATTTCAAAATCAATATCCTTTTGATTATCGGCAGGGCGTAAAAACTGGCCTTGTATTTTTGCACCCGAAACCGCAGTTCCTTCACGGTCATTAATAGCCACTTTGAATATCTGCGGCTTACCTGTAACCGGCTTACCCACCCAGCCTTTTCGTACCTGCCAGCCACGCTGCTGTTGTTGTTTTCTTTTTTTAAGATAGGCATTAAACAATGATTCTTTTTCCTGAAAATCATGCGGCACTGTGCCGGAGAATTTTGATTCACCTGTTCCGGCAGTTTTTGACTTTGGGAAAAAACGCTGCATGAATTCTTCTGAAACACCTTTTTCGGCAATCGTGATTATGGTGGCGTCAACCAAAGCCAGTAGTAAAAAAAATGCCACTAAGGTTGCTGGCGCCCAGTGAAACCATTTTTTATTTATTGACTCTCCTTCTGCGGTTTGCCTGATTTCCCAGTGCGTTGTAATAATACCCAGTACATAGGGAATCATTACATAAAATGCGAAGTGAATAGCAAACCGGTCCAGGCTTTTCCAGTTAAAAATACCCAGTGGAATAAATAGCCCCAGAGTCACTACAATGACAGTAAACGCTATCTGCTTGCCGCTCCATTTTGTAAAGCGATAGAGCAATACAAAAGCCAGAAATTCCAGAATGATGACAATACCAACGCTAGCGGCCAGATTATTCATGGTGTATAAAACCGTGCCTTGATTCGCTTCTCATCAAGATCTTTATCTTTTGGCTGAACAATAAATTCAAAATCACTGACCTTCTGGTTATGTTGCATAGTCTTTTGTTTAACTTTTATCAACAGGCGTAATTGCTGTTCTGGCCGCAGACTGATGGATTGAATTTTACCGATATCCATTGCAGCGTTTTCCAGTCCATCGATACCAAGAGTCAGGGGCTGTTCTGTTTGTGTGTAATTGGTCAATTTAATTTCGTAACTATTCTGAATACTACCATCAGAAAGCCGCACATAAAGTGGCTGCCGAATCTGACTGATCGCCGTGTCCAGTTCAGCCTTGTGTTCAACGCTCCAGATCAAAATAGTCAGCGACAGCAGCAAGGCGAGTCCATAACCAAAAGTTTTGGGTTTTAAAATCCGTGCTTTTTTTCCGACCTCTTCTTGCTCGGAACTATAACGAATCAAACCCCTGGTCCATTCCATTTTATCCATAATATTGTTACAGGCATCGATGCAGAGCGCACAGTGAATACAGGAAGCCTGCAAGCCGTCGCGAATATCAATACCCGTGGGACAAACCTGAACACAATAGCCACAGTCGATACAGTCTCCGATGCCAGCAGCCTGCCTTTTTTCCCGGGTTTTAAATTCCCTGGTTACTTTACCCCGCCCCTGTTTACCTTCGCCACGATTCTGGTCGTAGGCTACCAGTTTGGTATCGCGATCAAACATGGCGCTTTGAAAACGCGAGTACGGACACATATGGGTGCAGGTCTGCTCGCGAGCAAATCCAGCCATGGTGTAAGTTGTCGCCGTGATAATCAGCGTCGTAATGTACATCGGCGCGGCGGCGCTACCCAAAAAAAACGCCCTGACCAGTTCCGGCGCGTAGCCCCAGTAAAGCGTAAAAGTCAGCCCGGTAATAAAAGCGAACAGCAACCAGAAAAAATGGGTTAAACTTTTTTTACGAATTTTTTCTACATTCCACGGCTGTTTATCCAGACGGATTCTGGCGGGGCGTTCACCCTGAACCAGGCGTTCGATCCAGACAAAAACGTCTGTCCATAAAGTCTGAAAGCAGAAATATCCACAAAATATGCGCCCGGCAATACCAGTGACGAAAAACAGTAACAAGGCGGCGATCATCAGTATGCCTGCCAACCAGAAAATTTCCTTTGGATGGATGATCAGAGCAAAAAGATAAAATTTACGACCCACCAGATCCCAGAGCACAGCCTGATCCGGACCAATCGTCCGCTCCCAGGGAACCCAGGGCAACAGGAAATAAACCAGGTAGGCAAAGATCAGGATAGTGTTTTTAAGCTGACGAAAGCGGCCTTTGACCGAGCGTGGGTGAATCGAAATATGGACTTCATGAGCGCCAGAATCACTCGCCGCAAAATGATCAACGGGGTCAGACTCGATTGATTTCATTTTTAACTTTAGTCGTAACTTTTATTTATGGTTATCAATCGAGTCTGACCGCCATTGATCTTCCATTTGATTTTACTGACCACCACCCAACTGATATATATAAGCCGTCAGGAGCTTGATTTCAGTATCTGACAAGCGTCCTTCCCAGGCGGGCATTTCACGTTGAACACCTTTATTGATTACCTTTTTAACCACATTGAGCCTGGCTTCGTGTGAATGTGCATCTGACACATTCGCAACTGTCCAGATTTGATCAGTCAAGTTTGCGGCACCCTGAGATTTCAGGCCGGTTCCATCCTGTGTATGACAGTAATGACAACCGCCTGCCTGCCCCTGAAAAAGTTGTTTACCGTCGGCCACTTTGGCTGCATCACCTTCGGTGTCACCACTGAGACTGACCACATACTCAGTAACCGCATTGAGTTGCGTATCCGTAAACGTTTCGGCAAATGCGGGCATGTAACCTTTGTGCCCCTTACGTATGCTGGCACTGATTTCATCAATTTTTCCACCCCAAAGCCAGGCATCGTCCACCAGATTCGGATATAACCCAATCACACCACTTGCACCGGAACCATGACAGGCAGCGCAGTTATCTGCAAACAGGACTTTTGACATCGAACGCACAAAAGCCATTTTTTCGGGATCAGTAATTATTTCCTCTATAGGTGTTGCAGCGATTTGATCCAGATATTCTTTCTGCTTGAGCGCTTCCTTACCGCTTTGCATATCATTGATAAGGCGGGAGCGTGTGTTCCAGTGAGTAGTAACCTTTTCACCCTTATTATTCTCAAAGGTAATCGTATTAAACAAACCTTTGGTATAGCTTTTACCTACAGGCCAGGCAGGAAAAAGAATCCAGTAAACAATGCAAAACACAACCGTTGCGTAAAACGTCCAGATCCACCAGCGTGGTACAGGATTGTTGTATTCCTGGATGTCGCCGTCCCAGGCGTGACCGGTTGTCTGTACGGCAGATTTTTTACTCGGATCTGCTTTGTTCATTTTCTTTCACCTTTTCATCATTCGTTTCAGTTTGTTCATCCTGAAACGGCATATATTTGTACGACTCCAAACGCTGGCTGCGCTGCTTGTTGCTATACACGTACCAGATGATCGCCACAAACAACGGGAAAAATATTAGTAAAGACAGTATTTTGCTGTTTCCCAGTTGCGTCATCCATTGCCAGGCTTCTGTCAGCATTATCTGAATTCTGCAAAATAGCCTTCATCATACTGACTGAAATCAACCAGCGTACCCAGCATTTGCAAATAGGCTACCATCGCATCCATCTCACTGAGTCGGGCCGGGTTTCCATCAAAATTATCCGCTTCTGCAGCAGCCAGCAGATTTTTCTCGGCGTCATTGATATTCAACTGAGCCGCAACTTCTTCGCCAAATTTTTCCACATTTGCTGCATGCTCATCCGGCGATTCAGCATAAGGTACACCAGTCTTCTTCAGCGCGCGCATTCGTTCGATAATGTCTGCATACTGCAGTTCATTTTTCAGCAGCCAGGGGTAATTTGGCATAATGGATTCCGGTACGACGGAACGCGGTGCAATCAGATGTTGCACGTGCCACTCACTGGAATATTTCTTGCCCACACGTGCAAGATCAGGACCTGTTCTTTTTGAACCCCACTGGAATGGGTGGTCATACTGAGATTCAGCCGCCAAAGAATAATGACCGTAACGAAGATCCTCATCACGGAAAGGACGAATCATTTGTGAGTGACAGAGGTAGCAACCTTCTCGGAGATAAATATCTCGGCCTCGCAATTCGAGTGGCGAGTAGGGGCGCACGCCATCAACTTTTTCGATCGTATCGTTGATATAAAATAGTGGCACGATTTCTACCAGCCCACCGATGCTCATCGCAACCAGTGACAGAATGATCAATAGACCGACATTCGTTTCGATACTTTCATGTTTAATCATGCCGACACTCCTGCCATCTTAGCGGCAATCTTTGCTTCTATTGCGGCTGCCTGACGTTTGGCCTGCGTAATCGTCATGAAAATATTAAAGGCCATGATCACCACGCCCGTGACAAACAAAGCACCGCCAAGGGTACGAACTACATACGGCCAGTGCATGAAGGCAACCGACTCAACAAAAGTGTATTGCAGGTTACCGAAGTCATCAAAGGCGCGCAGCATGATGCCCTGACCGATACCGGCGACCCACAGGGCGACGATGTAAAGAATGATGCCGATGGTCGCCAGGAAGAAATGTGCGTAGACCAGTTTCTGGCTATACAGCTTGGTGTCATAAAGCCGGGGGATCATGTGATAGAAAGAGCCAAAAGAAACCATCGCAACCCAGCCAAGCGCACCGGAATGCACGTGTCCAATCGTCCAGTCAGTGTAGTGCGAGAGTGCGTTGACGCTTTTTAGCGCCATCATCGGTCCTTCAAAAGTCGACATACCGTAGAAAGACAGGCTGGTGATCAAAAACAGCATAATCGGATCGGAACGTAATTTATCCCAGGCACCGGACAAGGTCATGATGCCGTTGATCATGCCACCCCAGGAGGGCATCAGCAGTAGAATTGAGAATGTCGCGGCCAGCGTCGAGGTCCAGTCAGGAATCGCAGTCCAGTGTAGATGATGCGTACCAACCCACATGTATAAAAAGATCAGCGCCCAGAAGTGAATGATCGAGAGGCGATACGAATAAACCGGTCGGCCCGCCTGCTTGGGAACGAAGTAATACATCATGCCCAGAAACGCCGCCGTAAGGAAAAAGCCCACCGCATTATGTCCATACCACCACTGAGTCATGGCATCCTGTACACCTGAAAACAGGCTGTAGGATTTCATCGAGAACAGACTAGTCGGCACGGCCAGATTATTGAAAATATGCAGCAGCGCAGTCGCCAGAATAAACGCCAGAAAGAACCAGTTGGCGACATAAATATGCGGCTGAGAACGGCGCCGTAGTGTGCCGACATAAAGCCAGAAATAGCTTACCCAGACAATAGTGATGACGATATCGAGAGGCCATTCGAACTCTGCATATTCACGCCCTTGCGTGATACCGGACATATAGCTGATGACACCCAGCAACAGGCCGGCATTCCAGCCGTAAAATGTAAAACTGGCGAGGAAATCGCTGGGGAGACGCGCCTGACAGGTACGCTGGACAACATAGTATGAAGTTGCAAACAGGGCGTTACCACCAAAACCAAAAATCACGGAAGTCGTATGGACAGGACGGAAGCGGCCAAATGTGATGTAGGGGATGTCAAAATTCAGCCAGGGCCAGGCCAGTTCGGAGGCGATGTAAACACCTACGCTCATACCGAACAGCCCCCAGAGCAAGGCCATAATGGAAAATTTGCGGATAATGGCGTAGTTATACTGTTGATTTACAACGGGCGCTGATCCAGCCATTGGACTTTCCCCTTTTTTTGATCAAATGGTACGTGTATATTGTTGAAGGATGGTACCTGATAGCATTAGAAAATCAAGTTTTTCTTATATTACTGACAAGAATACTGTGAATTAAAGTATGGGAATGCGCTCAAGCAGAATTGGCAGATATCTGTCCAGCAAAAGAAATGTAAATAATATCAGCAGGTACACAATTGAAAAGACAAACGTCTTTATCGCCCATTGCGGAGAGCGGGTGACCCAGAGCATGATGGCATGATAGAGAAAACCGGCGCCCAACAGCAGCGCACCGATAAGATAGACAACGCCATTTACACCCATCAAAAAAGGTAGCAGAGTAATCAGTATCAGCAACACTGTATAGGCGACAATCTGTCCCCGAGTGTAGGCATCGCCATGTGTGACAGGCAACATGGGTATACCGACTTTGGCGTAGTCTTCCTTGCGATAAATTGCCAGCGCCCAGAAATGTGGCGGCGTCCAGGTGAAAATTATTAAAAACAGTACCAGCGCATAAGGGTCGACCTGGCCGGTAACAGCTGTCCAGCCCAGTAGTGGTGGCGTGGCACCAGCGGCACCACCGATGACGATATTTTGTGGTGTGGCGCGTTTAAGATAGAGCGTATAAACGATAGCATAACCAACTAATGACAATAAGGTCAGAACTGCGGTCAGCATATTGACCATGAGCATCAACAGAAGAAAGCCTGCTACCCCCAGTGTCAGGGCGAATACGAGGCAACGGCTGACGGGTAAATTCCCTTTTGGCAGAGGACGATTTTTGGTGCGCAGCATTTTTGCATCAACCTTGCGGTCAACAACATGATTGATTGCCGCCGCCGATCCAGCCATCAGTGCAATTCCCACTGAGCCAAAAATCAGTGCATTCCAGGGCCAGACTCCCGGTCGTGCGAGCAACATGCCGACCCAGGCTGTGAAGACCATCAGCGCCACAACCTTTGGTTTGCATAATTCCAGATAGGCTGCGAATTGAACTCTGAAATAGCTACCGGATGAAATGGTTCTGGCCTTTGTCATGTCTTAATGACTCTGACCCGCTTCAGATAAAACAGGAAACTCAACAAGGCAAGCAAGAGCAGAGCAGCCACAGCATTATGTAATACTGCGACTGGCAGGGGTAAATGGAAAATCACATTCGAAACACCCAGACTAAACTGGATCAGCACCAGACATATGACCACACAGGCGATACTCGCGGCTACGCCTGATAACTGACGGATGGCCGTGATTCCAAGCCAAAGCAAATAACCAGCCACCACTACAGCTCCAAGACGGTGGGTTAAATGAATAGCCGTGCGCGCGGGGTGCTCCAGAACACCGAATTCATAATTAACATCCAGTCCACGCCAGAGTACAAAAGCTTCAGAAAAATCCACATCCGGCCACCATTTACCCTGACAAGTAGGAAAATCAGGACATGCCAGTGCCGCGTAATTGGAACTGGTCCAGCCTCCCAGAGCAATCTGGATAATCAATAATGTAAACCCAAGTACCGCCCAGGGTAGTAGGTTAATCTGAATGAACAAGAGCTTATTGACTGAATCCCGGGTCGATAGAAACAGCCACCATAATAATGCCAGGGTCGCAAAACCTCCGAGGAGATGCCCCAT
>Ga0190283_1000821_pt1 | contig 15369 bp, 8 predicted proteins | sample 48691801_MG_FD_161669 | JGI IMG/M metagenome (GOLD analysis project Ga0190283, IMG submission 161669) | Hydrothermal vent microbial mat bacterial communities from Southern Trench, Guaymas Basin, Mexico - 4869-18-0-1_MG | ecosystem: Environmental > Aquatic > Marine > Hydrothermal vents > Microbial...
GATTTACCCGTATTTGGTCAACATGATGCTCTTAATGATGCCTTAATGACGGCTATGATGTATGTTAAATTGCAGAATCTTAAAATTTGAAATTTGAAAAAAGAAATACTACTTTTGGCAAAAATAGTATTTCTAAGAGCTAAAAAAACTTGAACCTCAATTAATCAAATATCAGGATTCACGGGGAATGCGGCATCAAGTGACCGATCACCCAGCGGCTTACCAAGAAACCAGTGGCAATGGCTGGCTTCCAAAGAAGACTTATCTAGCCTTCTAATTCTTTTCATAAGCCACCCTAAAAAATATCGCATAAAGCACCGGCACCACAATCAAAGTCAATATCGTCGCAAAAGCCAGTCCAAACATAATAGTCACTGCCATACTGATAAAAAAGGCATCGAAGATAAGGGGAATCATACCCAGTACGGTGGTAATCGCAGCCATTGTGACGGGGCGCAAACGACTGACGGAGGAATCTAAAATGGCATAAAATGGTACCTTGCCTTCTCGGATTTCTAAGTCAATTTGATCAATTAGAACAATGGCATTTTTGATAAGCATCCCGGTGAGGCTGAGAAAACCTAATAAAGCCATAAATCCAAAGGATTCGCCTGCAAGTAGTAATCCCGGCGTGACACCTATAATCGCAAGGGGAACACACAGCCAAATAATCAAAGCTTGCCGCAGAGCGTTGAATAGAAAAATAACGATAACGACCATTATTAAAAAAGTGATAGGCAGATTAACACTCAGAGCCTTTTGGGCATTAGTAGAATCTTCATATTCGCCGCCCCATTCCATTTCATAACCCAGGGGCAGTTCAATCGCCTCTATTTTAGGTCGGATTCGCTCAAACACGACACTGGCATTACCCACTTTTGGATCACATTGGGCGATAATTGTGCGTTTGCGATTGCGGCGATGAATGAGCGGATCAATCCAAACCGTTTCAAAACCAGATACAATTTGACGTAGTGGTATCGAATGTTGCGCCGCCGGACTCCATAAATGGATATTTTTGATATTATCGACTCCCACTCTTTCTGCCTCTGGGGGCCTTGATATAATGGAAAGCCGCTTGTTGCCCTCACGATATACGCCTACTTGAGTACCACTAAAAACGGTTTCCAATGATTGGCTGAGGGCGGAACGGGAAATGCCAAGCACTCTTGCTTGTGCCTCGGCAAACTGGGGGCGCAACATTTTGACGCGCTGCCGCCAATCGTCACGAATTTCTAAAGCACCGCCATCTGCATGCATAATGGCTTGCGCTTGATTGGATAATTGTCGCAAAACGACCGGATCAGGTCCACTGAAACGGACTTTAATCTGTGCGCCGCTACCGGGACCTAATTTGAATTTCTTGATTTTTGGTTCAGCATCGGGAAAAGTTTGCGCCAAATATTGTCGTACCTTTGGAATTAGATGATCAATTTCCCGGTAGTCTTTGACTGTTACCAGTAATTGTCCATAGCTTTTATAATTCTTTTCTGGTGTATAAAGCAATATGAAACGTAGTGCACCACCACCAACAAAGCTGGCAACCGATTCTATACCATCGACAGTCATCAAGAACTTTTCAATTTGTTTTAAGTCTTCACTTGTTTCACGAATATCGGTTCCTTCGACGCGCCAATAATTAATCATAAATTGGGGGCGAGTTGAACCAGGAAAAAAGCTATCCTCTAAGAAACCAAAACCATAAATGGCGAGGAACAATAAACCAAACATTGTCATAATCGTCAGCCAGCGAAAACGAATACAAACGCGCAGAAACCATTGATAGATTTGATAAAGAATGCCCCGATAAGGGTCCGCCGTCTGTTTTAAGGAGGGCTTTAAAAATAACACACAGAATAGTGGCGTGATAGTGACTGCAATCAACCAACTCATCATCAGAGAAATCAGAATCACTTGAAACAAGGCGCGAGTAAATTCTCCCGCCGCATTTTGGGATAAGCCAATGGCTGCAAAAGCCAATATCGCAACGACGGTTGCACCTAATAATGGCCACATTGTTTGCTCTACCACCTCAATCGCTGCTTTAATGCGCTCTTCGCCCTGTTGTATCTTGATAAGAATACCATCCGTGATCACTATCGCATTATCTACCAACATACCCAGCGCGATAATTAGCGCACCGAGAGAGATTCTCTGGAGGTTAATATCATAAATATCCATCACAATCAGGGTGGCACATACTGTCAAAATTAGGATAACCCCTATCAGCAAGCCACTCCGCATTCCCATGAATATCAGGAGAACAATGATAACAATCGCCAGTGCTAATAATAGGCTGTCAATAAATCCATTCATCGCCTTTTCAACGGCATCCGATTGGTAAGAAATAATGCCCAGTTCTATACCCAGCGGTGTTTGAGCTTCCAGTGTTTTCAACTTGGCTTTGATGGCTTTACCGAGTGTGACAACGTTGCCGCCGGATACGATGGAAATCCCGATAGCCAGTCCAGGTTTGCCATTAAAACGCAGGAGTTTTTGGGGAGGTGTCATGTAACCTCTGCTAATGGTTGCCACATCTTTGAGATAAAATAATTTATCCGATGAACCATCGTTAATCAACAATTCGCCGATTTCTTCAACGGAATCAATATCTCCCGTGGGATGAATAAGAATTTCTTCACTACCCACCTTGACTTCACCCGCCGGTGCAACCAGATTTTGGTGTTCTAAGGTGCCATAAATAGTTTCTAAGGAAATGCCTAACTGTGCCAACTTAGAACGAGATATTTCTACAAACACCGCTTCTTGTTGCGCTCCCCAAATATCTATTTTTGCCACTTCCTGCACGAGTAGTAATTCCCGCTTCAAAAAATCCACATAATCTTTAAGCTCTTTATAGGAAAAACCTTCTCCCGTCACCGCAAAAAAAATGCCATACACATCACCAAAATCATCATAGATAAAGGAAGGCTGTATGCCGGGCGGCAGTTGGGCTTGGACATCATTCACCTTCCGCCGGAGTTCATCCCAGATTTGGGGCAAAGTGTGTTTATCATACTTATCCTTCATCGTCACAGTAATGATGGATTGCCCTGCTTTAGAAATCGAAGTCACTCGATCAAGTTGCGCAATTTGTTGAATAGCGGTTTCGAGAATATCTGTCACCTCTTCTTCAACTTCGGTGGGTAATGCGCCAGGATAATTGGTAATTATCAGGGCATCTTTGATGGTAAATTCAGGATCCTCAAGCCTCCCCAATTTTTCATAAGAAAGAAAACCACCGCCAACGAGCAGGAAAGTTAATACCAGTGTGACTGTTTTTTTGCGAATAGCATATTCTGCAATATTCATTTAGTACCCCACTTTGCTGTCGAAAAGTTTGACTTTCATACCTTCTTGTAAAAAATGAACGCCAGCAGTTACAATCTGTTCGCCCACTTTAAGCCCTTTGAGAATTTCGATACGTTCTGAAGTCAGTTCACCCGCTTTAACTTCACGTTGTTGCACTGTCATGCTATTAGCTTCAACGATCCAAACGTATTGTTTATTGAGTTCATCAGAAAATACCGCACTAACGGGAATAAGAAATTTATTCGAGCTTTTAGCAACCGATTTTTCGGTGACAATAACGGTGGCTGTCATACCGGGCAAAATCCGAAGATCGTCAGGTGCTTTCATCGTAAAAACACCACGATAGGTTTGGTTTTTTTGATCCGCCTCAGTCTTGTATTCTTTGATTTTAAGCGGAAATTCCCGATCTTTAGCTGCCTCAAATACAGCAACAAATCGGTAAAACTCAGGTTCCTTAGCCGTAATCATGATTTGTTCAGGCACATTGATAACAATTTCAAGGTGAGAGATATATTGAAGGCTCAAGATTGGATCCTTGGCTTGGACATTCTGAAAATTTTCGACGAACTTTTTGGCAACAACACCGGCAAACGGTGCTTTGAGATAAGTATCATCAAGCGCGTTTTGCGCCTCTTCTTGTTGTGCGAGCAACCCTTTGATTTGGGATTGCATGGCTTCAATATCTTCACTCCTGGCACCGACTTTACCTTTCTGGAGCGTCTGTTTGGCAGTATTTAACTGCGATTTAGCGACGTTGTAGGCACTTTCTTGACGGTCATAATCCGCTTTGGATATAACCCTTCTTTTCCAAAGGTCCTTGTAACGTTCATACTGCTGTTTAGCTTCTTGAAAACGGGCTTTTGCGGCTGATAATTCTGCCTGTAAAACCCGAACATCCTCCGGTCTTGCCCCAGCTTTCATGGCTTTGAGTTGGGCGCGTGCCTGGGCTGTCGCGCTATTGACTTTAGCGAGATTAGTTTTATAGTCCCTCGGATCAAGACGTGCCAATAAGGCATTTTTTTTCACCTTTTGGCTTTCTTTAACCGGAAATTCCATCAGTTTTCCCGGAACTTGAAATTTCAGTTCAGCCCGTTTAGAGGCTAGAACTTTACCGGGCACACGATCAGTCATTTTAATTTCCTGATAGGTGATAGACATTGTTTTCACCAGCCGTGCCACCGTTTCAACGGGTGCTTGAGCATCATCGTTTTTCCCACATGAAGCTAGAAAAAAGATGAACCAGATAGCTAAAAATATTGGGGGGATTTTTAAATGCATATTGTGGTTAACCTATTTATGAGTTGATATAACGGGTAATTTTTGGACTTTTTTTTAACGGTTGCCGTTGCACAAAAAGACTTGCCCACCCTACTATATCTATAGTTTTTCAAACAAGGGCAAAAAAAAACCTGACAGGTTTTTAAAAACCTGTCAGGTTTGGGAATTAAGAAATTCAAATTGTTGAAAAAATCGGATAGTAGCTTTCGTTTTGGTGCAACGGCAAAACGATACATGCTTAGGTTAATAAGATACACGGGATGCAGCCTATTCTATACCTATTTATTTTCCCAAGCTCTAACCTTTTTACTTGCTGCATCGAATATGCGTTCATGATTTGTCACTCTAACCATAAGTGAAGTCTTTTCATCAAATAAATTCCACAATGGTTGGTAGTCATGATAAGGTCCCAAATACCCTTCCTGATTTTTGGGTGCCACAGCATCTGTCCCAAACAAGAATCGATCCGGATACGCCATAATCAACTCAGCCCATGCTTTAGTTGTTTGTTCATCTTCAACGATATACTTGGCAACTTCATCCCAAGAAAGATCAAAACTAACATGACCGAGTTCGGCATCATCTAATATTTCTTTTAATAAACTTACATGATTATCAGTTGGTTTGACGTAACGCCCCAGACCAGTATGAGCCCAAATAACTGTGGCACCTTGGTGTGATTTCAACAAAGTTTTCAGTTCATCAAAATGAGCGGGACGATCTCCAGCAGTAGCACGAACTGTATTAACGTCGCAATGCAGTATAGCTACCAAACCAACTTCACTAACCAATGTTAAAATTCGATCAAGTGCTTCATTATGCAAGCTAGCAATGTGCCCTGCAATTTTGGAAGTCACAAACTCTTTATGAACGCTAAATTCACCGATACCAGAAAACACGCCTGGGTACATTTTCAATACTCTGCGGATGTGATCAGTGGCGTACATATCCGTCGGGTTAAAACCGGTAATCATCGGTTCAAAACGTTTTTGCACTTCTGGTGATAGCTTGCGATACTCTTCAGCTATCATCGCATCCACAAAAGAGTAATAGTAAAGCCTGGCATCCGACAACAGGTAGTAATCAGGAGCGCGTTCTCCCGACACAAAATAATCCCACTTTTGCTGCAAGGGAATCCCAAACAACGCAACTCGCCCAACCTTATTCCCCATTATTTCCAGAAAATCCTCGGTTGTTAAACCTTTCTGGATATAATTGGTTAGATGAAAATGGCTATCATTAAAGAGAATATCGCTTCCTTTTTCAGAGATTTTTTCATCTGCTGAAACGCAAGAAAGAAACGCAGACATTCCAATAATTAAAAATAACGAAAATAATTTTCTTATTTTCACATACTCTCCTTTTAAAATACTGGTTGCCCTTGAGTTTCGTGAAAACTTTGTGTCAATAAACCAAGTTGGTTGAAAAAACGTAGGTGAATGAATTTTCACAAATTTCAAGTACATTCAAAATGTTAAGTTAAAGTTAATGAGATTAGGTTAAAATAAATGACTGTTCCACCAAATAATTATTGAGCTGAAAAGACATTTTAACCTAATGAAAACTGATTATACACTAAATGAATGAAAAAAAGCAACCCCCCATATGGATATTGGCGACTTCGGTGTCGGATAACTTACTGAATTTCTTCGGTGCAAAACCTAAACCCTGCTGGTATAAAGGGGTTTACTTTTGCCAAATGGGTATCCGAACTGCGATAGCACTTAGAAGTAACCGTTTTAGGTTCAACCCACCGTTACGCTGAAAATGGTGGATTGCAACGAAGTTCCTACCCACCCTACATTAAGAGATACCACCAAATTTTGAGCGATGTAGAGTTTCACTGCACCCACCACCACCATTTAATATTAATTGAGAAATGGTGGGTTGCAGCGAAGCTTCTACCCACCCGCAGCGAAACTGCCATTAAGTTAAGGGCAACCACAAGGGATTGCCCCTACAAGAACGGTTCACATAGGGGCAAGACTGAATGGTGGCCCGATACTTAATGGCATTGACCCCTACGCTTGCTTGAAATTTCAGTTCAGCCCGTTTAGAGGCTAGAACTTTACCGGGCACACGATCAGTCATTTTAATTTCCTGATAGGTGATAGACATTGTTTTCACCAGCCGTGCCACCGTTTCAACGGGTGCTTGAGCATCATCGTTTTTCCCACATGAAGCTAGAAAAAAGATGAACCAGATAGCTAAAAATATTGGGGGGATTTTTAAATGCATATTGTGGTTAACCTATTTATGAGTTGATACTAACGGGTAATTTTTGGACTTTTTTTTAACGGTTGGTGGGAAAAAAAGACTTGCCCACCCTACATAACTTATGAAAAGAATTAAGTAGGTACGCAAAAGTCTTTTCGAGGTTTCAGTTTTTCTTCAAAAAACGGAAACCTCGAAAAAATTTTTAATAAAGCTCTCAAGAAATCCGATTTTTTCAAAAATCGGATTTCTACAGAGGAAATGTTAAAATACTTTCCTATACTCAGCGCGTTCACAAACTGGACTTTTTTTTTAACGGTTGGTGGGCAAGAAAAAGACCTTGCCCACCCTACATGAAAGTCCAAGTTATGTCTTTGTACAGTATATACTTTAAACGGCTTAAATATGGCATGTTATGTAGGGTGGGCAAGTTTTTTTTGCCCACCAACCGTTAAAAAAAAAAGTCCAAAAATTACCCGTTAGTTATGTAGTGAATTTGATAACTGATAACTGATAACTGATAACTGATAACTGATAAAATGGCTAATCTTTTTTCGCTTCCCATTTGGACTGTCAGCTTAACATTTTCTGAAGAAATAAACCTCGTTTCTCCCCTGCTCACGCCAGAAGCCATCACCGTTAATCAATCTTCGGAAACCCTGGCAAAAGCCCTTATCAAAGGCTTGGAAGATGGCAAAATTAAGCAGGGTGAATATCTGGAAATGCTTCAACATGCGCCGACTTTGTCATTACAAACTTCACAATTAAGCGTTTTCCTTAACGCGCCCCGTCAGCATCTTTTATATCCTGATCTAACCTTGACTTTTGATTATTTTTATACCCAACTCCCTAATCAATATTATTTGGGATTTGTGCCTGCGTTAGGCATAGAAAGCTATGCTAATACCACCGAAGAACTGGTTACAGTATTACAAAACGCTATTGAGCTAGAATTTTCCCGTAAAAAACGTTATTCCTCTGTGCGGAGTTTAGTTGCTACCCAATGGTATGGAGACATCAAAGCTAATAAACTCATGATAGAAACTCGCTTTCATAGTTTATCTGAGTTAGCTAATTTATATAAAGGGCGTGAACAAAAATGGTTACCAGAAATGGCAAAATCATTAAAACGCATAGGGCAGCGTCGTTGTTTTGGGCGTGAGAAGGAATTTGAACAAATACGACGTGCCTTAACAGGTAAATATAGCCGTAGCGTGTTATTAGTTGGACGTGCCGGGGTGGGTAAGTCTGCCCTGATAGAGGAAGCATACCGTGTGGCAAATCAGCATGGTTTTGGTTCGATGAAGTTTTGGGAAACGACTGCTGCGCGTATGTTGCAGAAATTAACCGTTGAAAGCGGGTGGGAAGAATCACTAGGGCTTGCCCTGGAAGAAATAAGCCTTAGGGGTGATATTCTTTATGTGCGTAATCTGGCTCAATTATTTGAAGTCGGCGCTTATGTGGGAAATCCAATTAGCATTGCCGAATTTATGCGTGAACATTTGGCATTGGGCAGTGTGCGTATGATCACAGAATGCACTGCTGAAGAACTGGCGACGATTGAAACGCGGGCACCTGGCTATAGCAATTTATTTCAAGTATTGCGTATAGAACCGCCACCAGTCACTCAACAATTTGAATTGGTGCGCCGCCGTTTGCGAGTTTCTCACCCAAAACGGCTCATGCCAAAGGAATCCATTGAAGAAACGCTACGGTTACAACACCGTTATGCCCTCTATTCCGGTTTTCCTGGGAAAACAGTTCATTTTTTAGAATCCTTACTCAATCATGAAACGAATGAAAAACAGGAATTAAATCGCGAAGCGGTGGTGATACGATTTTGTGAAGAATCAGGCATGCCACGTTTTCTAGTTGATAGTCATTTTACCTTAAAACTTGATGAAACCAGGTCATTTTTTCAATCACGCCTCTTCGGTCAAGATACCGCTATTAACATTGTGGTTAATTTATTAGCTTCGGTTAAAACTCGCCTCACTCGCCCAGGTAAACCTATCGCTTCCCTATTATTTGTCGGACCCACCGGGGTGGGCAAAACAGAATTAGCGAAAGCCCTGGCAGAGTTTATGTTTGGCAACAGCGAACGGCTGATCCGTTTTGATATGAGTGAATTTTCTGACGAAGTTGCCGTTTTACGTTTGACTGGCGATGTTTCAGGTGGGGCAGGATTATTGACAAATAAAGTAAGACAGCAACCCTTTTCGGTGATTTTATTTGATGAATTAGAAAAGGCTCATTATGCGTTTTATGATTTACTGCTACAGATCATGGGCGAAGGACGCTTAACTGATGCCCGGGGGCAAGTGGCTGATTTTTGCAGTAGCGTGATTATTATGACATCTAATATCGGTGCAGGTGTCAGCCGCCAACGCAGTCCCGGTTTCCATGACAAAGATCGTAGCAATCACGCGCTACATCAACACTATTTACATGCCGTACAGCATTTTTTTCGCCCCGAATTGTTTAATCGTTTAGATCAAGTGATACCGTTCAATGCGCTGGATTTAAGCGTTTTGCGTCCTATCGTGCGCCGTGAACTGGATAAAATTATAGCGCGAGATGGTTTACGCACACGCGATGCGATTTTAAAAATCGAAGAACCGGTGATTGACTATCTTGCTCATCTCAGTCGTGATAGCCATTATGGTGCTCGCCAATTGCAACGCTGTTTACATGAACAAATTGTGATTCCATTAACGGCGACTTTAAACGCTTATCCGTTTTCAACCTCAATGAAAATTACCGTTGGCAAAAATAAAACAGGGCTAGAATTTAAAACCATGATATTAACGAAAAAAGCCCGTGCCGATCAAACTTTAAAAGATAGCCAATGGACCTTACGAGAACTTTCCCACGCCGCTACAACTGCCCGTCGTTTAGCACAGCAAATTAACGATGGACCTTTTATGAATAAATTATGGAGCAAATGGGATATTTTAGAACGTGATCGCCGTCGTCGGGGTGAAAAATTTTGGCAAGATCCACTCATGGCACATGAATATGGTACCTTGCACAAGTTACTGGAAGAAACTAAGACACTTTTGCAACGGATCGAATTGATTGAAATTGATTGCTCCCTCGCCTTTATTGGCATTAATGCATCGGTAGAAGGAGTCACCACTGCTCTGCTTGATTGGCAAAAGGCGTATAAAACCTGGCAAGTACAATTATTAAATGCCGTGCAACCGGAAACAGGCTTGTGTGTAATTGCTATCTATGGCGCGTCAGACTACTTAGCAGATATATTTAATATCTTCAATCAGTTATTTAAGAATTATGCTTGGATTATCACAGAACGGGCTGTGTGGATACGAAACAAAGGGGAAAGATATATTTATACTGATGAATTGTCGCCTGAACGTTTGGGAGATAAATTGGTAGGGCGTGAGGTGCAGATTATTGGTCCAGGAGCAGGGCTTTATTTGCTTAAAGAAGGGGGGGTGCATGTTTGGAAAGATCGTGAAGAAGAAAAACATCCCTATCCTATATTAATAGCGCAAGCCGCCCTGGGCAAATTTCAGACACCTGTCGGCATACATCGCAAAAAGTTCTTAGAAGGCATGGAAACCAGACGGGAATATTGGAAAAATGGGTTTGTTGATGTTATCGAAAAAACAACCCACACCGGTTCAAATTGGTACCCATTTTTAAAACAACAACTGGATGAAAATTTTCATGAAATATTACAGGAGGTGCTTTGTGGAAAAATGACTGAAATTGAACCACCCATCATGGAGAATGATCTTGATATTGAAGATATTCCGTTTTAGTTACCCTAAAGTTGCCTAAGTTGTTTTGTGCATATTCCTTAGTATAATCAAACTTTTGATAGGAGATTTTAAAATGAAATTTCAAAGAAGCTTACTAGGTGCTGCATTTTTATATGCCGCTTCTGCTAGTGTCATTGCAGGAACAATTAACTATGAAGGTTCTTCTACCGTTGGCAAGTTTATTGTGGATGCTGATAAAGTTTATACAGCCTCCACTTTTAAAATAAACACCGTGCCGGAAAGTGCCGGGGGTGAACAATGTGCTGTTCGTCGAAAGTGTGACATGGGTGGTGTCGCGCGGGATGTCAAGCCAAAATTTTTGGATAAAGGGGTCGTTGCCACGCTGATTGGAAAGGATGCGATAGCAGCCATTGTTAATATTGATAATCCCGTAACGGGATTAAGTTCAGAACAATTGAAGGGCATTTTCACTGGCAAAATCACAAATTGGTCCGAAGTAGGGGGCAATGATTTGCCTATCGAAGCCCTGGTTGTTAAGCGTTCCTCCGCTACACGAAAAGTTTTCGCCAATGCAATACTTGATGGTGAAAATTATCAGGGGGTGAAAGTTATTACGCCAGATGCGAAAATGCTTTCCGTTGTTGCGCGGAAAAAGGGGGCAATTGGGCAACTGAGTTTTGCTTTTCTTATTGGCAAAAAGGGGTTAAAAAGTCTAAGTGTAGACGGTCAAGAGCCAAATGTCAATAATCCTAATTATCCCATTACCCGAAATTTGCATATTGCGACTAAGGGTGTACCGCAAGGCGAAGTCAAAGCCTTTTTAGATTGGGTATTATCGCCTGAGGGGCAAAAAGTCGTCAAACAGCGTTTTGTTGGCTTAAAGATTAAGCATTAATTATAAGAAATCCGATTTTTCCAAAAATCGGATTTTTTGCAGGATAAAAGCTGATAACCAATAACTGATAACTGGTAACTGATAACTGAAAATGAGTATTCACAATAAATTTATTATCATCATTAGTTCTTTTGTCATTTTCATGGTTGCTACCGTTATTATTTCTTTATACATGATCAACGGTAAAACGGCTGATGCTGCAATCATAGGCATCGCGGCTAGACAACAAATGCTAATTGTCCAAATCGAAAATGAAACGAGGGCTATGATAGCTTTATTGGAAAGTGAATCATCTACAAATGAGCAACGACAAAAACTGAAAAAAATGGTGATTTTTTTTGATAAGTCTTTATCAGCTTTGAAAAACGGTGGTATGGCTGAAAATAGTAGCAGGGCAAATATTAAATTATCAGCGAGTACAGGGCAAATTGAAACGCAATTAGGTAAAGTGCAAAGCTTATGGAAGCCAGCCCTTGAAGCACTTAATATTATCCTCGATCCACAAGTGGATATTATTTCGGATAAGTTCTATGATGCCATTAACGCTCTAAATGATTCTTGGGTGCCTATTTTGGTTGAATCTGTTAAAGCTGTGATTTTTTTTGAACAGGCTTCAGATAAAAAAGTAGCCCAACTTAAGCTATTTCTTTTTGTCGTATTATTATTAACCTTTATGGTTGCCCTTTTTTCCCTATTTTTCGGTAAAAAACATATTGTCAACCCCATTAAAATGATGTTAAAGGCTACTTCTGGATTCCATTCTGGAAGTGACGATATGACTTATCGTCTCCCTGACTTTGGGCAAGATGAAATTGGGCAAATTGCAGATGCTATTAATGGTATGCGCGATAATATCCATACCGCTTATGAGTCTCTGCGTAAAAGTCGTGATAAAGCATTACGTATTAATCATGCCCTGGATAATGTCACAACCAGTGTGTTAATCGCCAATGATAATTACCAAATTATTTATGTTAATCATGCCGCTTCGCAACTTTTAAAAAAATCCGATGCTAAACTACGCCAAGCATTACCTGATTTTGAGAGCAATTGTTTATTAGATACATCCATTGATATATTTGATAGCCATCCGCGTGAATTGCTAGATAAACTCACAACCACGCATCATACCCATATCGCGATAGATAATCTTTATATTGATATTAGTATTAATCCGGTATTCAGTGAAAAAGGGCAACGTTTAGGTTGGGTGACAGAGTTTCGTGATCGATCAGCCGAAATAGCAACGGAACAAGAAGTCAATGCTGTTATGTATGCCGCTTCTCAAGGAGATTTTCAACAACACATTAACCTTTCTTCTAAAACGGGATTTTTCAAAACCTTTAGCGAAATGATTAATCAATTGTTGGATTTAAACCTTCAAATGATTAAAGAGCTAAAACGTGTTTTTGCGGCGATGGCGAAGGGTGATTTGACTCAAAGCATGACTTTAAATTATGCCGGTTTGTTAGAACAATTGAAAATGGAAGTCAACTCCACAGTGACTCAATTGACTGTGGTTATGGGCGCGATTAAGGAAACCGCAGATACAGTCAATTATGCCGCCGTTGAAATTTCACAAGGTAGTTTCAGTTTAAGTCAAAGAACTGAGGAACAAGCTGCGGTTTTAGAAGAAACCACTGTGAGTATGGAAGAAATGACTGACACAGTGCAGAAAAATGCTAAACACACCAATGAAGCGGCACAATTAGCTGTCGATGCCGAAAAATCTGCTACAAATGGTAGAAAAGTTGTTGGCAATGTTGTAGGTGCCATGACTGAAATTAAGAAAAGTAGTCAACAAATAGCTGATATTATTAGTATTATTGATGAAATTGCATTTCAAACTAATTTGTTAGCACTTAATGCCGCAGTAGAAGCAGCGCGTGCTGGTGAACAAGGGCGTGGGTTTGCAGTTGTTGCCACTGAAGTACGTCATCTTGCCCAACGTAGTGCAACTGCCGCTAAAGAAATTAAGGAATTGATACAAGATAGTGTGAATAAAGTCGAAGAAGGTACCCGTTTAGCCAATCAATCCGATACCCGTTTGGAAAAAATTGTAACTGTCGTCAAAAAAGTCAGTGATATTATGGCGGAAATTGCAGCAGCGAGTCATGAGCAGTCAACAGGCATTCAGCAAGTCAATAAGGCATTAATGCAGATGGATCAAGTCACTCAGCAAAATGCCATTTTAGTTCAAGAATTAGCCAATGCTAGCCAATCTATGAAAGAAGATGCTCAAAATCTTAAAGAACATGTTGCCTTTTTCAAAACTGCCAAAACGATACCAACGGTATCTTCAAAAGTCATGCTTAAAAAACATGACGAAACTAAAAAATGGCTCCCCCTCCCAAATCCTAATCCTAACGTTTTCAGTTTTTCCCAACAAGATGACGATGAATGGAAGGATTTTTAAACTGAAATCATTCTTCAAAACCTGGCAGGTTTCCAAAACCTGCCAGGTTTGATCAAAAAATTATTTTTCTGAACATCTATAGGTACAAAATAACTTATTATAATGGTTTTGTTAATAATCCTACCTTATACACCCCCACTTCTTGCAAGAGCGACATCACTTTGATAATTTCCCCATAAGCTAATCGACTATCGCCTCTAATGAATACTTGAGAATTGGGTTCAAAACGTATTAGGGCAGTTAGACGGATAATTAGTTCAGTCATTGTGAGAGTTTGTTTGTCTTCATCTAAAAACAATTGCCCTTGTGCATTAATAGTGACAATCACAAATTTAGTTTGTGTGGGGGTAACATTTTCTGCTTGTCTAACAGTGGGCAATTCTACTTCCACGCTTCGGCTTAACAAAGGTGAAGTAATCATAAAAATAATGAGTAGTACCAACATAACATCAATATAAGGCACAACATTCATTTCAGATATGCGACGACGCCGCCTACGATAACGTGACATTTTTTTAAGTGGTTTGGTTAATGATTAATGGTGAAATTTTTTCAAAGGCTTATACTGATCGCCAATCATTTCAGTGAAACAATATATAAAGGATTGTAAACCTTATATAATTCTACTTTAAGTTATTTTGAATCTAACAAAGTAGAATTAAATTGTCTGAATCAGAATTTTCAGAATTATAGAATTATTCAGGATAAAAACCAAATTCAAATTGATTGATAACATATTTCACCTATCAGTAGCTCTGGATTCCCGTTTTCACGAAAATGACATCTGGAGGATAAACTGTTCACTACTTTTTTTTCAAAAAATTTCTTGGTTAAAAACCGAGCTTAAATAAAAACTGGGTTTGTTGGGGTGCCGATGTAATCCGCTTTATGTAACCAGTTTGACACAAAGCATTGATTTATAATAAGTTTTTATTTTTATCGTCTTTCTACCTACCATAAGCTTGCTACGCTTGCTTTAATTTTTTACATTTTTTACGACAGATAAGCATCAGTAACTTGTTGTTTTATAATGAAAAGTTTTTATTTTGCGTTTTATTGCATTATTTCAGGGGGGAGGTAAGGTTTACATCACTTTGCTTGGAGCGTCGCGTGTAGGGCATTTGAGAGAGTGGCTTTAAATGCGGATACGTTTTATCGCGATATAATATTGAGATTAGGTGGGTTTTCTACCTACCCAACGCTCGCTATATTTTTTTAAGGTAAACGCTATGGATAAAGAATAATGCAAACGCCGCATTAAATTCCGCATTTCGGTTGACAAATTATTTTTTTTGGATTTTCGCTTGACATAGATTTAAATTTTAATTATAATGAATTTATTAAGCATTAGATGATTCAGTATGCTTGTTTTGGTAAATAATGTCAAGTCTATTTGACAGGATAATTTTTAAACAGGGGAAATCTTCCTGATAACCCGGTCAATACGTTTATTATGAGGGAAAAAAGTCAGGATAATTAGTTATGAGGGAAAATGTGCCTGAATT
>Ga0190283_1000824_pt1 | contig 15311 bp, 10 predicted proteins | sample 48691801_MG_FD_161669 | JGI IMG/M metagenome (GOLD analysis project Ga0190283, IMG submission 161669) | Hydrothermal vent microbial mat bacterial communities from Southern Trench, Guaymas Basin, Mexico - 4869-18-0-1_MG | ecosystem: Environmental > Aquatic > Marine > Hydrothermal vents >...
CTGATGTTCGATGTTCGATGTCTGATGTTCGATGTTCGATGTCTGATGTTCGATGTTCGATGTCTGATGTTCGATGTTCGATGTCTGATGTTCGATGTTTGATGTTTGATGTTTGTCCGTTGTTCTGCCTGCTTTGATTTCAACGATTTTTCCATCCCTGATCAGTATGTCCGCTATGCGGTCTGATCTTCCGGGATCAACAACTCTTCCACCTTTAATCAGCATGTTTTGCACCCCCTGAGACAAGATATAAAAGTGCCATCCGAACCGCAACGCCGTTTGTCACCTGGTCAAGAATAATGGAATAAGGGCCGTCCGCGACATCAGGCGAAATTTCCACCCCCCGGTTTATGGGGCCTGGATGCATAATAAGTGCATCCTCCCCGACATGCTTCAGCCTTTCGTATGTCAGCCCGTAAAATCTGGCGTACTCACGTTCTGTCGGAAACAGAAAGCTCTTCTGCCGTTCCTTCTGAATTCTCAGCATCATGATGACATCCGCACCATGAACCGCGTCATCTATATTATAGGTGACAGAAACACCGAGCGTCTCAATTCCTTTCGGGATCATGGTGGGCGGGCCTGCCAAAATGACATCCGTCCCCATTTTCGTAAATCCGATGATATTTGACCGCGCCACCCTGCTGTTGGATATGTCACCGATGATGGCAATACGCAATCCATTGAGCGTTCCCTTGTTTTCCCTGACCGTCATCATATCAAGAAGGGCCTGGGTGGGATGCGCGTGGGTTCCGTCCCCGGCATTGATGACAGAGGCTCTGAGCCTTTTCGCCAGCAGATGCGGAGCACCGGCTGAACTGTGCCGCATCACAATGACATCCGCGTTCATGGCCTCAAGGTTCCGGGCCGTGTCAATCAGCGTTTCCCCTTTGACCATGCTGCTGGTGCTTGCAGATATGGAAATACTGTCCGCACTCAGCCGCTTGGCTGCAATATCAAAAGAGATGCGGGTGCGGGTACTTGGCTCATAAAAAAAAAGAACAATCGTCTTACCCCTTAAAGTGGGAACCTTTTTGATGGGCCTTTCTGAAATCTCCTTCATTTTTTCCGCTGTATCCAATATCAGGGTGATTTCTTCAGCAGAAAGGGATGCCATGTCCAGAATATTTTTTTTCACAAACTGCATAAGTTACCTGTTTAAAACTAATTCATAATTCACCATTCACAATTATTTTAACAACTGCCCCAGCCTTCCCCACCTGACATAATCAAGCGTGGGGCCTGAATTATCCTTGTTCCAGGACCAGTAAATCATAAACGCTTTCCCCCGGACTGCCTGCAAATCAACAAATCCCCAGAATCTGCTGTCATAACTGTGATCCCGGTTGTCACCCATGACAAAAATGGAATGCGGCGGAACGGTTTCAGGGCCGAAATTGTCCCGGGGCTGCATTCCCATGGAAGGAATGATTCGGGAATCCTTATATACAGCATAATCGCCATCAAAGGCTTTTTTGTTGACATAGAGCTGTTTGTCCCGGATTTCAATCACATCCCCTGCAACACCGACCACCCGCTTGATAAAATCCTTTTTGGGGTCTTCCGGAAATATGAACACGACGATATCCTCGCGTTGCGGCTCCTTAAAAGATATGACTGTTTTTTGGGAAAATGGGAGTTTGATCCCATAGATAAATTTGTTTACCAGAATGTGATCTCCGATCTGGAGGGTTTCTTTCATGGAACCCGAGGGAATTTTAAAAGCCTGAACGATAAATGTGCGGATAAATAACGCGAGTATGATTGCCACAACAATGGCTTCGATGTTTTCCCGGAGATTGCTCTTTCCAGGTTTTTTATTCTTTTCCGAAGATTCTTTTGTCTTCAAGTTTTTCTGATCCCTTTCTTTTCTTTGTCAGTTAAAAGTTGGGCACTGGTTCAGTTGAATGGGAATCGTATTAAAATCAGGTGGTTGTCAAAATATGCAAAAAGACTGATAACTGTCTGTTTTCAAACGGTATATGGGCTGATTTTCTTAAAAAATCCCATTCAACTGAACCAGTGCCCGAATGACCAGTCACAACTGATTTCTAAAGTGTGACATGGTTTTTGTCAAGGCATTGTTCAATGTGTCAATCTGCCTCTGAGTGCAATTTTATAATTTCAAGCACAAGTTCTGCTGTACGGACCATGTCATCTGTTCGCACAGATTCCCTTACTGTGTGCATGTCCTGCATTCCTGTTCCGAGTACGCCGGTCATAATTCCCTTTGTAAAAAACACATTGGCATCAGCCCCGCCGCCGCTTATTTTGCTGACCATTTTTCTGCCAAGATTTGCAGCAGCTTCCCGGGCAAGTTTTACAACAGGATGGTCATCAGGAATGTATGTCCGGGAAAAATCACTTTTCACCCGGATATCAGCGCGGGGAAGGTCATCATCAGAAGCAGGCTGGTAATTGTCCACAACCTCCCTGAATGATGAGACAATTGTGTTTGTAACCATGTCCAGTTTCTCTTCATCATGGCTCCGGACTTCCCCTTTCACCGTTACAAAATTCGGCACAATATTCGTGGCAATTCCCCCTTCAATGATGCCGACATTGCAGCTTGTTTCCTGATCAATTCGGCCGATCTCAAGATTGGCAATGGCTTTGCATGCAAGGGAAATGGCATTGATCCCTTTTTCAGGGGCAACGCCTGCATGGGCATCTTTGCCATGAATTTTGAATTCCAGCCGGTTTGCCCCGGGAGCGCGGGTGACAATGCCTTCGGTGTCCGTGGCATCCAGCGCATAGCCGTATTTTGCTGTAATCAGACTGTAATCAAGATTTTTGGCCCCTGCCAGTCCGATTTCCTCACAGACTGTGAATACAAGTTCAATGGGGCCGTGTGGCAGTTTGTTTTCCCGGATAACTTCCATGGTTTCCAGAAGAATGGCAATTGCGCTTTTATCATCGGCACCCAGTATGGTGGTCCCGTCACTTGTGAATACCCCGTCTTTTAATATGGGATTGATTCCCCTGCCCGGTTCCACCGTATCCAGATGTGCATTCAGAAGCAGCGGAGGAGCCGGAGTGTTTCCTTTAAATTTTGCAATAAGATTTCCGGTGTTGCCGCCCACCTTGTCCCCCGCGTTGTCAGTAAATGTTTCTGCACCCCAGGATTCAAGTATTTTCCTGATTTTGTTTGAAATATCAGCTTCATTTTTTGACACGCTGTCAATTTTGACAAGGAACTTGAATGTTTCCGCCAGCCTGTCTTTATTTATCATAAGATAATTTCCTTCCTAAATAAAATGATTGACAAGAGAAAAAATATATTATATGAATTCTTTTTTTAATGAAAGGAAAATCAGGTTTTTTAAAAAAATCGGCAGGGGAAAATTGACAGCCAGTCTGCAAACTGCTGAAATATGCTGAATAATTTGAGACGGTCAGGACAGACTTTGAACTTTGAACTTTTCACTGACTTATACGGAAGTGCACAGCTCACTGGTGGGGCTCCCGGACTTCAAATCCGGTGTGGGGCGCTGAAACCGTCCCGGGTGGGTTCGATTCCCATGCACTTCCGCCATTTGCTTCAATATGTTCCGCCTCATTCCCCCAGCAAATTCCTGATCTGAGTCACTCTGTCTTTTGCCCCGATTCCAACAGATATTGTCCTTAAAAACTGCCATTTTTGGCACCGAAGAAGGCCTGAAGGCAGGACATCAGACTCTGGGAGAACATTATGAATATTGAACCTGAAATTTCAAACCCTCATGACCGATTCTTCAAGAAACTGTTTTCCCGCAAGAATGTGGGCAGGAATTTTTTTCTCAATTACCTGCCGCGGGATGTGGTCAGTCTTCTTGACCTGGACTCTTCGGAACTGACCAAAGACTCTTTTGTGGATCAGGAACTCGGGGAATATTTTTCGGATACGATTTACAAAGTACGCCTGAAAGAAGGCGGAAAAGCTCATGTTTACATCCTGCTGGAACACAAGAGCTATTCCGATCCCCTGGCAGGATTTCAGATACTGTGTTACATGGTCAGGATATGGGAAAGTGTTGTCAGAAAGCACAGGGAAGAAAAAAAAGCCGCAAGAAAGAACAGGGAGAAAAGAAGGAAAACCGGGAAGGACAGATCGCCATTCCGTCTTCCGCTTGTCATTCCCATACTCATCTGTCACGGAAGGTCAGAATGGAATGTCCCGGCGGATTTCAGCTCGCTGTTTGACACACGCCCGGAACTGGAGGCTCACACCCCTGATTTCAGTTATCTGCTGTGCGATCTTTCCCGCCACAGCGATGATGAGATAAAGGGAACAGTTCTTTTAAGGGTGGGCATGCTTGTGATGAAACACATTTTCAGTGATGACCTGGCGGAGCGGCTTCCGGAAATTCTGGAGCTTCTGCGGGAACTTTCAGACAGACGCACCGGCCTTGAATTTCTGAGGACAATTGTGATATATCTGGCTCATGGCACGGATAAAATTGGCAAGGAGGAACTGGGGAAATCCGTGCGGTCGGCTTTCCCCGAAAGAGGAGGTGAACTCATGGCAACTGTTGCGGAACAATGGTTTCAGGAAGGAAAGACCGAAGGAAAGGCCGAAGGAAAGGCTGAGGGAAAGGCCGAAGGAAAGCTGATCGGTAAGATTCTGCTGGCTCAACGGATATTGAGGCAGACAGTTTATTCCCAGAATGAGCTTGATGAAAAAAGTCATGATGAACTGAAAAAAATTTTTTCCGAACTCGAAAGCAAATTGTTGGTATGATCGGCTCCCGGGGATAGACAAATCCGCCTGTAATGCCTGGGATTCAGCAATCCCAGGCGAACAGGAACCCCCTGACCCTGACCTCTATGGAACCTCCACAGAATCAAAAACCCGCCCGATAATCTCATCAGTTGTGATATCTTCGGCCTCGGCCTCATACGTCAGGATGATTCTGTGGCGCAGAACATCCGGGGCAACTGTTTTCACATCCTGAGGCGTCATGTATGCTCTTCCCTGAAGAAAGGCATACGCTCTGGCAACCAGACTCAGAAAGATTGTTGCTCTCGGTGAAGCCCCGAACTGGATATAATCGGAAATATCAATCTGACACTCCTCGGGGGTTCGGGTGGCAAAGACCAGATCAACAATATAATCTTTGAGCTTTTCATCCACATAAATATCCCTGATCAGGGATACAATTTCATTGAGCTGATCCGTATCAAGTATCTGTTCCACCTTGGACGAGTTTTCAAATCCCACGCGGTTCATGATCTCTTTTTCCTGAGCCTTGTCCGGATAATCAATGATCAGCTTGAGCATAAAACGGTCCACCTGAGCTTCCGGAAGAGGATAGGTTCCCTCCTGCTCAATGGGATTCTGCGTTGCCAGGACAAGGAAGGGGTCAGAAAGCGGAAAAGTGGTTCCACCGATGGTGACCTGCTGCTCCTGCATGGCTTCCAAAAGTGCGGATTGCACCTTGGACGGCGCACGGTTGATCTCATCCGCAAGAATGATATTATGGAAAATTGGGCCTTTTTTTATGGTGAAATCCCCTGTTTTAGGCTGATATATTTCTGTTCCGATAAGATCGGCCGGCAACAGATCCGGCGTGAACTGAATCCGCTTGAAATCTGCATGAACTGTCGCTGCAAGAGCGTTGACAGCACTTGTTTTGGCCAGCCCCGGGACCCCTTCGATAAGTATATGGCCTTTTGTGAAAAGCCCGATAAGCAGTCCGTCAATCAAATCCCGCTGTCCTACAAGAATCTTTCCGATTTCCTTTCTGACACTGCTGATGAGCAGGTGCTTTTCCTCAATTTTTTCTTTTAATTCTTCAACCGCCAAATTGCCCCCGACATTTTTTTCTTTTAATTCTTCAACCACCAAATTGCCCCCGACATTTTTTTGTACTGTTACCGACGGATCCGCCTGTATTTCCTTTAAATTCGATAATATTTTCATAAAGTCCTAAATGGAACATAGCTGTTTGATTTGAGAAGTTGAAAAAAAAAGTTGAAAGTTGAAAGCAAAACCTTGTGGAATTTTTCACTTTTTTCAACTTTTTCGCTTTCAACTTTTTCGCTTTCAATTTTTTCACTTTCAACTTTTCAACTTAATATTGGAAAAAATAAAATTAAGAAATGAATCTGAATTGTCAAGATGTGGATGGTTTCAACTGTTTTCCAAAATTCAGTTGAAAAAAATAATTAAGATGATATAGTAGTCAATATCTGTTCAAAAGAAGTCATCGCAAAATGCTTTTTATTCAGAGTGCAAGATCGGCTTGCACATGAAGACTTCCGGAGCTTTTCAAAACCTGCCCGGAGATAAATGATGAAAAATGATGAAATTCCCATGAGGGAGCAGATCGAAGATATATTTCAGGATATCGGCGGATTTACCTGGGAACAGGCAGAAATCTGGGTAGGTTTTTGCAGTGCTGTGGGCATGGAACCGTTACCCTTTCTTAAAGTGATGCTGAATAATATCTGTGAAGTCAAATTGACATCTGATGGCAAAAAAGTCCCTTCCCGCGCTGACCGTCCTGAATTATGGGGCATTCTCAAGGGACGCCGGACGCATTTCAAACTGATCGGACCTGTATAGGGCAGTCCACAGCCTTTGAAATATAACATTCTGAAGCTATAAACAAAAATTGCACACTAAATTATATACTATGGAACCGGGAAATGTTGTTGAATATATTGACCGCCAGAAAATTATATGCGCGGTTGTTCTGGAAATTAAGAAACAAAGGCTGAGACTCCTCTCCGAAAACAACCGTGAAGTGAAACTTTCAGAGGGCCGTCTGTCCCATAAATGCAATATATGTCTTGACCTTTCCATGAGCAGGGACAGGCTGATTGAATCCCTGAAGGATATTGTGAACACGCGCAATACATTGACCAGTCAGATTGATATCAGGGAACTGTGGGAAGTTCTGAATACCGAACAGGAATGGATTGACCTTGCCACAATGACTGAATTCTGTTTTCCGGACAACCCCTCTGGAGATCACGAATCTGCAGTTGTCAGGACATTTTTTTTTGACAGACTGTATTTTAAGTTCAGCCCGGACCGCTTTTTCCCAAATTCGGAAGAACGGGTGGAACAAATTGAAGCTGAGGTTAGGGAAGCCGCCCGTAAAAGCAGAATTATCGAAGAGGGATCGAATTGGCTCAGACATATCCTGAATGCTGACGACATGTCTTCCCCCAGAGATAAAATTCCTCTTGAATCCGATCAGAAGTCGGAATTCACAGAAATCATCAAATCTGTTTATCTGTTTGAGAAGGAAAGCAGGCACTATGCCCTGGGCAAGGCAATGCTTGACAAAGCCGGGATCAAACTCGGTGACACGCTGTTCCAGGTGCTTGTGAAACTGGATGTGTGGAATCAGGATGAAAACATAGACCTGTATCATTATGAAGTCCCGATTTCTTTTTCTGATGCAATAACAGGACATACAGCAGAACTGGTTGAGGGATTCCGGCGCGACATTATGCAGATATCCCGTGAAAACAGTCGGAGGGATCTGACAGACCTTCCGCTGATGACCATTGACGGACAGTCAACACTTGATTTTGACGACGCACTGAGCATTGAGGACAAAGGGGATCATTTTTGTCTGGGGGTTCATATTGCCGATGTGGGCCATTTTGTAAGAAAGGGCGATATTCTTGACCGGGAAGCCATTGTCCGCGGAAGTTCCATTTACATGCCCGATCAGAAAATCCCCATGCTTCCGCCCTCCCTGTCCGAAGATATTTGCAGCCTCAAAGTCGGGGAACTGCGCCCTGCCATCAGCACGATGGTAAAACTGAACCTGTCTTTTGAAATTATTGATTATGAAATTTTCCCGAGTCTTATCAGCGTGAAGCAGCAACTGACCTATCATGATGTCAATATGGTTGCAGAAGAGGACAAAGACATCATCATTCTTCATAATATCGCCAAAAAATTCCGTCAGAAAAGGCTGTCGGACGGTGCAGTTCAAATCTCTCTGCCGGACATCAATATCTGGCTGGACGAGAATGGCGAGCTGGTGATCAACAGAACCATAAGGGAAACCCCCGGAAGAATGCTGGTTTCGGAAGCCATGATCATGGCCAACTGGCTTATGGCCGAATTTTTGGCAAAACACGGACTTTCTGCAATTTACAGATCCCAGCCGGGGCCGAAAGATCGGCTGTATAAGGAAGATGAGGGAACCCTTTTTCAGAACTGGATGCAGCGCAGATTACTGAGCCGTTTTGTGCTGAACTATAATCCGGAACGCCATTCAGGGCTTGGTCTGAACGCTTATGTGACTGCGACATCTCCCATTCGCAAATATTCGGATCTTATCACCCAGCGGCAGATACGGTCCGTGTTCGGGTTGGAATCCCCTTCCTCACCCGAAGAGGTCGAACATACCATCCATCTGCTTGAACAGCCCATGAGCTATGTGTCAAGGGTTCAGTTCCGGCGCAAGCGATACTGGATGCTGAAATATCTCGAAGGCAGAATTGGGAAAAAAGAAGATGTCATCATACTGAATAAAAGAAGAAATGAGTACGTTGCGCTTCTTATGGAATATATGCTGGAATGCATGCTCCCCCTGTCGGCCGGCCCCAATTTAAAACCCGAGGACATCGTTCAGGTGACAATACAGCACGTCAATGCAAGAAAAGATACGCTTTCCGTGTATTTTTAATCTGAACAAGAATAAGATTAAGAGCAACCCGGGTGTCAGACTTCCGAAGTTTCAGAAACTTCGGAAGTCCGGGCAGGAAAGGTTATTCGGCAGGTTCGGGGGCTGCATCAACTGCTTTTGAAGCTTCAGTCTGTTTTGCTTCAAACGCTTTCACCAAATTGCTGACCACTTCAATTTTACCTTTTATCAAATCACCCTGACTGCCTGAGGCTTCAAGCCCGAGCAAATTGGCCTTCTCAAGCTTATCCGCCTTATTGAGACAGCTCAGTGCCTTCTGGAAACCAGCCATGCTTCCTTTGCTTGCGAAAATATCCGCCTTGCTCATCAGAACGATCACGTCAATCTTCTTCAAACGGGAATAGGCATCGCGGATATTCCCTCTGGTCCCATAAGAAATGGCTTTGTTCAGATATGCCTTCATTTTTTTAATATCAGGCATACCCGGTGCATTCCAGAGCGCATCTGCTTTTTTAATATAATAGCCAAACACAAAAGGATACACTTCATCTCTGGAATAAACAGATTTGACAGATTCCGGAGCCTGAATACCGGGCAGGGCCATAAGCAATTCCGTATCAGTGGGGGAAAAACTGCCTTGCCATACCTCAACACCGCTGTCCCCGGCTTTAAGATAATATTTGGAGGCATTTGAGAAACTCGCAAAGAGAATGATTGCAATCACAACGGCAAAGGCCGCGGCAGAATATTTCATTGTTGTTTCCATATAGTCTTTTCCTTTCTTTTTCATTGGTAATTTATTCACAGGCACTTTTGACACAAGTTCCTGTTTTTTTGCAGGAAGAGGATTTTCTGCATCCTCCTTCTTTTTAATTTCATCCGATTTTACAGCCTTTTTGGCTGTATCCTGTGCCCCGTTCAGCTTTTCTTCAGGTTTATCCTCCTTTTCAACTGTATTTTCAATATGTACCGGCTTTTTTTCAAGACCGGCACCCTTTTCAGCAGGCTCCGATTCTTTATCAGGAACACCTGTTGCAGGAAAGGATTTGAAATCAAAGGTCTGAAGCAGCAGTTCCCTGAGCCGGGCCGCCTCACCCTCATCCGACACAAACCGCGGGGCTGAAAAATTTTCCAGATATTTTTCATCCCGCGGCACTTTGTAAAGCGTTTCCGGTGTGCGGGTTTCAAATTTTTTCAGGATAAGCTCCTTCACGCTCGCCGATTTCTTTTTTGCCCCGGGAGATTTCTTGGCGCGAGTCCCCGTTTTTGCCTTGGCTTTGGCAGGGCTGGCTTTGGCCTTACTTTTTTTTCCCATAAAAAAAACCCCTCTGATTTTATAAATTGCACAAAGCAAATAACTCGTCAGTCGTAAGTTCTTGCAACTAATTGAAATCACTGACACAGACACTTTTCCGATCAGTATGTGCTATTCAATAATTTCAATCATTTACGGAGTTGCTCTCATTTTTTCTTTTTGAGCTTTTCGCTGACGAGCAAATAAGGTCAGAAGCAGAAAAAACAACTTGCCTGGAGGTAGAATATTCCTACCCCGGAATACTGTTTCCACCCCATTGACTTTTTCTTCTGTCTTATGATGAAATAAACAGAATAAAAAATGACACAAATCAGGAAAACAGCATGAACCTCTTTCATAAATATTCGGGACCGGAATCCCGTGACAAAACAGAATTCACAAAAGCAGCTGCCGCCTCTTAATCAGCGTTTACAGCTCAACACGCCCTCGGTGTGAAGTAATAATGGGGAGTTGAGCAGATACCCGATCCTTATAGAGTTTCATATATAAGATCATGTCATTTTTGTAAACATTTTTTTATCGGTTGTGAGCGAAAAACTCGACAGTGGAAGCAGAGACGTGCTGAAATGAAATTTCAGCATTTTTTACAGTGCCCGTGCTGAAATTTCGGCACGGGTCTTTATTTCGGCTATTTCAGCAAGTTGCTGTCTCTGAATCCGGATTTGATCCTGTCAGTCCTTAATAAGTACCCGGATAAGTTTTGCGGATTTTTCCTGGGAAAACAAACCGCGGATGGCGCATACCGTCTGCGTTTATCTGCGGTTCACAATGTCTGATCCATGATGCAAATGCCTGAAAATATATGGCGGGTATGTAATCCTGTGAATCATGTTTATTTTTTGGCATATTTTTTGCATACGGGCCGGACGATATCTGCTTGAGGAACTGCTTTCAAAATTTTGAAAAAATAATTTGGAAAAGGAGACGCTGTCTGGTAAATAAAATTTGTGTCATTCCACGTTTACTGTATATGAAGGTGGGCTACATTGCATCCACCTTACATTCCCGCGTTTATTGTATGTGAAGGCAGTTCCGCTGCGTTGCACCACATTCCGCGTTTTCATGTCAGCGGCATTTTCTGGACTGCCCTATGTCACTGAATAATTTCAGATAGTTGCGGACAGACTTTCACTTTCAGCTTTTCGTTGCAGAACAAATAATAAGGCAAGGCAAACTGTGATTATGGTCACTTTTTTTCAGAATTTTTTCAAGCTCCCCTGCCTGAAAAAATTCCCACTTAAAAATTCCAATGTTTCGTTTTCCCTGAACAGACTGACCAGAGGAGTGGACAACATCCGGTATGATGTCCGTCTCAGCCCGGATTTCTGCAAAGCGGTCAGCAAAATTGTTGTTCAGGTGATTGCCGCGCATACGCAGTCTGAAGAAATTCCGAATTTGGACAGGGCCTCAAGCTTGAGCAGGGAAAGAGATGAGTTCAAACGGCTTTGCTGTGAAATAATGACGAATGCAGTCAACAAGGCAAAACTGCGCCGTGATATCCAGATTGATTATCTGCTCCAGACGGCAATTGTCAAAGTGCTGCTGGAGGAGATCCGAAGCCAGTATGAAAAACTGGTTATGCATATCAAGAATGTCATACGGGAAAATGAAATTTCACGCAATCAGGAGGGGGTCATACAATTCAAAAAAGAGCTGTCCGATATAATGGAGAACAGGAAAGCAATTTTACACAAAGTGGGCAGCGAGTTGTTTCAATACCTGATAGAGGTTCAGAATGAAAAATTAAAGGAAATGCGTGAGTCAAATTTTGGAGATAAGGCCGTTCTTCCTGATCATATCTTTTCCAACCCGATACTTCATGCGGAAGACCTGTCCGACGGCTTTTTCATGCTCAATGAATATGACATACTGCTGGGCCGGCGTGTTGAGGACCCTGACCGATATGATACCCTGGTTTCCTTTATCAGGGACATCCTGATTCAGATTGACGAGAAAAACGCCCCAAAACAGCATGCCGAAGAAAATGTCAGCCTGGAAAACGGGGAAGATGTGGCTGAACATCAGGAAACAGACGCATGGATGAGTCACACTGACAATGTATGTATTCTGCTCGACTGTTTTGAGTCCGGAGAGCAATGCAGGCGTCTGAAGAAACAGAAAGGTGACAAAGGCAAGATTTCGGTGATCAGAAATCGTGCCAAAGATCAGCGGAAGCTCCTGAGTTTTTTTTACAGAAAATTCAGAAAAAAGAAACTGACAGAAAGAATTGTCGCTGTTTATGAAATGCAGTCTGTCTATCTCCAATACTGCCCGCCGCTGGTTCCCCAACTGGTTTTACAATATCTCCTTGTGCCGAAATCAAGGAAAACGATTGCAAACCGCCTGAAAAAGTTGAAACTCTATTACGGCAAGTCCTTTTCCCTGAGACCACTCAGGAAACTGATAATGAAACTGGATCAGGTGAGTACGAAAGCCAGAAAAGCTTACCTGATACGATTCCTCAACGGGTTTGTCCGCTATCACAGGGATTTTCAGAATTTCAAAATGCTTAAAGAAGCCATGGACAGTGTGAACTTGGCAACAAAGGAAAAAATTCTTGATCTTTCCCGTGCAAACAACACCCTGTATGAGTTTCTGTTATCCCATGAAACTGACGCGGAGGAAAAACCGGTTATCAGCCATGCCATTATCAAAGCGGATGTCCGGGGTTCCACTGATATTGTCCACAAAATGAAGGAGAGAGGGCTGAACCCCGCGACGTACTTCAGCCTGAATTTTTTTGATCCCATCACAGACATTTTGTCCGAATATGAGGCCAACAAAGTGTGTATTGAGGGAGATGCGTATATTCTGTCAATCTATGAGCGGGAAAATACCCCGGAAGGGTGGTACAGTGTGGCGCGGGCCTGCGGCCTTGCGATCAGCATGCTTTCTGTCATACGGAGATACAATGCGAAAAACAAAAAACATCAGCTTCCCATGCTGGAACTCGGAATAGGCATCACCTATCGCAGCAATGCCCCCACAATTTTTTTTGACGGCGACAGCCAGATTATGATCTCATCAGCCATCAATCTGGCAGACCGTCTGTCCGGATGCTCCAAGTCTGTCCGCAAAAAAATGGCCGGAAACAAAGAGCCGTTCAATCTCTATGTGTTCCAGACTGAATCCGATACAGATGTGGCAGCCACGGCTGATGATCTGTCCCTCCGATATAATGTGAACGGAATTGAATTGAATGACTTTGCTTTTAAAAAGCTGTCAGAAGAAATTGATCTGAGGGTTGTAAAGGCAAATATCCAAAAAAAAAGGCAGACCTTTTATATCGGGAAATTTCCCACAGTGACTGGCATTTATCAGACCCTGATCATCCGGGAAGACCACATCCCCAAAGTTGATCCTGACAGTCTGGACGTTATAGATTCAAGTTGCCGGAAATACTATGAAGTTTGTGCCAACCCCAAACTCTGCGAATATGTGAAAAAAATAAAACCGCCCGTTATCCGTTCCTGAGCGACAGTGATCAGCCAATCCGTGCAGATGCCGCTCCCTATCTGCACGGATCAGCGATAAGCAAAGGATTTCAGGCATTCCGTAATCCATGCTTATCGCTGATCCGTGTAATCAGGAAATATTGTATGTCTTAATTTTGCTTAAAAGAGAGGGATGGCTGATTTCAAGCAGCTGGGTTGCCTTGGTCCGATTGCCGCGTGTCGCAATAAGCGCCTTGGTGATCATTTTCTTTTCCAGGAGCTTCTGAGCTGCTTTCAGAGAATACCCGTCAAGAATGCCCTCAGCATCCTCCTCCGATGCCCCCACCTGGGGAAACGTATCCTTCCTGAGAATCGGTTCCTCAGCAAGCACAACCGCCCTTTCAATGGCATTTTCCAATTCTCTCACATTTCCAGGCCATCTGTGTTTCAGCAAAGAGGACATGGCGTCCGGTGCGATGCCTTTGACATCTTTATACATTGTTTTCTTAAATTTTCTTATGAAATGCTGACATAAAAGGGGAATATCCTCAGACCGCTCTCTGAGCGACGGCAAAGAGATGGGCAGCACATTCAGCCTGTAGAAGAGATCCTGACGAAAACGGCCTTTCCTGACCTCTCTCTCCAGATTTTTGGCTGTGGCCGCGATGACCCGGACATCAATTTTCTTTGTTCTTGAATCACCGACCGGCCTGACTTCATTTTCCTGCAACACCCGCAGAAATTTTATCTGAAGCTGGAGAGGCATCTCTCCGATTTCATCAAGAAGAATCGTTCCGCGGTCTGCTTCTTCAAAAAGTCCTTTTTTATTTCTGTCAGCACCGGTAAAAGCACCTTTTTTATACCCGAAAAATTCGCTTTCAAGCAGGGCCTCAGGAATTCCGCCGCAGTTCACAGGAATAAAAGGCATGCCTGATCTTTCCCCGGCAAAATGGATGCCTCTCGCAACCAGTTCTTTGCCGGTTCCGCTTTCCCCGGTAATTAACACAGTTGTACGATATTGTGCGGCCTTCTGTGCCAGATTGAAAACAGACTTCATGGCCCCGCTTTTGGCCACCATATTGCCGAACTTGTACTTCCCCTCAATTTCCTTAATCCGCTCTTTCAGCCAGAGGTTCTCTTTTTTCAGATTTTCCCGTTCCTCGGCCTTTTTAAGAGCAAGACAGACCTCATCGGTTTTAAACGGCTTTGAAATATAATCATAAGCTCCCAGCTTCATTGCATCAAGGGCTGTGTCAATGGTTCCGTAAGCGGACATCACGATGACCGTTGTTGTCTCCAGCCTGTCCTTGGCAGACTTTAAAAACTCCATTCCCCCCATCCGGGGCATTTTAAGATCACATAAAATAAAATCATACTGTGTCTTACCAATCTTACGCAAGCCTTCATGCCCGTCAGATGCCGTATCTATGACATATCCGAATCTTCTGAGCAACGCGGTCAGCATGTGGCGCATATTCTCTTCATCGTCAATGATAAGCAGATGTTTTTGAAAAGACTGAGTGTCTGCCAGGGTTTTATTGTCCATTATATGTTGTCCGTTGTCTGTTATATTCACGAGCCAGGAAAGGAGTGCTGAAATGAAATTTCATTTCAGCACTCCCCCCTCCGGTGCTAAAATTTCATTTCAGCACTCCTCTCCGGTGCTAAAATTTCATTTCAGCACTCCTCTCCGGTGCTAAAATTTCATTTCAGCACTCCCCTCCGGTGCTAAAATTTCATTTCAGCACTCCCCTCCGGTGCTAAAATTTCATTTCAGCACTCCTCTCCGGTGCTAAAATTTCATTTCAGCACTCCTCTCCGGTGCTAAAATTTCATTTCAGCACTCCTCTCCGGTGTTAAAATTTCATTTCAGCACTCCCCTCCGGTGCTAAAATTTCATTTCAGCACTCCCCCCTCCGGTGCTAAAATTTCATTTCAGCACTCCCCCCTCCGGTGCTAAAATTTCAT
>Ga0190283_1000827_pt1 | contig 15277 bp, 16 predicted proteins | sample 48691801_MG_FD_161669 | JGI IMG/M metagenome (GOLD analysis project Ga0190283, IMG submission 161669) | Hydrothermal vent microbial mat bacterial communities from Southern Trench, Guaymas Basin, Mexico - 4869-18-0-1_MG | ecosystem: Environmental > Aquatic > Marine > Hydrothermal vents >...
GCCTTTTGATATGAACCTGACGCAGATCGAACGGATGATCTCCGACTTCGCGGATGCAGCGGGCCGTGCGGCTGATGCCGGTTTTGACGGGGTGGAGATCCATGGGGCACATCTCTACTTGATCAGCCAGTTCCTGTCCCCACTCACAAATCAACGCAATGACCATTATGGGGGTGACGCCAGAGGACGGGCCACCTTAGCACTTGAAGTGGTCAGGGCGGCAAGGGAAAGGCTCGGAAAAGACTATCCCATCTTGTTCCGCATCAATGCCGTGGAAAAGGTGGAAGGCGGGCAGACAGTGGAGGATGCTCTTGCGGTTAGTCGAATCTTAGCATTCGAGGGTGTGGATACTTTGGATGTCTCGTTAATCCCCCAGGGCTCCTGGCTGGAAGTAGACGACCGACGCTTCCTTCTTCCGGCTTCCGCCTTTCCAAAGGAGCAGCCGGCAGGGGCAAATGTCCTGCTTACTGCGAGGATCAGGGAAGCGGCAGGCATTCCCGTAATTGCGGTCGGTAAACTTGGAGATGGGACTGTTGCCATCGAATCGGTTCATGATTCGCTGGTAGATGTGGTCGCTTTAGGTCGCCAGATGATTGCCGATCCCGATTCGGCAGGCAAGATCCTCGCAGGAAAGGAAAGTGAGATTATCCCCTGTGATGAGTGCATGACCTGCTTCGCCTCCATAAGGAAGGGCAAGCCCATGACGTGCAAGGTGAACCGGAATCTCCCGGGGGAATGAAGAAATGCCAATAGCTGTGAAAATATCCGATGAACTTGCAAAAAATGCAAAAATAAAATCCAAAATTTATAAACGCTCTATCGCCGGGCAAATTGAGTATTGGGCGACTATTGGTCAGATTGTCGAAGATAATCCTGGCCTTCCATTGCCCTTTATTTATGAAATTCTAACTGCCAAAGAACAGATTAAAGCAGGAAAAGATGGCAGGCCGCCGCAAATTCAAGACAATCTGTTTTTCAACGTTAAGACGTCCCCGAATAAATCGGATTTCTATTGGATGGAAAAGAGCGCAATTCGGCCAAATACCCGGTTTGCCGGGGAGTTAGTTCAACTTCTTCTCCCTTGCCTCGTTCAGCGATGATACGGCTATAATACCCATCCATTTTTGTGATGCCTTGCATTATCAGGCAGGAGATCCTTTTGGATTTTCTTTCAATAGTGCCTTAAGCGCTTCCCAGAAGGCGTCTTGGTCAGTATGCCGGACAATTGCTCCGGTTTTAAGGTTCACAAATTTGCTCCCCACCACATTATTCAAGGCCTCCATGTCATCAAAAAAATATTCCTGCAAAAGGGGCAGGATTTGGCCGTTAAAACGACCCATGAGAACGCCCAAGTCATCGATCGCTGTTCCATCTGCTTGCATAAAATAGCTATGCCCGATCTGTTTTTCGCGCAAACCTTGATCTCTAATGTTTTTATTGATGATCTCAAGAATTGTACGGGGTTCGCACTTTTCATCTGATGACCCTACCTGTATCAGCGATGTGATTTTCCCGGAATCTGGCAAAATTTCGTGAAGCTGAAACCGCCTTCTGAGTGCGGTATCCAAGAGAGCGATGCTTCGATCGGCCGTATTCATTGTTCCTATCACATGCAAATTTTCTGGCACATAGAAGGCCCGATTCCCATCTTTATCCGGATATTGAAGGTTAATTTGATACTTACGTTCACGGTACTCAAGAAGACACATGAGTTCACCGAAGATACGAGGTATATCACCCCTGTTGATTTCGTCAATAATGAGGACGAATTGCCTCTTGTTACCAGCAAGTTGCGCTTTTAGACAAGTTTCCACAAACAGACCGTCGCGGTAAAGGTAATGTAGCCGTCCTTCTGAATCAGTGCTGGCGGTCAAACCTCGGATGAAGTCTTCGTAACCATAAGAAGGGTGGAACTGAACAAAAGATAAATAATGTTTTCCCGCATCTGTCACTGAGATTTTGTTGGCCCTTGCCAGCCAGTAGAGGGCGGCCTCTCGCACAAGATATGTCTTCCCTGTTCCGGGCGGACCATACAAAATGATGTTTCTATATTCTGAAATCAGGCTGCTGACTGCGCGAACATCCGGGGCAGGGTCTCCTACCACAGGCCCGTTTGTGCCCTCAGGCTCTGAGGCCTGCAGTATTTCTTCGTACGTCAGATGAATTACCTCATGTACCGTCTGCATACCAAATTGGTTGGAAGCTTTTCTCGGAGTGAAGTCCTCATCCCAGTTGACACCTACCACATGCTTGAAATCCTTTTTGTTCGGTTCAAATCGGTACTCCTGATCAATTGCGCCTACCCCGATGGCCTCGTTCCGTCCCTGGCGAGCAACAATAAGATCTCCTTTCTTCATCTCTTTTACAAATCGCCACAGTGTGCCGCAGTTTTGAGATTGTTTACCCTTGATGGTTAGGAAAGGCTTTAGAGTAAAGCCCTTTTATTTCACTTTTTCTCGTTACCTGAGAAAGGTCCCCGATTTTGCTCCAACCGACGGCGATGAAATGGTTCTCTAAACAATCCTGCCATCGCTGATCAAAATCCTTCGCTTTTGAATCACACGGCGCAACGACCCAAACACGTTTCTGTGCAAAATGAGACTGAAGCCACCAGAAGAAGGCGTCCAAAAACCCAAGGCCTACTTGCTTGTCCAAATCCTCCCTGGCAGTCAATTGAACGAATTCTCGAGAAAGAGCTCTGATATCCTTTGCATATTCCATGTAATCTTTCATTCCATGTGGTGTCGGGAATTCGGGTAGGATAAAAGATTGTTTATCAACTCGGAGTTCCGGCAAGCAATTCCCACAAGAGGGAGGTTGCCGAATAAAATACTTGAGCATATGGCAACAGGCTGATATCGTGGTAGAGGTTCAAAGGTTACTTGGCACCTATTTATTAAAATCAAATCATGATGGTCTCGTAAAAAGTTGGAAAGCGCCGTTGTCGTCATTCCTCGAAAGCGGGAATCCAGTCAAATCAACCAGTTCTGAACTCCCGCTTTCGAGGGAGTGACGGTCTTGGAGACTTTTTACGAGTTTGTCAATCATATTTGCGAAAGATTTTTTATTTAGCCATTGTAAGCAGAACGATACGTTTTAGACTTTGCGTCTTTGCGCGAGACATCTTTGGTTCAGGATTCTTTCCCTACGGAGCACACATGGAAATTATAACGGATTATCTGGTTATTGGGAGCGGTATCGCCGGGCTGAGCTTTGCCTTAGAGGCAGCCAAAACAGGGAGTGTGGCTATAGTAACCAAGAAGGACAAGGCAGAAGGGTCCACCAACTATGCCCAGGGAGGTATCGCCTCGGTGTTTGATCAGGACGACAGCTTTGATCTCCACATAAAAGACACCCTCAAGTCGGGGGGTGGCCTCTGCCATGAGGATATTGTGAGGCTTGTTGTAGAAGAGGGTCCTGAGAGAATTGAAGAACTTATTACCATGGGGGTCCATTTTTCGCACCAGGAAAAAGATGGAGCGGCCCTTGATCTCGGCCGCGAGGGTGGACACTCGAAACGTCGAATAGTTCACACCAAAGATCTGACTGGCCGGGAGGTGGAACGTATCCTGCTCGATCGCGCAGAAGAGAATGGAAACATCCAAATCTATGAAAACCATATGGCGATAGACCTCATAACCAAATCCAAGTTGATCCGCCGCGGGATCATCGCCACTGAAACCAGCGAGACCTGCTGGGGGGCCTATGTCTTAGACGTAGAACAGGGCGATATAATTACCTTTTTGTCTAAGGTTACTGTCTTGTCATCCGGAGGCGCCGGCAAGGTATATCGGTATACGAGCAACCCTGATATTGCCACGGGGGATGGGGTTGCCATCGGATATCGTGCCGGGGCCAAAGTCGCCAATATGGAATTTGTCCAGTTCCACCCCACTTGCCTATATCACCCCTTGGCCAAGAGCTTTTTGATCTCCGAGGCGGTCAGGGGAGAGGGGGGCGTACTTTTGGATAAAAAAGGAAACCGGTTTATGGAGAAATACCATCCCCTCAAGGACCTGGCATTCAGGGATATTGTGGCCCGGTCCATTGACATGGAACTGAAAAAGAGCGGGGATGAATGCGTCTACTTGGATATCAGCCATAAAGACTCGGGGTTTATTACTGACAGGTTTCCCCATATTCATAAGACCTGCCTGAAGTACCAGGTTGATATTACCAAAGAACCAATTCCGGTGGTCCCTGCTGCCCATTACATGTGCGGCGGACTCCTCACAGACGAGTACGGAAAAACAAGCCTGCGCAATCTATACGCAATCGGCGAGGTCGCCTGCACGGGATTGCATGGAGCAAACCGCCTCGCCAGCAATTCACTCCTTGAAGCCCTTGTCTTTGCAAGACGTACTGCGCTGCAATCGGCTGCGGAGATGGAGGACAAAAGGGACGAATCCTTTCCTAAGGCCCCCAAGTGGGACCCTGGCAGCGCCACAGACAGCGAGGAAATGGTGGTGGTTTCACATAACTGGGATGAAATCAGGAGCTTTATGTGGAATTATGTGGGGATTGTGAGGACGAACAAGCGGTTGGCACGGGCAAAGACCCGGGTAGAAAATATACAATCAGAGATCAAGGAGTATTATTGGGACTTCCTAGTAACTCAGGACCTGCTTGAACTCCGAAACATTGCCTTGGTGGCCGAACTGATTATCAGTTGCGCCTCCCTCCGAAAGGAGAGCCGCGGCCTCCATTTCAACTTAGATTATCCATCTCAGGACAATGTTCACTGGCTGCAGGACACGGTTCTGTGGATTTAACTTCTAATTTAGAAATGCCTCTCCCTCATGAATCCGAGCGCCTGCAGGCCGGTCCTTATCACTGTGACGATAATACCTATGCCTATGATGCCGAGGGCGATATAGAGGAGCCCGAAGAATATCATATATTCAATATTCCACTGCCATTCAAAAGAAAACGGTGTCATTGTATTTCACTCTCCACTATTCTGTAATAGGGTTCAACTCTCTTTCTTTGGGAAATATGGGTAGATATCGGTAGGCGGCTGAAAACAGCAGGAATCCATACCCGATAACTGCGAATCCGATACCCCATTCCTGCCACGTGGGGAGGTAGCCCCAGAACCTGTCAAAGGGCATTACGGGTATTGCCAGAGTTACTACAATAAAGAGGAAACGGTTCAGGACAATCCCTGTACAGTTTAACAGGCATGCGATGATGAGCCATCCCTGGTTCTGCCTCCCTTTTGGTACCATAAGGATAATCGCAGGTAAGATACCGCAGACAATTATCTCGCATACAACGAGATAGACACCGTATGGCCCTTCCCTGAAAAAGCTCTCAAATGTGAGCCCTGACCTCGGGATGATACCGTACATCCAGCCCAAATAATCAGCAATCTTTAAGACCATATACAGAGAGAGGAGCCATGCCGATATCTTTGCAAGGAGCTGAATAGCGCTGTCAGGAACAAGCTTTTTACGTGAAAAGAATTCGGTCAGCTTCGTACAGAGGATGGTGAAACAGGGTCCACAGGCTATTGCTGAAAGAACAAAAAGAAAGAATGTCCAGGGCCATATATAAAAGCCCTCCCGCGCTGCAAAGGGTCTCGCATACATAACACCGAACATGCCGCCTAATGACCCCTGGTGAAAGAACGACAGAAAAGTACCGGTTGCGGCAAAAACTGCCATGATTTCATGGAGGCTATGTCCAAAAATCCGGAGTTCTTTTATCTCTTCTAACTTTCTGTTTTCTAAAATAATCGGTATGAACTCAATTGCCAGAACCATCAGATAACATGTGATACAAAAGGACACTTCAACCAACATGGAATGTATATTGGCGTGCCAGAAGATGAACCACCCTCTGATCGGCTGTCCAATGTCGATGCCCAACATGGCCATGGCGCCTGAATAGCAGATAAAGCCTATGATCACCGCGGGTTTGATGATATTCTTCAATTCCTTTTGACCCATAATATAGGTAAGGAATCCGGTAAAAAATGCGCCGGCGCCTAAGGCGATTACTGCCAAATCAAATACGATCCAGAGGGCAAAGGCAAAGACATTGCTCATGTTTGTCTGGTTCAACCCCTTCCACAGGCATAGGAAGGCCGATAGCCCCCCCCATGCCAAGAGGGCTAACCACGGCAGGGTCCAGAAAAAAAAGGCCCATGTGGAACATCTCTTAACTCCATGCGGTAATAATGGCGAATCCATTACTTGTCCTCCTGAAACCTAAAAAACTAAAACTCATCGCGTCCCGGTTTTGTGGACCATTCCTCTTCCGCCCAGGTCTTATTAACCACTGGCGTATATTCGCCGGGCAGGAAGTTGTCGCCTAACTTGCGAACCCAATCCCTGCTGGAGTGGTAATAGACCTTCGGTTCCGTGCCGATCCGCTCCAAAAGTCTGAATGTAAAGGGGTGCTTTATGAGTTTGGAGACTTCATGCTCGGGATTATTCAAGTCCCCGAAGGTAATGGCCTGGGCCGGGCAGGCCTCTGTGCAGGCGGTAACATATTCACCCTCTTCAAGCTCCCGCCGGTCCTCGGCATAGGCTAAGGTCTTTGCCCGCATCAGCCGTTGATGACAAAAGGTGCATTTTTCCACAACCCCTCTCATCCGGGGGGATACCTCTGGAGTCAGGTAGCGATCCATTCCCTTATCCTGGGGGAATGCGTCCCACCAGTTGAAATACCTGGCGCCGTAGGGGCAGGCAGCCTGGCAATACCTGCAACCAATGCATCGGGTATATATCTGGCTGACGATCCCGGTATTGAAATCCAACTTCGTGGCAGTGGCAACACAGACGGAAACGCACGGAGGGTGATGGTCGCAGTGCATACACGGCCTGGGAAAATAACTGACCTCGGTGTGGGGGAACTCCTTACCGTTGGAGATCTTGTAAAGACGCATCCAGGTGATCGTACGTTCCTTGTCCGATTGGTCAGCCCTCACGGAAACGTTGTTTTCGGCTGCACAGGCGACCATGCATGTTCCGCAACCCGTGCATTTGTCAATATCGATGACCATACCATATTTATGTTTCCCGTGGTCATTTCCTTTTTTCATGAGTTACCTCACTTAGACCTTAACTAATTTTACCGGTGTATTCCACCAGACCGGGTACCCGCTTATAGGGTCTTGCCCTGCCTGGACAATATTATTGGGATTGACACCCTTGCCCTTCAAAAACTCGTCATAGGCGGTATGCCCGAACCCTAAGGGTAAATAGACAATACCGGGCATTGCCCCTTCAAAGAGATTTATGCGCACCTGCAACTCTCCGACCGGCGACTTGACAGCAACCAGCTCGCCTTCTTTAAGGTTGTATTTGGCGGCTGTCTTGGGATTGACAGCGGCAAAGGATTTATCCTTTAAAAGCTGATTTTCAAAGATAGTCTTATACAGAAAAGGTGGGCTCGGTATCCACCCGCTGGCTAAATTCATCATTTCATAGGGGAGCATTCTGAGCGGGTATGCTGAGCTATCAGCGCCGGCTTTCGGGGCTTCGTAATGGGCCATACAGGCCTCATCATCTATGGCGGCGAGGCTCATGTTTTTCAGGGCCGCTTTTTTTGATATTTTGTTTGAGTAATCCTCAATCGCCTGGGCAATCAGTTTACTCGAGAATTCGAATTTTCCGCTTGGTGTGTTAAAGAGCCCCTTCCAGCTTTTGGGTGAACTCACGGGACGATACCACATGCCCCCGGACTGCATCTCCTCCCACATTTCATCAAAGGACTTATACCCGGGCTTGGGGCCTTTTCCGGCTGTTTTCCTTTGCCATGCAGGGGCATCAGAGTCATAACTCACAAGCCCTCCTCCGGCATCAAAAAGCCCTTTTGCCCTTGCCTGGAGGGCCTCTTCGAAATTTTCCCACGGAAAGCCGGCCCCCACCGATTCACCGATGGCCCTTGACAACTCTATTACAACGTCCCCGGTGTTTCTCGTGTTATACAGTGGCTCTACCACCGGCTTCGATAATCCGTAAAGAGGATACTGCAGACCGGTTGGCCAGACAGTATCATTTATCTTTTCGAGATAGGTACAGTCAGGGAGGATAAGATCAGCCATATTGGCCGTCTCATCACGGTAAGGGGAAAAACTGACGATAAACGGAATTTTTTCCAGGGCGTTTTTAAAACCGCCCCCGTCAGGGAGAGTAAAGAAAGGGTTAGCCGAGAATACAAGGAGTGTGTCCACAGGGGATTTGGGGCTATTGTTAATGGCATCTGTAAAATTGTTAATCAGGCTATCGGTGAACGGATATCGCATCGTCCCTGCCTGATCGAGTCTCGGTTTCTTGAGCCCCTCGCTCGCAATAGCATCCACTTTCAAGATAGGAAGATTGCTTAATGGAATGGGGTCAGGCAGAAGGACTCCCCCGGACCTGTTTATGCTCCCCACTAAGGCATTCAGGCTCTGAACTGCCATGAACTCATACAAACTGCCGTTCAGACTATCTTTCCCTTTGCCGTAAACTGCAACCGGGGCCTTTGCACTGGCAAAGCCCTTGGCCAGAGAGACAATGGTTTTCGGATTTACTCCGGTTATTTTTGCCACTTGTTCGGGAGAGTATTTTTCAAGGACCAGCCTTTTGAAACCGGTGTGAGTCGTTCCCTCTAATGATCTCCAATCATCAAAGCCGGAAGAATGTTCAGCTACAAACCGGGCATCATATTGACCTGACTTGATGATCACGTGAGCAAGCCCCAGGGCCAAAGCGCCGTCGGTCCCGGGCCTGGGGGCGACCCACATATCTGCCTTGGAAGCTGTGTTTGATGCCCTTGACTCTACCTGTACAATCCGGGTTTTTCTCTTGGACGGATTGCCGTCATGCCACATGCCCCACGCGTTCATCACCCTGCCTGGCGCTCCCCATCCCTCAAGGAGGCCAGCACCGAAGCTCAGGACGTAATCAGAATTTTCAAGGTCATACGCCATGGGGGACAGTGTCCCCTGCATAAGGAGGTTTCCCATCCGGTAGGTGTCGGTTATGGAAGGGGGCCTGACATAATTAGGGCTTCCCATCGCCCTCATCAGCCGTTTGATCAGGGCCGATACGGTTGTCCCTTCAGGATTTCCGTCTACGGCAGCAATTGCCTCAGGCATTCCTTTCTTGCGAAGGGTTGAAATTCTCCCGGTCACTATGTCAAAGGCCTCGCCCCAGGAAATTTCCGTGAATTGGCCCGCACCCCTGAGACCAGCACGTTTCATGGGACCGGTAAACCTTAAAGATTCGTCGTAAAGCAACTGGAGTCCGCCCATACCCACAGGGCAAATGCCTCCCGGGTTGACGGGATAGTCGGTGCGGCCTTCGATCTTTATGGCCCTCTCGTCCACCTTTTTTACCGCGATGCCGCATCCACCGGGACAGAGATTGCACACCGAGCTGACCTCTGCAAACTCACCCGTTGGGGGGACCGGCACCCATGGCCAGTTTTGAGTCCATATGGCCACATCATCAGTGAGTTTCCAGGGCAGGGGGGTTGCCTGAATGCCCGCCACCCCGCCAATGACAGCTGCGATGAAGTTCCTTCTGGTTAATTTCATAGTCCTTATCCCCTTACTTATGACACACAAAACAGGCGTTGTTCTGTTCCTGGCCCTTCTCGGTATGGCACCTGGCACAGTCATCCATCTTCATACGATCCGAGAACTTCTTGTTCCAATAGAAACCGGAAATCCGTTCGCCCCAGATATTCATGCTGTAACCGGTCAACCTGTTCTTCACATATAAGGGGAGCTTTTCGTTATCGGCAAAGTCCCCATGACAGGTGGTACAATCTATGTTACCCATTTTGACGTGGGCGATATGGGGGAAATATACACAGTCAGGTTGTTTAGAGTAGACGAACCAGGGAATTTCCTTATCATCAGCGACATATTTTGTCATGAACGCTTTTTCTTGAGGGGTCTCTCCAAGGGGGGATTCGGGGTCGTCGTGGCATTCGGTGCATTTTTCTAATTTCGGGATGCCGGCAAATGTACCGTCATCACGAAATACATGACAAGACAAGCACTTTTCAGCCTTTGTTTCTCCCTCTATGCCATCCACTTTTTCAGAGTCGAGATGAAGGGCGTGATTGAAGTTGATCGGCTGGGGGTGTTTGGAATAGAGCACCGCTGGAAAGATAACCCATCCCACGATCGAAGCTCCGATGAGGCCTAAAATGAAAAAACCCACATCTTGAGCAATAATGTTTATGTTCATCCACCGTGGGAAGAAACCGGAAGGGGAAGAAACGTCCCCGCCTTTAGCCGAAGATTTTTTGGAGGAATTCACTGGATCTTTCATGATTGCTCAGCCTCTTACATCGAGTTCAGGGTTGATGGGCTTAAGGGGCCAACAGCTTTTGCGTATTTACCTGCTACCCCTATCTTTGTCAAGAGAAAAACTCTCTTTTCATCAGCCCAAACTCTTTACTTAGAACCTTCTTACCCTCTTGCGACGCCTTTTGGCTGCCTTTGCCTGTTTTTTCTTCTTCTGGACGCTGGGCTTGTCATAAAAACGTCTTTCCTTGATTTCGGAAAAAAACCCTTCCTTGGTTAGCTTTCTCTTCAGATCCCTAATCGCCTTTTCTATCTGATTATCACGAACAATGACTTTCATATCTAATATCCTCGTTTAAATATTGCCAAAAAAAAGCACCTCAATCGGATTTGAGATGCTTTTCCTTCCCTTTAAAAACAAATGTGCCTTTAAATGGTACAATATATCACTTCAGGGGCATATACACATTTGGTTTTACCTCTTGAATTGTCATGCAGGTTAAAAAGCTCTCAACAGTTGTGGGGGGAATATTGAATCGATTAGGACCGGAAGCCCTTATAAAACACGACTGAACTGGATAACTTCCGATCATTTTTAATCACCCCCTTTGCCCTTTTTCCTATTAAATGTTGTTAAGTCTATTTCCTGAAAAACCCTTTGTCAATCTTTTTCTTGGCTTTCAGACCCTAAGGGCTAATTTGGCTACTGCCTCAATATGATAGGTATGGGGAAACATGTCAACAGGCTGAATTTCAAGGAGCTCATACTCTTTGGTCATCTCGGACAGATCCCTGGCCAAGGTAGCGGGATTACACGAGATATAGACAATTTTTTCAGGGGATAGAGCCATGGCTTGGGCCAATACATCCTTGTGCATACCTGCCCGGGGTGGATCTATGATTAAAAGATCGGGTCTGAAGGTGATATCCGCTAATTTTTCCCTGATATCACCGCATATAAACCGACAGTTCTCAAGCCCGTTTTCCTCAGCGTTCCTGACCGCATCAGATGTGGCGCTCCTGCTGATCTCTATTCCGGTGACGGCCTGGACCCTGTTGGCTAAGAAGATAGGGATGGTGCCGGTGCCGCTGTACAGGTCAAGCACGGTTTCAGAACTTCCAATCTCTCCGTAAGTTGCCATGCTCTGATATAGTTGTTCGGCAGCCCTGGAATTGGTCTGGAAGAAGGAGTTTGCCGAGATCTGGAAGGTGAAGGCGCCTATCCTGTCTCTAATATACCCCTCCCCGTAAAGGATCGCTTCACTCTCTCCAACAGCTATGGAGGCCCTCCGGCTGTTGATATTATTTACCACAGTCTTGATCCGTGTAAGCCTGTGGACGAGCATATCCGCCAATGGCTGCACGACATCCCGCCTCTCTTCTGACGTGATTAGGTTGACCATCCATTCATCAAAGGCAACGGAATAACGGATCATCAGAAAGCGCCAGAATCCCTGGTGGCTTTTCAGGCCATAGACAGGTATCCCGGAGTCCTTGACATAATCCCTGACCATGTTCAGGATTTGGTTACCCGTTTCCTGCTGGAGCAGGCACGCCTCAACGTCAATGACCTTGTGATAAGTCCCTGGCACGTGGAGACCCAGGGCAAACTCACCCTCGTCTTTCCGCCTGTCCAATTCATCGGGGAGATGCCAGCGCCTGTCAGAGAATGAAAACTCCATCTTATTTCTGTAGGCAAACCTCTTCACGGAAGGGATAATAGGATGGATTGTTATATCTTTTATCCCTCCAATACGCTCCACAGGCTCCCGCACGTGCGCCCTCTTGAACTCCAGCTGTTTTTCGTAGGCCACGTTCTGCCACTGACAACCGCCGCAATATCCAAAGTAGGGGCATGGCGCCTCTTCCCGATCAGGGGAGGGGGAGAGGATTTCTATCAGGCCTGCCTCTGCGTAATCTTTCTTCTTCTTGTAGATCTTAGCCTTTATCCTGTCCCCCGGGACCCCGCCCCGGACAAAGACCACAAGGCCGTCCAATCGGCCGATCCCCCGTCCGCCATAAGCCATGTTTTCTATGGCTATTTCAACTATTTCACCTTTTCGAATTGTCGTCATGGTCTTACGGTCGACACATCAATGATTCTGGTATCTTAACAACTGGAGCAGGGTCCATTTTGTGTCTGTTGGCCTGGTGAAGCCCCTGGTATATGCCTAAGACCTCTTTCTGCCTTGGGCTCAATTGGTCTTGATCTTCAACTTCGGCTTCAAGCCGAATAACCTCTTCGAGTTCAGCATAAGTGGCCCCAATCTGGCTCTCATCTGTGCGGTTATCAGACCAGAGCCCGTCAGTGGGAGAAGCATTCAAAATCGCCTCGGAAACGCCTAATTCCTTACCAATCAGATAGACTTCCGACTTCATTAGATCGGCTATCGGCGAGATATCGACCCCGCCGTCGCCGTATTTGGTGAAAAATCCTATCCCAAAATCTTCAACCTTGTTGCCGGTCCCAACGACCAACATCCTGTGATGGGTGGCATACATATAAAGCGTCACCATCCTCATCCGTGACCGGGTATTGGCCATGGTCAACCCATCCTGGATATCCGGCGGGAAGATCTTTTCCAGCGCCTGGAATGCCGGTGTGAGATCAGTCGTGATTCCTCTGACATGATCGTAATTTTTCTCTAACCATTCGATATGCTGCTCGGCAAGGGATACCTGTTCTAAGGCTTGATAGATAGGCATGTTCAAGAGGATTGTCGATTTCTTGGTTTTTGCGCATAGGGTGGAGGTAACCGCGGAGTCTACACCCCCTGAAATCCCCACCACAAATCCCTTCAAGCCTGCCTCATCACAATAGGCCTTTAACCAGTTAACGATATGTTCGATGACTTTGGCGGTTTGCATATTTGAAATGCCCTATTTCATAAAAGCAGTTTTACGGCGCGATGATTGGCGGAGGGCAATCAGGGGAGATTATGATCTATTTCTATGGAGCCACCGTGCGGAATCGAACCGCAGACATCCTCATTACGAGTGAGGTGCTCTGCCAACTGAGCTACGGTGGCTCAAAAACAGTTTTCCGGCAATATAGTTGCTTTTTTCCCGCCTGTCCATTAATTTATCATGTTAATTGTCCGATGCCTAATGACCAACACCCACAACTCGTAAAAAGACAGGGGTCAGAAGTCAGAGGTCAAACTCGCAACCCGCTGGCTTTTCAATCATCAATCAACAATCATCAATCCAAGAGCCCGTAACCCGTAACCAGGCACCCAAAGAAGGATTCTCCTATGAAAGAGCCGAAAGACTACATCATTTTTCCGTTGGATGTTCCATCATACGATGAGGCTATCTCCTATGCTGAGACCCTTGATGGTCATGTGGGCCTTTTCAAGGTAGGCCTGGAATTATTTATAGCCCAGGGGCCTGAAATACTCAAGGCTATACGCAACAGGACTGACGCCGGGATATTTCTCGACCTGAAACTCCACGATATCCCTGCCACTGTCAAGCGGGCCTTTATGGCGGCAAGCGTTTATCGGCCGCATTTTGTGACGGTCCACTGTGACGAGGGAGATGAGAGCCTCAGAGGCGCTGCACAAGAGAATCCGGGCAATACAAGAATATTGGCAATCACCGTCCTTACAAGCCTCAATCAGGAAAAATTGAAGAAATTAGGTTACGCGCGAGAGTATGCGAATAATGTTTCCGCATTAGTCCTCCTGAAGGCGCGCATGGCAAGAGACGCAGGATGTCATGGCGTGGTATGCTCCGGTCTTGAAGTGGCAGCGGTGAGAAGGGAGATCGGTCCTCATATGATTGCGGTGACCCCGGGGATACGACCGGCCTGGACTGTGGTCGATCAGGACGACCAGAAACGGATCGTAACGCCCGCAGATGCCGTCAGGAACGGCTCGGACTACGTGGTAATAGGACGTCCGATTCGTGACGCAAAGGACCCGCAGGATGCGGCTAAAAGAGTGGCAGAGGAGATAGCCTCAGCGCTGTAAAACAAGTTTATCCCTGTGTACGGCCATAAGGGTAACCATCGCCTTTGCAGATAGGAATTCCTCATCTTCTCTGACATCAAAGACTTCTGATTCTGATATTATAATCTGACTGCCATCCCTGATCACCTTAGAGCGACAAATAAGGACATCACCGTATGCGGGCCTAAGAAAGTTGATCTTGAACTCGATGGTCAGGATCTGAAAATCTTCCGGAACAGTGGTAAAGGCAGAGTATCCGGCCGTATGATCCGCCATGGTTGCCATCACTCCGGCGTGGATAAAGCCATCCTGCTGCCGGTGATGCTCCTCGATTTTCACCCTTGCCTGAAAATAGCCCCTTTTCACCACTTCCGCTTCGAACTGGCAATATTTGATAAATCCGCGAGAATAGTCTCGTACCAAAAAAGCCGCCCTATCCTCAAAAATCTCCGCTGTCATCTGAATCCTATCTAAGAAAGAATTTTTCTGCGTTCCCTCAAATTTTCAATACACTATTCTTAATTCACGACCTTTGGTCCTGACCGCCCCCTTCAAGGGGTGTATCAAAATAGCTTTTATAACCATTGCTTTTCCAAGTCAACATCAAGCCGGCAATTCACAATCCTAAATTTACAAACATGCCCCCCATGCCAGGAAAATGCAGCGCTCAATCAATTTGACAAAGTGGGTGACTTGAGAGAAAATAAAGTGTTGGTTTTGCAAATCAGAAAAATGAGTTACCAAAGGAGGTTGACTTTGCTCCACACAGCAAATGCCCAGGAGATAAGGGATGGCCGAGTCACGGACGTCTACTTTGAAAGAGCTGTTGGTTAGACACGCCGGCTTCCAGGAGGGGGAATTTCAAAGAGATCATGGCGGAGGTCCGATGGGAACTTGACCTCAGAGGCTTTGAGCATGTGAAGCTTCTTCTGAGCGGCAGTCTGAATAAGTACCAGATTCAGGAATATAATGAGTTCGCCGATGCCTATGGCGTGGGCACGGCGATCAGCAACGCCCCTGTCATCGACTTCTCCATGGACATTGTGGAAGTTGATGGCAAACCTTTGGCAAA
>Ga0190283_1000828_pt1 | contig 15275 bp, 16 predicted proteins | sample 48691801_MG_FD_161669 | JGI IMG/M metagenome (GOLD analysis project Ga0190283, IMG submission 161669) | Hydrothermal vent microbial mat bacterial communities from Southern Trench, Guaymas Basin, Mexico - 4869-18-0-1_MG | ecosystem: Environmental > Aquatic > Marine > Hydrothermal vents >...
CCTTTGGCTGTTTGTTCACATTGATAACAAAACATACTCATAATTAGTCTCCTTGTTTTAGGTTTAAATAATAATTAATAATACAGTCTTAAGGTCTTAAGGTCAATTTTTTTTAAGCTTCTTTCATCAAAGTCAATATCATAATACTTTTTTTGTTCGCAATTAAAGAATGCGGAATATCTTTCGGCATAACAATTATTTGTCCGGTTTTCACTATATTTATCTCTCCGCCGATAGTTATTTCTATTTCGCCTTCAGGCACCTGGACAAGTGCGTTGTACGGAGTAATATGCTCGCTTATTTTTTGTCCAGAATCAAAAGCAAACAAAGTTATATTTGTGTGTTTAGCGTCAACAATAGTTCTGCTTGAAATTCCGCTTTTTTGCGTAACTACCAAGTCGGAAATTGTTCCAATTTTGTTAAGAATAGCTTCGTCGATTTTCATAATGTTTTTTTTAATTTGAATTTTGGAATTTATTTGTAATTTATTATTTGAAATTTGTAATTTCCTCAACTGTTACGGAATATTAATAGTTATATCTTCAATTTTTATATTTTTGCCTGAATTTTCCAATGCCGCGTCAACAATCGCGCGAGTTCCGCCGCAGCAGGGGACTTCCATTTTTAAAACAGTTATTGATTTAATGTTATTTAAACTAAAAATTTGCGAGAGTTTTTCTACATATTTTTCATACGAATCATCCAGCTTAGGGCAAAAATGGACAAGCGTTTTACCTTTTAAATACTTTCCGTGAAAATTGTTGAAAGCAAATGGAACGCAATCGGCGGCAACAAGCAAATCTGCTTCCTGAAAATATGATGCCTGTGGATTTACAAGATGTAACTGAGTAGGCCATTGCCTTAATTCGGATGGAAGGTCTTCGGCTTCAATTGTATCCGAAGAAAGTCCTCCTTGTACGGGGGATTCAGGAGGATGTTCCTCTCGTTTATCAACTATTTTCATCCCAGGACAGGCAAAAGGCACAGATTTTTCTTCTATTTCAGGAATTTCTATTTTGTTTTCATTCAAAAAATCTACTGCCTGATTCAAAAATTCTGTTTCGTTATGGTCTTTTAAATGTTCTAAGTGGGCTTTAATAACGCTTTGTCCGGCTTTGACAACATTCTCCATAACTTTTGATTCGTTGTAAGGTTCGGCTTCGCGCTCCTCAACAGAAATAGCACCGAGGGGGCATTCACCTATGCAGGCGCCAAGACCGTCGCAGAAAAGGTCGCTGATCAACCTTGCTTTGCCGTCAATAATTTGCAACGCGCCTTCCGGGCAGTTTGGGATGCACTCACCGCAGCCGTTGCACTTATCTTCGTCAATTTTTATAATTTTTCGTTTCATGTTTTATTTTTTTTTATAAATTTCGGCGAAGTTGATACCGCTGAAAAAATAAAAGTTTAATCCGAATTTCAAATTTCTAATTTCAGGAATTCTTTATATCATCAATCAAAGAACCAATGGTAACAACTTTTAATTCTTTAACCACTTTGTTTTCAATATTGACAATAAGTTTTCTTAACACACATTTTGCGCGGTTAGGGCATACTTTTTTTCTTAAAATACATTCGCTTAATTTAACTTTCCCCTGGAAAATTTCTATAACTTTTGTCAACTTGAGCTTATGGGGGTCCTTTTTTAGTTTTACGCCTCCTGATATACCTTCCTGGCTTTCAATAATATTTTCTTTAGTTAAAGTCTGCAAAATTCCCCGCAAAAACTGCAAAGGAATTAATTCCGACTCTGATATTTTCTTTGAAGAAACAAACTTATCAGTATTGAAAGCAAGGTGCATAATAGCCCTGATAGCGTAATCCGTTTTTTTAGTAAGCAATTTCATAACTGATACTATTATAGTATTAGTTTTTGGAAAAGTCAAGCTTTTTTAAATTTTATGTAAATTTATAGAAAATTATTTGTGGCGATCGATTAAATCTTCAAACATTTTCAGGCAGAAAACAGGAGGTGGTTTGGCGCCAGAACCACACCAGAATTCCTCAAAACAACGTTAACAGGGGATAACTTTCCCGAAGTTTTTTATAATGGGCAGCCAGATTTCCAGCTAAAAGGAAAACGAAAACTGAGCAAATAATATTAGAAATAATTTTTTCATGTCGAGTTAAAAATTGAAGTAAAGCAGAACGTCCCGGGCTGCTTATCTTGCGCAAACCTATTAAATCTGATGCCAGCGGATAAATTTGTCGCTCAAATAAACAGTCCGGGACGTCCCGTTTTACTATTAAGAAATTATTACTTCAACTTCTAAATTTATTTTTTCCACAAGAAAAAAGCGAGAGCAAATAGAGTTATAAAACCAGTAACCGGTTCCGGAATTACTATGTCAGTAATTTCAATGTTGTTGCCGTTTATTGTCGGATTTGCCGGGCCGGTTATTTCGCCTGCGTAAGACATAAAAATCTTATCCGCTGTTCCGTTTATGCTTCCGCCTGCAGAAAATAGGTTTCGCCCAAATTGAGCATTCCGCCATCGCCAACAACTAATGATTTAGTAAAAAAACCATCTTTTCTAACACTGACTGATGTTCCTGTAATAATTAAATCAGCATTTTGAAAAACTTTTTTGTGATTAACAATAGTTTCAAAAACGTCGTAAAGATATACAGAACCACTAATAGTTTTTGGTGTCGCGCCTATCATCAAAACGCCTGAAGGTTCGCCATGCAGAGTAAATCCGTCTGTTCCTTCCAAAACGCATTGAATCTCCAGTCGATTCTAATTAACATTAATTATAGGATTATAGGAGAGCTTCCGCCGGCATCCAAAGTTATATTTGTGGAATTTTCATAACCGGCAACTGCATTCTGGTTGCATTTAAATAAATTCCGCCGACAGTTAAGTTGCCGTTGTCATTAAAAATCCCGGCTGTTATTTTATCATCAACATATGAATTTGTAAAATACGCGTTATCACCCGCGCCATTTGGAACCACTCCGCCCGCCCACATAGCGGTATTTGTCCAGTTGCCATCGCCATCAAAAGTCCACGCGCCATTAGCTGCAAAAAGAATAGAAGTTAAAGAAATGCAAAGAGTTATTACTGTTACTGTTAGTTTGTTGATTTTTTTCATCGTTTTTTCCTTGTTGTTAGTTTTAAGTTTTTTGGGGTTATTTACTAATTATGGTTTGCTCGAAAAGGGTCAATCGACACAAAAGGTCGATTAACATTAACGATTTTTGCCGAATAAAACTAACTATTTTTTACTTTTTGCGAAAAATATGCAAAATCGAAGTAAAACAGGACGTCCCGGACTGTTTCGCCAGCGAAAATAATGGTTCCAATTTATCGGCGTTATTAGTGTCCAACAGGGAAGCAGGCCGGGACGTCCTGCTTTACTACCTTTTCGAGTAACACTTAATTAGGCGTTACTTGAAAAGGGGTTAAACCATGAATTTGCGAATCTCATTGCAGGCGCATTTCCCGCGAAACAATTGTTTGCAAATCCCATATTAAGTTCAAAAAGATTGCGAATTTAATGTGTTTCGCAAGTAACGCAGCTGGCAAGCTGCGCCTACATTTGGGTTTTAGCATCAGCTAACCTTTTCGAGTTACGCCGATTTAAAGCATTATACAAAATCAAGAAAAATAAATAGCAATAAATTGACAGCACGGTTATTTATGGTATAATTATAGATGTAATTAGAAATTGGAAGTGGGAGATTGAAATCAAAAATCAAAAATTAAAAATCCAAAATCTAGTTGATGCTTGTTTGTTTATCGGAGCATTAATTTTCTATTGCCTGTCATTGCACAATGGCGTTGGCGGGAGAATTCTAACGGGAGATGCTGTCAAGTTTCAATATATAGGATGGATTCCCGGAGTTCCTCATTCGCCGGGGTTTCCGCTTTATACAATGATTTCCTGGCTATGGTCGCACTTGCCGATTCCCGTTTCCGTTGCCTGGAAAACAAATTTGCTTTCGGCGGTCTTTGCTTCTTTTTCTCTTGTCTTTTTTAGAAGAGCATTGAATAAAATCGGTGTCTCTTTGGCTGTTGCTATTGTTACGGCTGTCGGATTGGCTTTAAGCGAATGTTTTTGGATGCGCGCTACCGAAGCCGGGCCGGTTGCGTTTAGTTATTTACTCGGAACCGCTCTTTTTCTTTTCATAATAAACTGGCTGAAAAATCGGGAACCTAAATATTTATATCTGACTTTTTTGAGTTTGTTTTTGCTGGCTGGAAATAGCCTTGCTTTTCAATGGCTTGCTCCTGTAATTCTTCTGTTTTTGATTTTAGAAAAACCGGGAATCTGGGCACGCGCGAAAACCTGGGCGGCTTTTGGAGGAGCTGCCCTTGTTGGCGGGGGCGTTTTTGCTTATATATATTTAAGGACTCACCAATCTGTTCCCAATCTTGAATTTATTCCCTATAAGGCTTCTGTAAAGAACGTTTTTTATTTTGCTTTGGGAGAACAGTTCTGGCCAAACTATTTTTTTGCTGATACGAAAATTATTTTCGGAATTCGCCTGCCTGACCTTTTGATTGATTTAGCAAGGCAATTCCATTTTACCGGTTTTATATTTATTTTTACCGGAGTTTTCGCTATTTGGAAAAAATCACTTCGCTTAGCAATTCTTGGATTTGTTTGCGCGGCTGTTTCGGTTTTTGCGGTAATTCATCTTTATTCACCTGTTTTAAAGTGCCAATATTGGATTTTTTATTTAATTGCAGCTTACGGTTGCGGCGTCGGCCTGGATTTTTTATGCAAAACCGGAAAGAATGTGAAATTAGCGCTGCTTTCTCTTTATCTCATTTCAGTTTTTTTATTTGCATATATTGAAAACCTGGGACTGTTTTTTAAAGACAACAATTACAACGTGGAAGAATTATTAATGGCCTTCCCGCCAAAAGGAATTTGTCTTGTGGACGACATTTACACCTGGCAGGAAGTCTTGAGGTATTACGAAACTACCAACCCATTTATTAAGCAAAGGAAAATTAAGTTAAGCGATACAATTAATTCCGATTCAAAAATCCATCATTTGTTTTTCCTTGATTCAGTTAAAAGCAATTTGGACATTTATGGAATATCTTACTTTCCTCTTTGCACTAATGAAAATAAAGTTTTATATTTGATTGGAGTCAAGATGGACTAAATAGACTAAATGGACACTATGGATAACAAACAAAGAACAAAGCACAAATTACAAAGCACAATTCTCCTGCTAATTGGAGTACTCTTGCTCACAATCCTTGTTTACAGCAACAGTTTTTCATGCGGCTGGCACCTGGACGACACGCACGCTATACTTGAGTTTGACTATCAAAACGCTACGCCGGAATCTGTATTTAAATTTTCTCCCCAGCGCTCTCTTGGATTTTTTACTTTCTGGCTTAATTACAAGATTTCAAATTACGAGATTTTTTCCTGGCACTTTATTAACTTGCTTATCCACCTTTTTAATGTTGTTCTTGTTTATTTTTTAAGCCTTCTGGTTTTTCAACCCCCCAAAAATGTTGATTGCAGCCGACATTTTTTGGGGATTGAAAAAATCACCGCATTAATAATTGCGGCGATTTTTGCTGTCCATCCTCTGCAGGCACATGCCGTTACATATATAGTTCAAAGAATTGAATTGCTTGGCACGACATTTGTTCTACTGTCCTTTATTTCGATGCTAAAAGTTTACTTTTCTAAAACTTTTCTACAAAAAGTTTTATGGATAATAATTGCATTGTTAATTATGATATGCGGAGCATTGACAAAAGAAACAATTGCGGCTGCCCCGGTTTTGTGCTGCTTGTTTTTGTTGCTTACACAATTGCGCTCGAAAAAAGCCGTGTTTTTAGCAATTCTGATTTTTGGCGGATTTGGAGTTGCCGCGGTAATTGCGGGGCTGATAGGGTTCAAAGCGTTGACATTCTCTCCGCTTAATATCAGTTTCGCGCCTTTTAAAGTTTTGTGGAAAGACGCTTTGATGACACCGGCTGAATATTATCCCACCCAGGCGGTAGTTTTACTGAAATTTTTGAGGATGTGCATTTTCCCAGCCGGGCAATGTGTTGAACATTTTGTTAAGCCTGTTGGGATAGGATTTGCCTTTTTTGCGGCAATTTTTGTTCAACTTTTAATAATTTTGTTTGCATTGTTTAATGTTCGCAGGCGGCCGATGATTCTATTTGGAATTTTATGGTTTTACGTTTTTATTTTGCCGTCTTCAATCATGCCGAACGGTGTTTTCGAGCATAGGCTTTACGGCCCGTTAATAGGGATTTTAATTGCGATAGCCATACCTGTAAGCTGGGAAATTCACTCGCTTCCTGCACGGCGCCGAAAGCCGACTGCTTCTATTTCAGTTTGTTTGGCTTTGTGCATTATAATTTCTTTCAGTTTTCTCACGCATGTAAGAAACAAAGTCTGGAAATCTGAATTAACATTATGGTCGGAAGCTGTAAACAAGTACCCTGAAAACTGGCGCGCGAACGCTAATTACGGGTTCGCTCTGCTGAATAATGACAGGTTACAGGACGCCGGGAAATATCTCGAAAAGAGTTTCCAGCAAAAGTCTAACGTATATCTTGTCGCGAATAATTTAGGCTTGTTTTATTTTTATACCGGGCAAATGAAAAAAAGCGCGGAAACTTTTAATTATGCATTGAAACTGAAACCTAAGAACCGAATGCTTATGGGGAACCTCGGGGCTGTTTACCTTTCCATGGATGAGATAGAAAATGGAACAAACCTGCTGGAAAAAGCCCGCACGCCAGAGTCTTTTATCACTTTGGGAGATTATTATTTCAGCAGAGGTGATTTGACAAATTCTTTAAGATGCTTCGAAAGAGTTTTGAAAAAATATCCCGACGAAGAAGATGCCAAAGTCGGGAAAGCAAAAGTATTAGAAATTCTAATTAAAAACTCCAATTAGGCATTGCTCGAAAAGGTCAAATCCCATAGATTTGCGATTTTCATTGTAGCCGCAGATTGCCATCTGCGTATCCTGCGTAACAATTGTTTGCAAATCCTGTATTAAGCGCCAAAAGAATGCGAATTATATTTTTTTCGCAAATAGCGCAGATAGCAATCTGCGGCTACATTTGGGTTTGTGAACAGCAAATCTTTTCGAGTAACGACTAATTAAGCGGCGCTCGAAAAGGTAGTAAAACAGGACGTCCCGGACTGCTTATCGGGCGGAAGCCGATAAAACCTGATGTTCGCGAAAAAGTTTTACGTGAGAAAAACAGTCCTGGAAGTCCTATTTTACTTCGGCAGGGAACTTTTAAAGATTAAAGAAAAAGGTGAAATAAATGATAACCTTTATATATATGGGTTGAATGACGCCATTGACACCACGGAATTTTTTGAAGAAAATAATAATTCTTCTATTGATGTGGAAGTTTGGAATTATAATACTAAAAGTTTTGATAAATTATGCAATAAAAAAAAATACGGAAAACTGGACTCTTTTAATGCCGGGAAAATCAAACCTCATAATATTTCTCCTTCAGGAGATTTTAGGATTAAGCTTATCTCTCATGATGTAGCCGAAAAAAATCTCGATGCGGAAAAAGCTAAAGATGGTTACGCAAGCATAATCGAGTTAGAACAATATTCACCATAGGAGGGGATTAATGGAAGACTGGATTTTTGGATTAATGTTCCCAACCCCGGCATTCGCGGGGCGCTTAGCGAATCCATCAATCCACAAATCCATCAATCCAGTCGAAATATTCCTTGCTTCCTGCAATTATCGGTGTGGCTATTATCTCCGGAGTTTCATACGAATGAATAGAGGAGATTGTTTTCTCAACTTCATCAAAAAGCTTTTTGCGGGTTTTAATTAAACAAAGCCATTCGTCTGATTGCTCTATTTTATTTTTCCACCAGTAGGAACTGCTAACAGGTCCGAAAATCTGAACGCAGGCGGCAAGTTTAGCTTCAAGAAGCTGCCGGGAGATTCTTTCCGCTTCTTCTTTGGTATCTGTTGTTGTTGATATTTGAATAAAATCTAACATTGTGGTATAATTAAATAAACGCAAATTTATTTTATCCAATCAAGCAAATAAAGTCAACCGGAGGTAGTCATGAAACATTTAACCATTATCTCAGCATCTATCACCTTTTTTATTTCTTTTACTGTTATTGGACAAGAAGTTTTAGAAGTCAAACATGCAAAAGCGCCGGATTTTATTAACCCACTTAGGGCTATCACTGTAACAGAAAAAAGTAAATTTGTAAAACTTGGCGACCGATTTATTGATCCTGTTAAACGTGTTGACGCGAAAGGAACATTAGTAAACATCTCTGAAACGGAAAGAGATGTTGACGATTCTTTGCGGCTCGTTCAGCTTGACGGCAAACTGGATTCTTCAACTTTAAAAGATTTTGAAAAGCAGGGATATAAAATTTACGGTTATATTCCTGATAATACTTATATTGTAAGAATTAATCAGACAAGCCTTGAGGCCGCTAAAGCAATTAAAAAAGTGCGATGGATAGGCAGCTATGCTCCTGAATACAGAATTTCCGATAGGCTGGCTTATGTTCTTGAAGCGAAGAACCTAACCGACACAATTACTGTAAAAGCTGTTTTTACGCAGAATTCAGATTTAAAAACTTGTATTTCCGAAGCTAAAAAACTTGGCGAGGTTAATTCCTGGTCTTCAGAAGGGCTTGAAAACATTTTGGAGATTTCGCTTAAGGTTTCTGAAATTAATAAATTGGCAAATTTCAAGGGAATTCTTTTATTAGAATACGCTCCTCGTCCGAAATTTAACAACAATAATTCTTCTGTTATATTAAGTGTCCGTGAAATGTGGGATGTTCGTGGTTTCTATGGCAGTAACGAAATCGTTGCAGTTGCTGACAGCGGATTGGATATTGGAACTCTCGGGACGGGTATCCATGACGATTTTGAGGACGGAGCAGGAAGCAGCAGGGTTATCGCTTTGTATGATGTCGCCGGAGACGGAACTGAGGATGCGGCAAACGGACATGGAACACACGTGGCAGGCTCTGTTCTTGGCAACGGGCAAATGTCCGGCGCAAATCCTCTGAATAATAGTTTTCCAAGTACATGTTACGCAGGTTCTGCTCCGAAAGCTGAATTGGTTTTCCAGGCAATAGGCACCTCAGGCGGAGGAATTTCTCTCCCGGCTGACTTACGTGATCTTTTTGGCGAAGTTGTTTCTGACGGGGCAAAAATTCATCATAACAGTTGGGGCGCTGATTCTTACGGAGGATATAATTCCAATTCCAGAGATTTGGACGATTTCGCTTATAACAATCCTGATATGCTAATTTGTTTTTCGGCAGGAAATGCGGGCGCTGACACAACCCCGGCTGACGGAGTTGTTGACCTCGGTTCTATTGGCGCGCCCGGTACTGCTAAGAATTGTCTTACAGTAGGTTCTTCTGAAGGAAACCGTCCGACTCATACTCTTACCTGGGGAAGCGGTTGGCCGGCAGACTTTCCAAATGCTCCGATAAATTCTGACAGGGTTTCCGATGATACAAATGGCATGGCGGCTTTTTCAAGCAGAGGACCGTGCGACGACGGAAGAATCAAGCCGGATATTGTCGCTCCGGGAACATTTATTGCCTCGACGAGGACTCATGCTATACCTTACAGCACAAGTATTCTTTGGGGAAACGATTATATTCTTGTCGGCAATAGTAATTATGTTTGGAGCGGCGGAACAAGCATGGCGGCGCCCCTCGTTTCAGGAGCTGCGGCTGTTCTTCGTAATTATCTGAGAGAAGACCGGGGTGTTGCTAATCCGCCTGCTGTTTTGCTGAAATCTTTGCTGCTGAACGGCGCGACTGATTTAAATCCCGGCCAATATGGAATCGGCGCAACAAGAGAAATGAATTCAGCGCCAAACAATGTTGAAGGATGGGGGATACTTAATCTTGAAAACAGCCTGTTTAAAGATAATTATTATTCCATGGATTTCTGGAACGGCTGGGATTCGCCTGTGAATAATCCCGGAATTATTTATACTAATTTTGTTTTTGTGAACACAAATTATCCGGCGAAATTTCTTCTTACATGGACCGATTTTATGGGGTCGGTTTATACTTTTAATTCTGATTTTAATGCAATTAGCGGTGGGGGACTTGTAAACGATTTGGATTTGAAAGTTATCGACCCGAACGGGAACACAAATCTTCCGCTTGCAAGAAATACGAACGTTGACTTGTATTATTATACTAATAACAATAGTTTTAGTTATTATAATTATGATGGAATCTTTGAAGCGGAAAGATGTACCGCGCCGGAACTTCCACTTACTCTTTCAAATATTGAGCAATTAGTTTATGATTTTTCAGGCGCCGGGGGTAATATTGCCGCCTTTATATGGGAAGGTGGAGACACTATCGGCGCTCCAGGCAATGTTCTTTTTGCGCAAACTAATACTACTGGCGGCAGTGTCGGTTTCTGGATTTTGAATATTCCGGTCAGTGTTACTATTACTACAAAGTATTTTTACATAGGTTCACAGCAAATTTCGGGAAGTAGTAATTTACAACAGCCGCGTGATGGAAGCAGTGATTCTTCCCGATCCTGGTATAACCTCGGTAGTTGGGTAAACGATAATACCGGTGATTTATGGATGCACGTTTATGGTTCCGCGCCGAACAACGACCATGTTAACAATGTTGAAGGAATAATTATAAACAATCCTACAACGGGAACTTACCGCGTAGAAATTTCTTCTGCGAATATTCCTTATCCTCCGGTAAGATATTCCGTAGCGGTTTCGGGGGGGCTTGTTCCGGAACCTGTTGGGATTTGCATGATTTTATGGCTAGCTTTTTTCGCAACTGGCAAGTTGCGCCTAGAGCTTTTTTCGTAAAGTAGCCGCAGATTGCTATCCGCGAGTATCCACGCAAAAGCTGTGAACTCCAACAATTATAGAAGCTCTATTACAGCTTCAAAAACTTCTTCAATAGTAATTGATTTTACGCATTCAAAATCTTTTCCTGCATAGCATTTTGCGGCTTTCGGGCTGTGAAAAAAGCAGGGGCTGCACGGCAAATCTTTCCTTATAATTTTGTGTTTTACCTGCCAGGGATATTCAAAATAAGGACTCGTATAAGCAAAAATAGCCGCGACGGGTGTTTGAACAGCCGCGGATAAATGCAGCAAAGCCGAATCGTTGGAAACCATCACTTTGCATTTTTGGATTAGGGCGGCGCTTTCGCGCAAATTCGTTCCTTCAACCGGTTTTACATGTTCAGGAATGCCTGCAGCCGAACAAATTCTATCTTTCAGTTCTTTTTCTTCATGCCCTCCGAAAACCAAAACTTCTGCGTTTAATTCTTCAACCAATTTAACGGCAAGTTTGGCAAATTTTTCCGGTTCCCACCTTTTATTGATATGATTTTTGAACAAAGCAGTACCGGGATGGAACCCTATTTTTATTCTGTTTGCTTCAGTATTTAGTGCCTGCCATTTCTCTGCAGCAGCAATGTTTTCATCGGATAGCTTAATTGACAAGCCTGGCGGATTTTCAGGGTAGGGTACGCCGAAAAACTTCAAAAGATTTAGATTATTTTCTACTACATGGATTGACTCGTCTTCCATTACCCAGTCCCGCTTCAAAAAGTTCAAATTAATTTTGTTGTAGTGCGTATATTGGTGGCCGATGCTTCTTCCGCCTATCATTTGCTGGATAACATTATATTCCCAACGGTTTGCCGGCAAAGCAGCAACAACAGCATCGTATTTATTTCTTCTAAGTTTTATAACATCTGAAAAAGATTTGAAAGCGCTTTGGTTGACAAAATCGGAATAAAACACTTTGTTGACCGCTGGATGGTTCTCGTAAATAGATTCCGAGGCGCGAAACATCACGAGAACATCAATGAGAATTTCAGGTTTGGCTTTTTTCAGCTCTTCGATAAAAGGAGAGAAAGTAAGCGCGTCGCCAACTCCCGAAAGGCACATACAAAGTATTTTTTTGTAGTTCATAATTTAAAATATTCAATATTCAACAAAAAATTCAATTTTAAAGTGTAACGTAAAAGAAAGCCCGACCTTCCGGCCGGGCTTTGTCACACCGAAACCGGTAATTTATATCCGGTTTTCAGATAATTGCTGCAAACCACAGCAACATTAAATTTCTTATCGGACGTTTGGAAACTCGCTACCGGACGTTCCGGTTTCTGCGAAGCAAAGCAAGAAACGGCAGAAGAATAAGCCCGAACATTGGTTCGGGTAAAACATCTCCCGCTGCATTGTAAATCAAAGCGCTGTTATTGCTGACTGTTATCGAAGCAGTGTCGATGTAAATAAATTGGTCAACTGTATCTGAATAAATACGCGCTTCGACTACAAATCCTTTATTAGTTCCGGCTTTAGAATCGAAAATCCAGGAATGTTGAAGGTTTGTCCAACCATTTCCATCAGAATATGTGTTGTTTCCACCGGCACTTCCAGAATAATCAGCAACATTTGTCGCACTATCAGTATAATGCCCCCAAATCCTGCCTGATGGACTTGCGCTTGGTGTAGTGTCATAAACATAAAATTGTGCCACAATACCATCACCATCATTTAAGCCTGTAACCCACCAGACATAAGCCTGCGGGGTTCCGCCAAGAGGATTTTCGATAAATTTAAGGCTACGAGTTCCTTCATAAGCCTGTTCGGTACTGTTTGAAACAATAGCATTACCATAAATGCCCAGCACGGTTCCCGTCCCATCTTCCCAGCCATAATCCCAGTTAAGAGCACCAAAAACATTTGCGCTGAAAAGTGCAAATGCAACTGTTAATAAAACTAAAACTCTTTTCATTTTTTCTCCTTATTTGATTTAAAAAAAATATAATAAAACTGTCGTTAATTATACCAACAAGAATAAAAAATTGCAAATTTTACAAAACAATATTTGACTTTTGACCTTGAGACCTTAAGACCTTTGACTTTTTTTCGTGTTTTTCGTGATTCGGGAAATTAAAAGTCCGGAAATCAAGCGCAAGAATCTTAAGGTGTCTCTTATCGGATGGATATGACTTGAATGGTTGTCAGCGTAAATAGAAGACACTGTCGCTTCAGTGATTTTAAATCCGCGCCTTGAAACTTCAAAAAGAATTTCCGAGTCAACTTCAAAATTATTTTTCTTGATTTCAATATTTTTAACAGCCCTTTTGGAAAGAAGCCTGTACCCGCACTGAGTATCCGAAAGTTTGGTTCTGCAAAGCCATGAAGTAATTTTCGACATTACTTTATTAGTAACAACCCGAAGTTTGGGCATGCCTTTCGGGTTTTTCATTCGGTTGCCGCAAACAACATCTGCGCGCCGCCTCTTGGCTTGCTGGACAAGCCTTAGCAGTTCTCCAGGCTCATGCTGGCCGTCGGCGTCAAGCATTACCATATATTTAAAGTCCTGGTTTTTCAGGTAATCAAAAGCTGTTTTGACCGCTGCGCCTTTGCCGCGGTTAGAAACATGGACTAACAGTTCCGCGCCGGCCTGTTTGGCAAGAATTCCGGTTTTATCAGAAGAGCCATCATCAACCACAATACATCTCGGAATTTTCCGTCTGACTTTAGAAACTACCTGTTTAATAGTAGATTCAGCGTTGTAAGCGGGAATAACAGCGACAACTTCAGGCATTAGCCTTTTGCTTCTTGCGGAAACACTAGGATCATTTTTTGAAATGATTTTCATTAATTCAATATCTCTACCAAAAGGGTTGAACTTCTAATTTCATCATTTTCGCGGGCAAATATTTTCTTAACAGCGCCAGATTCTGGAGATGGTATTGTTATTGAAGCTTTGTCGGTTGTAATATCAAGCAAGTCGTCTTCATGAGATATTGTGTCACCTTCATTAACGCACCACGAAGTAATAACTGCCGATTCAATGTCAGGGGCCATGTCTGATAGTTTTAGTTTCATAATTGATACGCAGCTGGCAAGCTGCGGCTATAATAAATGTACATTTAAACAATAACTTTATTTAAGGGATACTCAATAATATCCTGTGCGCCTGCTTGCTTGAGTTCCGGAATAATTTCTCTGACAACAGTCTCGTCTACAATAACTTCTACAGCCAGCCAGTCACTGTTTTTAAGGTGAGAAACTGTCGGCTCTTTCAAGCTTGGAAGAACCTTTGAAATTTCATCAAGTTTAGCTTCAGGAATATTAAGTTTAATGCCAACCTTGTTTCTCGCCAGCAATGCTCCGTTCAGCAGCATGGCTATTCTCTCGATTTTAGAACGTTTCCACTCGTCTTCCCAAGCTTCTTTGTTGGCAATAAACCTTGTCGTGGAAACGGCAAGCGTGTCAATTATCTCCAGCCTGTTGGCGCGAAGAGAAGAACCTGTTTCAGTAAGCTCAACTATCGCGTCAACAAGCCCGGGGCATTTTACTTCAGTTGCCCCCCATGAAAATTCAACGTCAACATTAATATTTTTTTCCGCGAAATATTTTTTTGTAAGGTTAACAGCTTCCGTGGCGACCAGCTTTCCTTCAAGGTCTTCCGGCTTCTTAAAAGGAGAGTCTTCGTGGGCTGCCAGCACCCATTTCACCGGGTTGGATGTTTGCTTTGAATACATTAGCTCACAGATTTCAACCACATCAGACCCGTTTTCCAGTATCCAGTCCTTGCCGGTTATTCCGCAGTCCAGGCTGCCGCCTTCAACATAACGTGACATTTCCTGAGACCGGATAAGAATGGCCTTTATTTCATCATCATTAATCGAAGGGTAATAAGACCTTCCGGAGATATTAATGTTATAGCCGGCTTTCGCGAAAAGTTCGGCTGTGGGTTTTTCAAGGCTTCCTTTCGGAAGCCCAATCACTAATTTTTTTTCTTCGTTGCTCATAATATAAATTTAATTTTTTATTCCCTAATTTTATAAATTATATAGAAATCTTATTTCAAAATCAATATTATCTTACAAAAGCGGCACAATGGATTTTTTAGGGGGAGCGTTTGTCATTATAGCATATAATTTATTCAATAATCTTCTGTAGCCGGTCTCGTTGAGGCCGGTTGTTAGCAGGTATTAGCAATCCCTGCGCGAAGCGACCGGAGAATTTCGGTTATCTGCCGACCTCAACGAGGTCAGCTACAACAATAGCTTCCCCCCCCTAAAAAATCCATTGAGCCCAAAATGCACAATGGATTTTTTAGGGGGAGCGTTTGTCATTATAGCATATAATTTATTCAATAATCTTCTGTAGCCGGTCTCGTTGAGGCCGGTTGTTAGCAGGTATTAGCAATCCCTGCGCGAAGCGACCGGAGAATTTCGGTTATCTGCCGACCTCAACGAGGTCAGCTACAACAATAGCTTCCCCCCC
>Ga0190283_1000829_pt1 | contig 15267 bp, 11 predicted proteins | sample 48691801_MG_FD_161669 | JGI IMG/M metagenome (GOLD analysis project Ga0190283, IMG submission 161669) | Hydrothermal vent microbial mat bacterial communities from Southern Trench, Guaymas Basin, Mexico - 4869-18-0-1_MG | ecosystem: Environmental > Aquatic > Marine > Hydrothermal vents >...
CCCTACAGCGTTTATTTTTGATTCCTGACCAAGCCGGCAAGGTGGGTTCCGCTTCGCTTCACCCACCCTACAGCGTTTATTTTTGATTCCTGACCATGCCGGCAAGGTGGGTTCCGCTTCGCTTCACCCACCCTACAGCGTTTATTTTTGATTCCTGACCAAGCCGGCAAGGTGGGTTCCGCTTCGCTTCACCCACCCTGCAAGAGCAAGGCTACAAGAGTTGCAGAGCTAATCCGGTAGCGTGATCATCCATTTTTTATGGTCGCCAATGGGCAGGCAATCTTCCCCTTTGCGCTCATCATCTTTCAGAAGCAGCACCCTTTTCAGATTATCGCTCAGATATTCAAAAACATCCCCCAGATCAGCGGTCAGCCATCGGAAACTTGGCTCGGCGGAAACCAGTCATTCATAAAAATAGCCTCTTTCGGTGAAGGGTTTTGTATTCAAATTTTTTCAGATTATTAGCATAAACAGAGAGGAAAAACAAAGGGAAACAAAATTAACAAAACAGTAAAAAATAAAAAGAGTCACAGATATTTTCAGTTCAGAATCTCCTGTGTGTGCGGTTCAGAAATATCCTCGGCGAAAAACCGTGAGAACTCCGATACGGAGAATTTCCGCTGTCTCCGTGTCATTCAGAAAATTGCAGTTAAGAAGCAGAGAGTGGCTGTGAGCGGATTTTTCAGGAAAAGCCCCGCTGAAAGCCTGGATACGGACGCGGAATTTGAGCCTGACCGCACAGGTCGGGAAATTGTAGGATGGGCGAAGCGTAATGTAGAAGAAAGGAGGACGATAAATTGACAGATCACAAACTGAAACCCAGAACAGTCACATCATCCTGCCTTTCATTTTCGCCTTTGTACTCGTTAAAGGCCTGGAGCAGTTTTTCCCGCTGTTCCTCAAACGGCTCGTGTGCATTTTCTTTGAGCAGATTTTTGAATCGGCGGGTGCTGAACCGGCGGTCATTTTTTTCACCCAGTTGATCAATAAATCCGTCGCTGAACATATAAAAGGACATTCCCTGCTCAATATTGATGGTATGATTGGTGAAATTAAAGTTCAAATCGGATTTTTTGTAGCCCACGCTTTTACTGTTACCTTTAACGACCGTCATTTCATCATTTTGGATATAAATCAGCGGAAGTTTTGCCCCGGCAAATGTCAGGGTTCTTTCCTCCGGCCTCACAAAACACAGCGCGGCATCCAGACCATCATCGGAAAGGGCATATTCCGTGTCCTGCTGAAGCGTTGTTTTGACCAGGAAATTGAGGCGTTTCAAAATCTGGGCAGGGTCATTCCACCCTTCATCTCTTATGATTTTTCTCAGGCCGAAGGCGGCAATCATGGTCATAAAGGCTCCGGGCACACCGTGTCCGGTGCAGTCAATCACTGAGAGAATGAAGCCGCCTTTGAGATAGTCTGTAAATATGAAATCCCCGCCCACAATATCTCTGGGCATCCAGATAAAAAAGCTTTCCGGCAGGAAGCTTCTGATATTTTCAGGATTCGGCAAGAGGGAACTCTGTATCAGTTGGGCGTACCGGATGCTGTCCATAATCTTTTTATTGGCGGTTTCCGCAGCTTCCCGCTCTTTTTCGGCTTTTTTCTTGCTCTTGCGCAGGGCATCTTCGATCCGCTTGCGTTCTGCAATCTGCTCCCTAAGCTTTTCATTGGTGCGTCTGAGTTCCGCTGTCCGTTCTTCCACTCTTCGATAGGCTTCATCTCTCTGCAACATATTGGTATAAGCCTGTGAATGATAGCGGATACGCGCAATCAGTTCGATTTTATCCGGCGGTTTGACCATGTAATCATTGGCACCGAGGGCAAAGGCTTCCGCCTTGATTGTGGGATCTTCATGGGCAGACAGAACGATCAGGGGAGTATGATGGGTGTTTTTTTTGGCACGAAAATAGTAAACCATGTGCAGGCCGTCAATTTCGGGCATAACCAAGTCCTGAAGGATAACTGTCGGAGAAATTTTGCTCACCATCCTGAGCGCATCCCGGGCACTTTGGAAATAATGAAAATCAATATCTTTCTCAACTCCCAGCATACGGCTGATTATTTTCCCAATGAATTCCTGATCATCAACAAGCAAGACAGTAATTTTGGAATTTGCGACGGGTAATTCCGATCTGACTGAATTAAGTTCATAAGCATTCATCATAATTTCCTTTTCCATTTGATCCGCGATGGGTTTGCGTCTAATTTCAATATTATTATTAATCGGATTACCCCCTTTGTGTATTTTGTCTGTTTAAAAACAGATTTATTTTTATTACAGATAGTTATATTGCAAATAAAAATGTTTTCGTACCCCGTGAAAAACGGGCGTATTCCTAAAACGTCGGTATATGACAAATAGCTGAGATTATTGATTGACTTTTCTGATTATAATGGAGGCTGCAATTTCAGCATGTCATATGCCGATATCCCACACAAAGACACAAAGATCACAGGGAAAAGACAGAAAAACTTTGTGCCTCTCTGTGTTCTTTGCGGCTCTGTGTGAGATATCGGGCATGCTGTGCAATTTCAGCATCCCACACAAAGACACAAAGATCACAGGGAAAAGACAGAAAAACTTTGTGCCTCTCTGTGTTCTTTGCGGCTCTGTGTGAGATATCGGGCATGCTGTGCAATTTCAGCATCCTCTGAGTCCGTTATAATCAGGACTTTTCTGTATTTATTCAATACAGTTCGGCATATTTCTTGCATGTAGCGATAACCTGCTGAATTTATTTCTTTGGAAAAATCAGATCAGAGCCGTGCCGCAGGTTTTTTTTGAAAATTCGGTTTTCCAAAAATTCAGATGTGCCGGGACTCTTCATCCGTGTATGCAAATATTATGCCGAATGGTATTGATTTTTATTGATTATTTCAACATCTTTTACAAGATCATCACTTTTTGACACACTCCTTAAAATATATTGCTTTGACAAACCCGAAGAATTTTATTTATTTCATAAAATAGAAGGTGCGTCAATGGGGTGAAAAGAGTATTCAGAGGGAGGAATATCCTACCCGGAAAAATTCTGTTCAAATTTTCTCTTCACATACCCCAAAAAATTTGGTAATATTAATTTTGGTTTTAGGGGCTCTGTGAAAATACATTATACCATTTCAGATCATGCAAAATCAGGGATAATTTTGCTGATGCTTCGATAAGATTGAAGCTGTATTTTTTGAATTTTTCCAACATGTTATCCTTTTGAACACCCTGCCAGAATATGATTTCAGGGAATCTGAATGCCTGAAAATATACTTATGGCTTGACAATTCTGTCAAAATGATGATATTAAAACAGAATTATTTTCAGGGAATCCGATGTCTGAAAATATATGTCCGGGTATTTATGGGACAGTGATTCAGTGACCGGGAGGAGGAAACAGGTACTATGTGCAATACAAAATCACATATCAGAGAAAAAAATTATGATTTCAAAAATAACATTGGAAAATTTTTTCAGCTTCAGGCATCCGACGACTATAGAACTTAATCCTGATGTTAATATTCTTCTGGGAATTAATGGCAGTGGAAAATCAAATTTTCTTAAAGCGATCCAGTTGCTCCACGAGAGTATTATCGGAAACGGATTGGAGAAAATTTTTTTAAAAGATTGGAGCGGATTCAATTCAGTTGTAAATTTCAATAACGACGAAAGAGATTATATAAAACTGTCGTTTGAGTTTGATAAAACTGCCATTAAAAATGTAATACAGAAAGAAGGATACCAATTCCCTAATAATCCGATTTATGAAATAGACATCCTTAAGTCTGGTGCAACTTCATATTATTTGAAAGAAAAATTGTATTCCAAAAATATAAAACCTGATGGAAATGATTTTATATATATGGAAATGGATAATACTCAGGGTATTATTTCCACACGGGAAGAAGGAAGAGTTGGTATCCAGAGATATCCACAGGAAAATAAACAGATAAGTTTCAAATCAACGGAACCGGTTTTGAGACAAATTTCTGATCCTGACAGATTTTATCCCCTGTTTACCTTAAAGAGAGCTTTGGAAGAACTTTCTGCTTATTTTTATTTTGATACGACTCTCAGCAGTCCCATCAGACAACCTTCCAGTTATGGTACGGAGACAATATTATTACCGGACGGTCAGAATCTTATGACCATTCTTAATACCATAAAGAATAATCATTCTTTTTATTATAATAAAATCGAAGAAGCTGTAAAGAAAATTAATCCTTATTTTAAAGATGTCAGTTTCGCTTTTCTTGGTTCCAAATTATATTTGGTACTTCGTGAAGAACATCTTACAAAGTCCGTTTCCATTGAGCATATCTCAGACGGAACACTCCGCTATCTGCTTCTGTTGTCAGTATTATTTAACCCGGAACGAGGCAGTCTTGTATGTATTGATGAACCCGAAACGGGTCTTCATCCTGATATGATAAATACGATATCAGATGCAATAAAACAAGCCTCAAAAAACACACAACTGATAATTGCCACGCATTCACCATTGTTACTCAATTCATTTGATATAGATGATATTTTAATATTTGAGAAAAATATTCACAATGAAACAGAGGTGTATGTTAAATCTCCTGATGAATTTGACGGGTGGATCGAGGATTTTCTGGTCGGCCAGGCCTGGCTGCAGGGTCTGATAGGCGGAAAGAGATGGTAAACATCACGATCTATATAGAAGGAGTGCAATCAGAAAATACGGCGGTATTGACAGTTGATAATACTGTAATTTTTCGTGAAAATTTCCATAAATTATTTTCTCAGAAGCTGTCCTCTGCAGAATTTAATCTCATTATCAAACCCTTTGGAAGCATAACAAAGACAAGAAAAACGCTTGAACATATAGAAGAACAGGGGACAAATGCTGTTCTCCTGATTGATTTGGATGCGCCTAATGAAAAAAGAGATGAAAGACTTGAGCGATATAACCCGTTTGATACGACAAAAATTTTTTTTATGATTCAGGAAATGGAAGCTTGGATACTTTCCCAAGTTGATAAAATTGAAGAATTCGGAAAAAATGAAGGATTGATACGGAAAAGAAATAATGAAGAGATAAATAATAATCCTTTAATAAAAAATAAGCATCTGGAAGAAATTAACAAACCAAGTGGAAAACTGGACACAATTTTAAGGCAATATTTTGATGTTGTAAAAATCAGAAAAGGCAAAGAACGAAAAAGCGGTAAACGATATTTAAAGGCCAAAGATGGTCCCAAATTAATAGGATTGCTTGAATTACAAATTTTGATGCAGTATTTCGATGAAGCAAAGCGGCTAATTGATTATATCAGGAAATAAAAAATTGAATCTTGGATAAACACAACTGATAATCAATATATTATTTCACTGCCCTCATCGAGCATTTGGAACAATCGGGAGAATTTTCATTTCGCGATATTGCAGACAACACTTTCAAAAAAACATTGGTACTATCCGCAGCCAGCTTTTTTGAAGATAAAATTCGGAAAATTTTATTGAATTTCGTCTCAGAGCAGACAAAAGACCATGAGCTTATCGTTGCTTTTGTCAGGTCCAAGGCAATTTCAAGGCAATACCATACATATTTTGATTGGGATGGCAAAAATGCGAACAGGTTTTTTTCTCTGTTCGGTTCTGACTTCAGGGACAGTGCCTCTGCTGATGTTAAGAATAATGAGAGATTGAATTTGTATGTAAACAGTTTTCTTGAACTTGGCAGCATCAGAAACAGACTGGTACATCTCAATTTTGCCAGCATACCTTTGGACAAAACTTGTGAGGAAATCTATTCTCTCTACAAAAAAGCTTATGGTTTTATCGAATATATTGAAACAAAACTTAATAGTTATAGTGATGAGACAGAGCAACATCAAACTCTGAAATCAGGACCTTTGCAAAAAAGTTTTTTATTATTCGGTGCGTAAATAAATAAACATAAATTCAGGAATGTCTCGACAGTCCCAAGTTATAAATCATTAAAATTGTTGCATACTTATTTTTCGATCCACATAACCTGAACAATTTCAACAGGTTAAAAGATCGTTTTTCATTTTTACTGTAACTTCTCACTTTCGGGGAATAATTTGTTATGAGCGAAAAAATCACCTTTTTCATATTCGGTACTGCCGGAACTCCGGTAAAACAGGTAGCAGCATCCAAAACTTTACTTTATCTTATGGGCTTTTTTGCTATTTTCTGTGCGACAGGTCTGGGTTTCGGTGTTTATGATTATTATCACCTGAAAATGTCATCACTCAGTACCGGGAAACTTGAGGACAAGGTCCGAAATCAGCAGGACGAAATTACTGTTCAGCGGAAACAGATTCAGACGTTTGCAGGTAAAATCAATTCTTTGAAATCAAACCTTCTGACATTGAATGATTTTGAAAAACAGATACGGACTATCGCGGGAATTGAGATATCCGACAAACAGACCGGCATTTTTGGCGTTGGCGGCTCAATGCCCGAAGATATTGAAACGAACGTGGAACTGACGAAAAAACACAACAGTCTGATGCGTGAAATGCATGACCAGGTAAAACAGCTTGATCTGGCTTCAGTAAATCAGGAAGACAGATTTGAGTACCTGCTGAAGCACCTTGTTGATCGGGGAAACCTTCTGGCGCACACACCTGCCATCCGTCCGGTAAGGGGAATCATCACCTCCAAATTCGGGTACCGAACCTCTCCGTTTACCGCACAGGGAGAATTTCATAAGGGATTGGATATTGCGAACCGGAAGGGAACGCGAATTGTGGCTGTGGCAGACGGTACGGTAAGTTTTGCCGATGTAAAAGGTTTTTGGGGAAAGCTGATGATAATTAATCATGGTCATGGAATGACGACATACTATGCTCACCTTCATAAATTTCTCAAAAAAGCCGGCGATTCGGTAAAAAGGGGAGAGGTGATCGCACAAATCGGTAATACAGGTCGGAGCACAGGGCCTCATCTCCATTATGAAGTTCGGCTTAACGGAACTCCGGTGAACCCTGAAAAATATATATTGAACTGATTCAGGAAGTAAGAATTGAGAATTAAGAAATCAATTCCCAGCCTCAATTCTCAACCCTTCAATTCCCAATTCTTCAATTAAAAACCAAGTTTTTTAAAACTTGGTTTTTTTATTACATTATGAAATTATAAATTTTTGATCTGCCGAGCGTGAGGGAACCGAACCGACGACCCAGACAAGCTCGCGGGGGATTGCCAAATCCCCCGGCATCCAGAGTTCGGATTCGGCAATCCGAACCGGGCGTGAAGGCCCGAAACCGGGCGGCTTCAGACAAGCTAGCGGGGGATTGCCAGATCCCCGGCATCCAGAGTTCGGATTCGGCAATCCGAACCGGGCGTGAAGGGCCCGAAACCGGGCGGCTTCAGACAAGCTAGTACAGCAAATCATAAATACGTCACCCCCCTTGTATCTATTATATAAGAGAGGGGGGTGACGAACTTGTGAGTTGTGGTACTAGCGGGGGATTGCCAAATCCCCCGGCATCCAGGGTTCGGATTTGGCAATCCGAACCGAGCGTGAGGGACGGCTTCAGACAAGCTATCGGGGGATTGCCAAACCCCCCGGCATCCAGAGTTCGGGTTTGGCAATCCGAACCGATCTATTACATTATGAAATCATAAAATTCTGACCTGCCTGCTCCTGTGGGATTGGCAAATTCCTCGGGGCCGGTTCGGATTTGGCAATCCGAACCGAGCGACGGGATCAGGTTTTGTTTTTTTCGATTCAAAGTAAGGATATTTTGTAAATGATACTCAATTTTTTGACAAAAGTTTTTGGAAGTAAAAACGAACGGGAATTAAAAAAACTCCAGCCTGTTGTTGAAACAATCAATGCCTTGGAACCTGAAATCCAGGCCATGAGCGATGTGCAACTGAAAAACCAGACAACATTGTTCAGAGAGCGTTTTAAAAAGGGTGAATCCCTTGACGACATGCTTCCGGAGGCGTTTGCAACAGTAAGAGAAGCCTCTGTGCGTACCCTTGGAATGCGGCATTTTGATGTCCAGCTGATCGGGGGAATGGTACTCCATCAGGGAAAAATTGCGGAAATGAAGACCGGTGAGGGAAAAACCCTGGTTTCCACACTCCCCACATATCTGAACGCCATCGGAGGGCGAGGTGTGCATATTATCACGGTAAACGATTATCTGGCAAAGCGTGACACAGAATGGATGGGGCAGATTTACAATTTCCTCGGCCTTTCCGTGGGAACTGTGTTGCACGGTCTGGACGATGACGAACGCCAAGACGCTTACGGTGCTGATATCACTTATGGGACAAACAACGAGTTCGGCTTTGACTATCTGAGAGACAATATGAAATTTCATCGCGACTCGCTGGTCCAGCGTGAACTCAGTTTTGCCATCGTGGATGAGGTGGACAGTATCCTGATTGACGAAGCCAGAACCCCGCTGATCATATCGGGCCCGGCTGAAAAATCCACAGACTTGTATTATCAGGTCAACAAAATCATCCCGGGCCTTAAAAAGGAGGAGGATTTTGCCATAGATGAAAAAGCCCGGACAGTTGTTCTGACCGAAGAAGGGGTTGCAAAAGCCGAAAAAAAACTCAGAGTGGACAATATTTACGATCAAAAACATATTGAATTGCTGCACCATGTGAATCAGGCCCTGAAAGCCCATACCCTTTTCAAACGTGACGTTGATTATATTGTCAAAAAAGGCGAGGTTATCATTGTTGATGAGTTTACGGGCCGTCTGATGCCAGGGCGCCGTTACAGTGAAGGGTTGCACCAGGCCCTTGAGGCCAAAGAGGACGTCAGGATAGAAAATGAGAACCAGACACTTGCCACCATCACTTTTCAGAATTATTTCAGAATGTATGACAAACTTGCCGGCATGACAGGCACGGCAGACACAGAAGCGGCCGAATTCAGCAAAACATACAATCTGGATGTGATCATTGTCCCCACCAACCGTCACATGGACCGGACGGATTATCCGGACATGATCTATAAAACCAGAAGGGAAAAGTTTGAAGCGGTTCTGGATGAAATCGAAGTGCTGCACAAAAAAGGGCAGCCGGTTCTGGTGGGCACAATTTCCATTGATGTTTCAGAAGACCTGAGCAAAAAATTGCAGAGGAGAGGCATCCCCCATACTGTGCTGAATGCGAAGCATCATGAAAAAGAAGCTGAAATCATTTCCATGGCTGGCCGGAAAGGCGGAGTGACCATTTCCACCAACATGGCTGGCCGGGGAACGGACATTCTGCTGGGCGGCAACTGGGAGGCCCAGACAGCCAAGCTTGACAGCCCCATGCAAGAGGAAATTGACGAAATCAGAGCACTATGGCAAAAAGAGCATGATGCGGTCGTGGCCGCAGACGGTCTTCATATTATCGGTACGGAACGCCATGAATCCCGCCGGATTGACAATCAGCTCAGGGGCCGCGCCGGAAGACAGGGGGACCCCGGTTCCTCGCGGTTTTACCTTGCACTGGAGGATGATCTTCTCAGGATATTCGGGGGGGACCGCATCACCGGCGCGATGGAGTGGATCGGAATGGAAGAAGGAGAACCCATTGAGCATAACTGGATCAGCAAAGCCATTGAAAATGCCCAGGCAAAGGTTGAAGGGCGCAATTTTGACATTCGGAAGCAGCTCCTTGAATATGATGACGTGATGAATCAGCAGCGGGAGGTGATTTATCAGCAGCGACGTGAAGCCCTGAGCGGTGGTAACCTGAGAGATTCAGTGGAGGCCATGATCTCTGAAAAAAGTGAGGATATAGCGGATACGTTTGCTGACGAGACGGTGCTTGCCGAAGAGTGGGATCTGAAAGGGGTCAAAGATGCGGTGTTCAAGCAGTTTAATTTCCGCCTGAGAATTGACAACAATATATTGGATGGATTAAACAGCGACGGATTGGCCCAAATGATTTCCGATGCTGCCAACGAGGTGTATGATGAAAAAGAAGAGGAAGTCGGATCGCATGAACTCAGGGAACTGGAACGTATTATCATGTTGCAGACAGTTGACAGTCTGTGGAAAGACCATCTTCTGAGCATGGATCATCTGAAAGAGGGCATCGGTCTCAGGGGGTATGCCCAACAGAATCCTTTGATTGTCTATAAAAAAGAAGGATTTGAAATGTTTCAGAATATGATTGACAGGATTAAGGAAGAGACCATGAATATTCTTTTCAGGGTTCAGGTTTCCGAGCCTCAGAGAATGAGCGAGCTGATGCAGCCGGAGGAAAAAAAGCTCATATATTCCGGTGATGCTGAGGAAAAGAAGAAAGAGCCTGTGAAACGGACTGAAAAGAAGATCGGAAGAAACGCACCCTGTCCGTGCGGAAGCGGGAAGAAGTACAAAAAGTGTTGCGGAACAAAGTAATGATTTGGTGACCATCAGGGTGTCAAGGCCGGTGTCAAGGCCGGGTGCCAAGGCCGGACGGGATTTGCAATCCCGTCCGGATCATTCCGACACCCCGGTGACAGTGGAAATGTTGCGGACGGGATTGCAAATCCCGTCCGGCCCGAAGTAAACCTGATTTTTATCCCAGGGAGAAAAAAATGAGTATATACGCTCCTGACACAGAAGAGGAAGTCATCTCTGAAACAGAGGAGGATATTAGCGAACCATCCATGTACAAGGTACTGATTCACAACGATGACTATACTACCATGGAATTTGTTGTGGAAATCCTGATGCTCGTCTTCAACAAATCGCCGGAAACTGCCATGCAGATTATGCTGAGTGTTCACGAAAAAGGGGTCGGCTTATGCGGAGTTTATACTTATGATGTGGCTGAAACCAAAGTGGAGATGGTTGCATCCTTGGCCCGGGAACATGATTTCCCGCTGAAATGCACCATGGAGGAAGAATAAAATGCTCAGCAAAGAATTAAACACGACCCTCGGTTTTGCGGTCAGAGAAGCCAAAAGAAGACGCCATGGTTATGTTTGTATTGAACACATATTGTATGCTGTGCTGCATGACAGCGAAGGTGTTGAAATTATTCAAAACTGCGGCGGGAACCCCGAAAATTTGAAAAATAGCCTTGACGATTTCTTCAAAGAACGGATAGAGAGTATTCCTGAAGGGCATGACTATGTATTCCAGCAGACAAACGGTTTTCAGAGAGTGATACAAAGAGCCGTGAATCATGTGCGTTCTGCGGAGAAGCAGGCGGTTGACGTGGGAGACATACTGGCTTCCATCTTTCAGGAAAAAGACTGCCACGCGGCGTATTTTTTAAATATGGAAGGGATGTCACGGATTGACGTTCTGAAGTATATTTCCCATGAGGTTCCCAAAGAAGCTTATGAGGGAGGAGCGGATGGCAAACCTGAAAAAAAAGATGGGGAAAAGAAAAAAAAGAAGAAGGTGGACCCGCTCAAGGTGTTCACCACTGATCTTATTGAAATGGCCGAAAAAGGAAAGTTGGATCCGCTGATTGGCCGTAAGCTTGAAATAGAACGCACCCTTCAGATCCTCTGCCGGCGGCGCAAAAACAATCCGATTTTTGTCGGAGAGCCAGGTGTGGGAAAAACCGCGCTGGCCGAAGGATTGGCCATCAAGGTGCAGGCCGGGGCTGTTCCTGATCTGCTCAAAGATGTGCGTATATTTTCCCTTGATCTCGGGGCACTGCTCGCGGGCACGAAATTCCGTGGCGATTTTGAACAGCGTCTGAAAGCGGTGATTGCCAAGTTGAAAAAGATAAAAGACGCTATTCTCTTTATTGATGAAATCCATACCATTGTGGGGGCCGGTGCGACCAGCAGCGGGTCCATGGATGCGTCCAATATCATGAAGCCCTCCCTTTCAACCGGTGAACTGCGATGTATCGGCTCAACCACATATGAGGAGTATCAAAACCACTTTGAAAAGGATCGCGCCCTGTCCCGCCGCTTTGAGAAAATCGAAGTGCCGGAGCCGTCTGTTTCGGACACATTTAAAATCCTGAAAGGATTGAAGCCCTGTTATGAGGAACATCACGGTATTGTTTATACAGAGTCAGCACTGAAGGCAGCCGCGGAACTGTCCGCCAAATATATTAACGACCGGTTTCTCCCGGACAAGGCCATTGACGTGATTGACGAAACCGGTGCGTTTATCCGGCTGAAAGGCTCTCCCCGGCGGAAGAAGATTCACCCCTCTGATATTGAGAAAATCGTGTCCAAGATGGCCAAGGTGCCGACCGACAGCGTATCCACTTCTGACAAAACAAAACTGGAGACTCTGGAAGACCGCCTGAAGGAATTTGTTTTCGGACAGGATGACGCCATCACCTCCCTTGTCACGTCAATTAAGCGTTCCCGCGCCGGCCTTGGAACCCCGGGGCATCCGGTAGGGTCTTTTTTGTTTACCGGTCCCACCGGGGTCGGAAAAACAGAGGTGGCCCGGCAGATTTCCATGAATCTCGGAGTTCAGTTTCTGCGTTTTGATATGAGCGAATACATGGAAAAACATACGGTGGCCCGTCTGATCGGCGCTCCGCCCGGGTATATCGGCTTTGATCAGGGCGGTCTGCTGACCGACGGTGTCCGAAAAGCCCCTCACAGCGTTCTGCTGTTTGACGAAATAGAGAAAGCGCATCCGGATTTGTTCAATATTCTGCTTCAGGTTCTGGATTATGCCACCCTCACGGACAATAACGGGAAAAAGGCCGATTTCAGGAATGTCATTATTATTATGACCTCAAATGCCGGGGCAAGGGAGATGAGTTCACAGACCATCGGTTTCAGCGGTTCCTCCCAATATGATGCTGAAAGTAAAGGGAAAAAGGCCATTGAAAAATTTTTCAGCCCGGAATTCAGAAACCGTCTGGATGGGATTATCGCGTTTAACTCCCTGTCCGTCGGGATCATGGAAAAAGTGGTGGACAAATTTATAAACGAGCTGAATGGTCAGCTTGTTGCGAAAAAGGTTGCTCTGACCATTTCTCCCCAGGCAAGGACATGGATGGCAAAGAAAGGACATGATCCGCGTTACGGTGCGAGGCCGCTTTCCAGAGTCATACAGACGGAGATCAAGGACAAGCTCTCAGATGAGATTCTGTTCGGACAGCTCGATAAAGGCGGCAAGGTCTTTTTTGATGTTGAAAATGATGGCCTGATGTTTACAGTTGAGAAGTGGAAAATGGAAAGCGGAAAGTTGAAAGTGAAAAGTGATTAGGTTTTAGGTTTTAGGCTGTGTACAGGACAAAAAAATAAGCGTACAGGGCGCACGGTTTTTTCTGTCAGGGAAGAAATCGGTCATCCGGAAAAAAATCCGCTCGTTCCACGTTTTTTTGTCCTGTACACAGGTTTCAGATTTTAAATTTCAGGAAAAATTCATAGCCCGTTGTAACGTCAGGTCATAACTGTTTATTGAGGCTATTACAATTGATTCGGTTTATCCAGCGACTCTGCGGCTCCGGCTGATGTTCGGATGAGGAGAAACATATAACTATTCTTGTATTTTATCTCAGTAACAAACGAATCAGGTGATTTTATGTTTAAAAAATTCAGACTCCGAAATTACAGAACCCATATAGACACGACCCTGGAACTGAAAGATGTTACGCTCCTCATCGGCTCCAATAATTCAGGAAAGAGTAATATGCTTGCCGGACTAAATCATTTTTCCATGTTGGTAAACAGGACATTCCCGGGAGGAGATATTACATTAAAAGCCAGCGATTTTTTTCCGCATAAGCATAGCCTGAACAGTCTTAATATACCCATATCTTTTTATTGTGAATGGGAAAGATTGGATGAAAAAGTTGAGTATGAACTGGAAATATACTGTATGGATATGTTTACTCGGGAGATAGGTTGCAAAGAAAAAATAGTCATTACCACAGATAAACCTAAAGAATTTACCCATGGAATTTCAGAGCCTTCTCAGGAAATGCTTTTAAGAACAAAGCTGAAAACAGAAGAATTGGGGCTGTCTGGTGAAATAAGTTTATCAATTGTTTTTTTTCATTCCCTGGCATCTATGTATTCTTACCACTTTCAACCCGGATTTTTAAAAAAGGAAGATTTTTCTGAACTCTTTTCCAAGTCCGGTGAAAAACCCAGTATCGCTGTTGAAATAGGAAGAGAAGGAACGAATTTCCAGGGATTGGTAAAATACGTCAAAGAGCATGAACAGGAAGCTTATGGTAAATTTTTAGGCTATTTGAAAAGGTTCGTAAAATCATTTAATGAGATAATTATAGATAAAGGCGCTGTAAAATGGCAATTTGATATGGGAGGATCGGAATTTCCGTACTTTGCTCCGGGGCAGGTTTCTGATGGTCTGGTAAAGGCCGGTGCCATTGCACTGCTATGTGCCATGCGAACTCCTCCGGCAATGATTATGATTGAGGAAGTGGAAAACGGGATCAATCATAAGAAGCTTTCAGAGTTTTTAAGCTGGCTAAGTCAGACCGCCGATAAAGGGAAGAGAACACAATTTATCATAACTTCACACAGCCCTTCGGTCCTCAGAGAGTTCTCTTCCCGATTAGATGCCGTTTATAATTTCTATCTCAGGGAAAAAGGTTATAAAACATTGGCTACAAATCTGAATGATGCAATTAAACCTCTGATAAATATGGGAACTATTGAAGAGGAGAATATTGTGGAAAGGGACGGAAAACAGGTGATTCAGGTAAAGCCATATAAGCTTACTGAATTGTTCTATAACGGAGTCATTGGTGAACTTTAAAAAGAGAAAGAAGATTATTGCTGTTATAAGAGAAGGGCATAGTGATTACTGTGTCATTAAACACCTGATCGTTTCAATTTTTAAATGTCATTGTTCTGTCGAACTTCAAGAAGATAATTTTTTTGAATTTGAATCGTTGAATATTAGCCAATCATTACAAAAATACTTGGCCACAGCCCGCAGGGAAAACGACTATTCCCGATATAGTGACCATGCTGAAGAATTGAAAGACAGGATATTCCAAGTCTTACATACGGCTTTAGGAAAAATATCAAAAGAGACTGAGATTCCTCTTTCTAATCAGGATGTTCTCATCCTAAGTGCTGACACAGAATTAGTTCTGGATCCCAACAACAGAAAAAGGGATGATATTATCAAAGCAACTATCAGCAAACTGGAGAGCGTAATATGGTTGGCAGTCGAAGATTTTTACGACAGAATGGTAACATATTGCTACAGTTATACAGATTTGCCTTTGGTTCTTCCTTTAGTTCTGTTTCCAAGTTCGGAGATATTAGTGGCTTCATGTATGTATGATTTCAGACAACAAAATTTTCGAGCATTAAGGCCAAAACCTGATTTAAAGCAAAAGGTTTATGAAACAGA
>Ga0190283_1000831_pt1 | contig 15255 bp, 13 predicted proteins | sample 48691801_MG_FD_161669 | JGI IMG/M metagenome (GOLD analysis project Ga0190283, IMG submission 161669) | Hydrothermal vent microbial mat bacterial communities from Southern Trench, Guaymas Basin, Mexico - 4869-18-0-1_MG | ecosystem: Environmental > Aquatic > Marine > Hydrothermal vents >...
ACATCCAACATCCAACATCAAACATCAAACATCCAACATCAAACATCCAACATCCAACATCTAACACCCAATATGCCTTGATATGACAATCCGCTGAACTTCGGATGTTCCTTCCCCAATATCCAGAAGTTTCTGATCTCTGTAGAATCGTTCCACGCTATATTCTTTCATCAGGCCGTAGCCGCCGTGAATCTGAACCGCGTGATTTGCGACTCTTCCCATCAGTTCCGAACAGTAGAGTTTTCCCATGGCCGCCTCTCTTTCAAACGGTCTTTTATTGTCTCTCAGCCAGCAGGCTTTGTACAGAAGATTTCTGGCGCATTCGATTTCCATGGCGCAGTCTGCCAGTTTGAATGCCACTGCCTGAAATTTGCTGATGGGCTGGCCGAACTGTTCCCGCTGTTTGGCATATTTCAGGGCCATCTCATACGCGCCCTGCGCGCCGCCCAGTCCCATAGCACCGATGGAAAGCCTTCCGCCGTCGAGCGTTTTCAGCATCTGGTGAAAACCGTCGCCCGGGTTGCCGAGGATGTTCTCATTTGGAACCCTGACGTCATCAAAATAGAGTTCAGCAGTGTTTGAAGACCGCCACATCATTTTTTTGTGCATGGGAACTGCTTTGAAGCCTTTGGTTCCAGGCTCCACGATAAAGCAGGTGTATTCCGGTTTGCCACTGGGCCTTGTGGCGGTGATCGCCTGAACCGTGACACCCAGCGTGAGATCACATGCAGCATTTGTGATGAAAATTTTCGAGCCGTTCAGCACCCATTCATTGCCGTCCCTCACTGCGGTGGTTTTGCTTCCGCCGGCATCAGATCCCGCGGTCGGCTCTGTCAGACCGAATCCCCAGAGTCCTTCTCCGCTGCACAGTTTCGGAAGATATTTGTTCTTTTGTTCTTCATTGCCGAAATAATATAATGGACCGATACCCAGAGAATTGCCTGCTGCAACAGTTGCTGCCTGGGAACCATCCACTCTTGCGATCTCCTCAACAGCAATAATATAGGAAATATAGTCCATGGCCTGACCCTCATATTTTTCAGATACAAACATGCCGAACAGACCAATTTCACCCATTTTTTTTGTGAGTTTCACGGAGAATTCTTCTTTCTCATCCAACTCGGCCGCAACTGGTGCAATTTCACTCTGGGCAAATTTCCGCACTTCCTTGCGGATCATTTCCTGTTCTTTTGTTAAATCAAAATCCAACGCTGACCTCCTTTTTTTGAATATCTTTGTGTGGGATATTTCACAAAGCTTTTCTGTCTTTTCTCTGTGATATAAAAAAAATCACACAGAGCCGCAAAGAACACAGAGTGGCACAAAGTTTTTCTGTCTTTTCTCTGTGATCTCTGTGTGGGATATTTCACAAAACTTTTCTGTTTTTTCTCTGTGATATAAAAAAATCACACAGAGCCGCAAAGAACACAGAGTGGCACAAAGTTTTTCTGTCTTTTCTCTGTGATCTCTGTGTCTTTGTGTGGGATATTTCACAAAGTTTTTCTGTCTTTTCTCTGTGATATAAAAAAAATCACACAGAGCCGCAAAGAACACAGAGTGGCACAAAGTTTTTCTGTCTTTTCTCTGTGATCTCTGTGTCTTTGTGTGGGATATTTCACAAAGTTTTTCTGTCTTTTCTCTGTGATATAAAAAAAATCACACAGAGCCGCAAAGAACACAGAGTGGCACAAAGCCTTTCTGTCTTTTCTCTGTGATATAAAAAAAATCACACAGAGCCGCAAAGAACACAGAGTGGCACAAAGTTTTTCTGTCTTTTCTCTGTGATCTCTGTGTCTTTGTGTGGGATATTTCACAAAGCTTATCTGAATCAAAGTAACTCTCAACAATTCCCTCGTAAGAATAACCGGATAAATCTTCATTTATCAATAAATTCTTTTCCAAATCATAAATAACCGCGTCATCAATGGAATTGAGGATAAACGGAGAGTGGGTTGTTATAATGAACTGTATTTTTGGGAAAAATTTTGTCAGAAAAGGTAAAACTTTTTTCTGAAGCTCGATATGGAGATGCGCTTCTATTTCGTCAATTAAAACGATGCCTTGAAGACCGTAATTTTTTGTTTTATTATTCTCCATTCTCAGGATAAGTTCTGTAATAATACTTAGGATTGCAGCGTATCCGTCCGACAGCGTGTGAAAGTCATAAGTCTCTCTGCCCTTTTGAATAATGTTGAAGTTATAGTTCTTTCTGTCAAATTCAAGGCGCAATGTTTCATCTTCAAAGATTTCTTTCAAACTGTTTTCTGCAATCGTATTTACCGTTTCCAGATCATTGTCATCTCTGGCAAATGACTTGTCAGCTTTCAGATTAACGATATGCTGAACAAACTGGGTACCGGGCTGTTCCTCCAATTTATATTTATTTTTGAGATATACTTTCTTTATTCCACTCGGAACTGAAAAATCAGTGGTTCTTGTTGCGTCAAAAAACGCTATAATAAAATTATAATTGTCATAAGATGATTCCAAAGTTTTAGTATCAGAATTAAAGCTTATAGTAATTTCCGGATTTAGTGCAAGTTGCCGATTTAAAATTTTTGATTCGCCTCTTATAGCAGATGCCACACGGTTTTTAACCTCCATCTGACGATTTAAAGCTTTTAATTTGCCACTTTCAATAGTTGCTATATGGTTTTTAATCTCTATCAGAACGGATGTCTTCCCACTCCCGTTTTTGCCCGTCAGGATCAGGTGCTTTCTTTTATCAGTTGAAAGCAGGATGTTTATATTTTCCAAGTGCCTTACTTTATTAATCCACAACTTGGTGATATAAATATTTTCCATTATTTTATAGCCTTCTGATATGGCCTGAAGAAAAAAATTTGAGGGAAGTTTCTGTCTGAACCCTCCCTTTTCATGCCAAACGCCACCTGAATCTGATTATCAATCATATATCTGAACGAACGCTCAGTCAATTTTTTCTGTAGCATGTTCGATTTTATTTTGTCAAGTCTTTTTCAACAGGCAGGCAATTTTAAGAAATGAAATCTGCTGATTTTTTGTGGCATCCTTTATTTGTCAGTTTGCACTTTTCCCATTGTCCGGAGCTCCGGAGCGACAGACATTTTCTTAAAAGCTCTATCTTGGTGAGAGAAAGGATTTGATGAGCCGCTCACTCCGGAGCATGACTGCACCCGGACAATTATCAGCATTACATGGCTGACAGAGTTGAGACAGAATGATAATTGGGCGATATTGCATGGTATTCGGAAGTCTCCGTATTCCAGAAATATCAACAGGTAAAGGATGCTTATGCCGAATAGCTGGGTCTCACGGGCATCCTCTATACCAGTTGGGGAAGACATGGCGGTTTTTCGTAAGTCAGGCAACGGTCCGCCGGAAAGATTTTTTTTTCGTTAAGGCGGAAGAGTGGGCCTGTGTGCGGCGTCATTAAAAAATCCGCTAATCTTCTTTAAGAATCTCTTCCGCAGCTTTAAGTATATCCTCCGAATAAAGCGGTTTTTTAAACGCAGACAAAGCCCCCAGATCCTTGGCCGCAGTTAGCAACACGTCTGTTTCACCTCTGACGCCTCCGGTAATGGCAATAATCCTGACATCCGGAAAGTCACATCTGAGTTCCATGATGGTTTCGATGCCTTCCTTTTCCGGCATAACAAGATCCAGGATGATAAGATCAAAAGGATCTTGCCTGTAAAGTTTTATGCCTATTTTGCCGTCGGAGGCTTCCGTTACCTTGTGTCCTGCATTTTCAAATACTGAGTGAAGAAGTTTCGTTATCATGGGATCATCATCTATAACCAGTATGCGAGCCATATTTTCTCCTCGTTTAATTATTTTGTATTATCAGATATTTTATTTTTTAAATTCTGCTTTGTGTTCTCTGCTGAATCCAACCGTTCAGTCCCTTTTCCCTTGTAGAACTATGTAGTTTACTGATTTTCAGCAGGTGGGAATTTTCAATTCCGGCTCCCTTGTATGTCAGCGGTCTGCTCTTATTTCAAATCCGGCCCGAATTTGATAATTCAGGCTGGGCAGAAAAAGAACAGATTCTGTCTTTTATATGATAAAATCATTTGTGTCAAAGAAATTTGCTGCAAACCCGTCCGGCAAAAGATACTGCAGGAACGCCACGGACGGGGTTGCAAACCCCGTCCGGCACGGAGGCATCAGGGCGTTATCTGTTTTTTGGACATTGTTGCCTCCTTAAATAATTTGTTTTTTATTGGCATCCGACACTTTCACAGGAGTGCTGATGTCGGCATCAGGTGTCTGTTTAAGTGTACAGATTATTTTTTCAGAATGCTTATCCCCCGCTTTTGCTCTGGCACTTTTAAAGCACCGTTGCAGGATGCCATCAATTTAAGAAGTTTCTGCCCTGTCCTCCGGGCCAGATTGAAACAGGTATATTCCTGGTCTGCTGATTTTTTTTATGTTTTTATATGCTTTATTGCCGATTTTATCTTGACCATTCTGAGTTCCCCATGTATTAAGATAATAAATTGGTTTAATTACTTTTATCACGGATGAAAGGAGGATGGCGGTTTTTTCCCTGAATGCTTCAAAATTCAGGGGCTTCTTTGCCATAATTTTATGAATGATTCCGATTTTCTGGAGGCAGTTGACCTTGCAGGTAATTTTGAACTTAGGCAGGCAGTGGAACGATTGCGGGCGGGCCTTTTTGACCCCCTCAGTGTCCGACTGCTGACTGTCGGTGAAGCACGTCTGAGCCGGATATTTGAGCAGGGGGCAGAGGCTTTGGATAAAAATATGCCCGCCTATCTTTGCATCTGCGGGCCTTATGGTCAGGGCAAATCACACAGCCTCACCTATATCCGTCAGGAGGCGCTCCGACAGGGCTTTGTCACAAGCCATATCAATCTTGATCCCAGGGAAACCCCTTTCCATGATTTTCAGCAGGTTTACCGCGCACTTGTTGCCCATATCCGATTTCCGGACATGGAAACCTCCCTTGTCAATCGCCTGGAATCCTGGGCAAACCCGCCTGACTATTACGGACGGCCGGAAGGGAATGAAGGGCTGGAAGACCGTTTCCCTGACATTCTTTCAGATGAAATTCCCCACTTGTTCAAGTGCGTTCTGACCGCCCTTGCCCGGGATACAGTTCCTCTTTCCAGGAGAGAGAGACAATTGAAAAAACATGCAGCGTTTCATCCTGACGAGTTCCCCTATCTGCTGGCTCGTGCGCTGAAGGGTGAAGCCGTTCCGGTCCATAGCCTGAGGCCTGCCTTCAGGTACCGGAAAGTCTTCTTTTACAAAGATGCCTCACTGAGGTGTCGGGGATGGGAGCCTTATCTGGGAATGCTCTTCGGCCTGGGCCGGCTTTTTCAGAAAATGGGGTTTAAGGGATGGGTGGCTTTGTTTGATGAAGCGGAATCCATTGCCCAGATCCGTGTTGATTCCCGCAAAAAAAGCTATCAGATATTGCACCGGATATTTGCTCCTGAAACACCTGTTGCCGGATTTTATCCTGTTTTTGCCTTTACCGATGATTTTTTTCTGCAAGTTCAGCATGAAGATTATGATCGGATCAAAATGGTCAAAGGAACTGAGACACCCTATTTTGAAAAGAATTACGCGGACCTCTGGCGGGATATGGACATTTACCGGCTCCGGGAACTGTCCTCCAAAGAATGGATAGACTTGTCTGTGAAACTGATGGTTGTTCACGCCAAAGCTTACGGATGGGAGCCGTCTGAAAGAGAGACTTGTGAGGAAATGATGCTGCGCTTGTCTGAGACACGCGATCAGGAGGCGCGTATGAAATTGAAAGCACTGGTGGATCAGTTGGATATGGTGCAACAGAGGCAGATCCTGGGAGAACCTGATGTACAGGAATAACAGGAAATCCAATTATTCCTTACTTTGAACTTTGAACTTTGAACTTTTCAAATTCTTTTGAATAATAATCTGTGAACGCGCCGTCTTTTTCCTGAACAACAATCAGGCACTCAGTATCAGCGAGCCGGTTGGCCAGTTCAATGCCCCTTTCATGACCTGAAACCATGAGAGCGGTTGCAAGCCCGTCTGCCAATATGCAGGTCGGTGCCATCACAGATGTGCTGACCACCCTGTTTATGACAGGATACCCGGTGGCCGGGTCCAGTATGTGGGAATAGCGTTTGTCATCTGCTTCAAAAAAAATTCTGTAATCACCGCTTGTTGCAAACGCTCTGTCATGAAGATTCACTGCTTTGTAAACCTCATTATAAGCTGCTTTGGGGCTGGGCATGTTGATGCCGACTCGCCAGTGCCTGCCATCCTTTCTGAAACCTGAAGCACGGACTTCCCCGCCGATCTCCACAAGAAAATCCCTGAATCTGTTCGTTTCAATCAGTTTTGCCACCTGATCAACACCATACCCCTTTGCAATGGAAGCAAGATCAAGGGATATGGCAGGGTTCTTTTTTTTAAGATATCCGGCTCCTGAAATGTCAATCTGATCAAACCCGGTATCCGCCAAAAGTGCATTGATCTCTTCCGCCTGAGGAACATGATTTTTCCCTTCCGAATTTCCAAACCCCCAAAGATTTATCAGCGGTTTTATGGTACCGTCCCAGGCCCCGTCTGTAATTTCGTGCAGATATCTCGCTGCAATCATCACCTGCAAAAAATCATCTGAAATATAAAATTTTTCTTCCGTGCTTTTCATTGCATTGAATCTGCTGATTTCACTGTCTTTCATATAAGTGGACATGCTCCTGTTGATCTCTTCAAGCCGTCTGATAATTTTATCTCTGAGATGGGAAGCATCATTGAAATAACCGGTGACAACTTTTATATGATAGGTTGTGCCCATTGTTTTTCCTGCAAACAGGACCTCTTTTTTCCCACATCCTGCCAGCAATACGACAAAAAGCAGGAAACCCGCTATTTTAATATATTTTTCCATAATCAATCACTGTAAAACAATTTTGTAAATTGTTTTTTTACACACTTTACCATAAAACAATTTTGCAGACGGCCCTGATCCCGCTCGCCTGGGATTGGCAAATCCCAGGCATTTCCGGCGATCCCGCTCGCTGGGATTGGCAAATCCCAGGCATTTCCGGCGATCCGGAAAATTTTTGGACAGCCACTTATTCTTTATTTGCCTACCAACCCCGCCATCCACATCGTCAGCGGAGAGAAAAAGGTAATTACCAGAAGATCAATAATCAGAATTGCCAGAAACGGCAGTATCCGTCTGCTGACCGCGGCAATGGTGTCGTTGGAGATGGAGCAGGAGACGATCAGGCAGATGCCCATGGGCGGCGTGAGCATTCCGATGGCCAGGTTGGTGACGATAATGACACCCAACTGAACCATTGTAATGCCGCCCAGAGAAGGCAGCATCGCCGTGATCATGGGAACCAGCAGGATCAGGGCCGCGGTGGTTTCCACAAATGTCCCTGCAATAAGCAACACGAAATTGATCAGCAGCAACAGAATCACCGGGTTGTCCGTCACCCCAAGCAGTGTGCCGGCAAGACGGGCCGGGATATCTTCGATGGCCGCTATCCAACTGAACACCGATGCGGTTGCAATGATAAACATGACCACAGAGGAGATAATGGCCCCTTCTGTGAAGATGCGGGGCAGATCTCTGACCCTGATTTTCCGATAAACAGCCATGCCCACAATCAGCGCGTATATCACTGCCACGGCTGCGGATTCGGTTGCGGTGAATATGCCGAAAAGGATGCCTCCGAGGATGATGACCGGCGCGCCCAGTGCGAGGATGGCTCGTCTGAATGTGTGCCACACCTCATATATTGAAAAGCGGGTTGTCGCGGCATAGCCTTTTTTTGATGAGATAAAAGTGGCGACACCTATCAGGGAAACGCCGATCAATATGCCCGGGAGAATCCCGGCAGCAAAGAGCTGGCCGATGGAGGCACCGGTGAGAAAACCAAAAATGATCATCGGGATTGACGGCGGAATAATGACGCCGATGGATCCTCCTGATGCCTGAACAGCGGCCGCAAAATCAGATTCATAGCCGGATTTCTTCATCGCAGGGATGAGTATGGCGCCCACCGCGGCCGCATCCGCAGCAGCCGAGCCGGATATGCCCGCAAAAAACATCGCCGAAACAATGGTCACGGCTGCCAGTCCCCCGGGGAGCCACCCCACAAGCGCATTTGCAAAATCTATGATTCTGCGGCTGATTCCGCCGGTTTCCATGATGACACCGGCAAACATGAAGAGAGGGACGGCCATGAGATGAAAGGAATCGGTTCCGCCGAACATCCGCTGAACAACCATCATCAGCGGAAAACTGCCCTGGATCAGTATTCCCAGCACAGAGGCAACACCGATGGCGATTGCTATGGGCGTGTTTATCGCAAAAAGAAAAAGCAGAGACAGTATTAAAATTTCAGCAGTCATAATAAAAACTAAAGTATAATCGGTTTTCTGATTATAACGGATGCGGGAGGGCACAACCTGCTGAAATCACTGAGTCGGATATAGGCAGTTCTGTTCGGTCCGGGCGGTCCGGACATAAGTGGCCCGGCATAATTTTTTATGCCCGCCTGCGCCTTGTCTTTGTGCCCTCTGTGCCTCTGTGTGAGATATCAGGCGTATGACACAGCATGCTGAGATTGCAGCCTCCCAGCATCCGTTATAATCAGTCGGTTTTTATTGTTCAAGGCATATTGCGGTCAGGATGCCCGAAATCTTCTCCGGCGTGTCAGCATAATATTCTTCCTGGTCAATATAGAAATCCTGTCCGTGAAGTTTCAGAAAGGGAAGCGAGACTTAATTTTACATTTCTCATTTCTCTCTTCTCATTTTGAATTCATTCAATAAAAAGGTGATGCCGTGAAGCATAAGAATAAGGCCGCTTACGGGAATGATACTGAATACAGTCCATTTGGGCAGACAGAGGGCCGGCGATATCTGCAAGCGTATAAAATAGGCAAACTGGCACCCGTAAAAGATCATTATGCCGAACAGGGCAATTGATGCGAGGTGGACAACGATAGCGGCTATCTGTCTGGCCGAGGGCCGCATTTTGCAATAAAATATGTCCACGCCCGGATGAACTTTGCGACGGTAAGCCACTGTTGTCCCCAGAAAAGTCAGCCACACCAAAATATAACGGGCCAGTTCCTCGGACCAAAATAAGGAATGATTCAGCACATAACGGAAAAAGACCTGTGTCGCAACGATAAGGGCCATGGAAAATCCGAGTACAAAGAGAAGGTACTCAATCCGGTGGTTTACTGAGGAACTCAGTTTTTCAAGAAAAGTCACTTTTTCTCCGTAATTGCAGGATGTTCGATGTTTGATGCTGGATATTTCAAACATCAAACATCAAACATCAAACATCAAACCAAACATCAAACACCAAACATCAAACATCAAACACCAAACATCAAACATCAAACATCAAACATCAAACATCAAACATCAAACATCAAACATCAAACATCAAACACCAAACATCAAACACCAAACATCAAACATCAAACTTCATTTGCTCGCGGTTATCATTTTTATAAGTAATGCCTGAACCTTGGGATTTTTGAACAGTTCCATGTCCTTCATCTCTACAACTTTTGAACGAAATGCGTTAATGTCCGGATGCTCTTCCACGATCATTCCTTTTTCTTTGAGCAGCCTGAGCCGTTCCGCATTTTTGTCCCGATTATCCTTACGCTGGAATACTGCGGCCTCATAGATGGCCTTTTGAATCAGTTCCTGGGTTTTGGTGTCCAAAGTTTTCCACCAGTTCAGGGATGCCACGTCAATATGCGGCGAATACACATGCCGGGAAAGGGTCATATATTTCTGTATTTCATAAAATTTATAGACTTCCATGACCCAGAGAGGATTTTCCTGGCCGTCAATGACACCCTGTTCCAGTTCTGTGTAAATCGGCCAGGGCATGGGCGTGGGATTTGCTCCCAGTGCCTGCCATACGGTTTTGTGAAGTGCCGAAGCCATCACCCGGATTTTAAGCCCTTTGATGTCTTCCGGCGTTTTCACCGGCCGTTTGCTGTTTGTCAGATTCCTGAATCCGTTTTCGGAAAAGCAAAGCCCTTTTAAACTGGAACTTTCCAGACTTTTCAATATTTCAGCCCCCAAAGGACCGTCCAGAATTTTGTCGGCCTGTGCATTGTCTTTAAAGAGAAAAGGGTAATTGATCACCCTCACAATGGGGTCAAATGTGTCAAAAGGACCGCCGGTGATGATGCCCATCTGGATGGTGTTCATCTGTATCTGCTGGAGGATTTCAGTTTCATTTCCCAGGGATGCGGAATGAAAGACCTGTACCTTGATATCGCCTTTGGAACGCTGTTCAATCAGCTCCTTGAATTTTCCCGCAACGATGTTCTGGGCGGAACCCGGTTTGGTGACAACGCCCAGTTTGATTTTGATCTCAGCCGTTGCACTGTTTGAAAAGAAAATGAGTGAGACCGTCACCAGAAAAGCAAAAAGTTTTTTCATTACGCAAATCTCCTTTATTTTTTGTGAAAAGTGAAAAAGTTAAAAGTTCTTCCCGCCGGACAGGGTTGCAAACCAGTTCTGCAGAGTCCGGCAATGTAATGCGATTTTGCAAACCGCATTGTGGTGAATTGCCATACAGAATCGGACATAAAAAATAAATGCCTGACTCAGAACGTTCAAATATTCCTGGCTCTGATGATTTTTGTGGTTTCCGGTACGCAGATGCTCATCAGCGGTTTGTGAAAGTTGTCCTTCAGACCGGCTTTCAGGATTGTGATTGTCTGAAATCTTATGCAGCCACAAAATCCGTCAGAATCAGAAATATTCAAATATTCTCTTCCATCTGTTCCTTTACAATATCCCGCATATTGGGGTTTAACGGTCTCCATTTCGGCTTTATGGCCTTGTCCTCATGCCAGACAAATTCAACTGCCTCAAATCTTTCCGGGATCAGATGTTTGCCATGAATTCCATAGATTTTCTCAGGATAATGTTCTATCCATATCATTCGATTTGGCTTAATGCTGAAGTCCTTTGTGACATTGGTGGCAATATGGCCGGCGCAGCTCCTTATCGTCATCCTGCCTCCCGGGATATCCGAAACAACAACAATGATGGGTCTCAGATGTGCCACACCTTTTGCGCTTCCCTTACTGAGATCGAAAATACGAAGCTTGCAACGGCCGCTCCCGAGCTTCATCCTGCCGCCCCATCCTTTCCAATGATATGTGTCATCATATATAAGCATAAATAAAATCTCTGTATATGTGAAAGTTTCAGGTTTCAGGTAAAAACAATATTTTAACTTTCATTGTTCGCTGTGATTAACTGTTCATGGCCGTTTATATAGCTTTTAACAAAAAGATTGTCCAGAGTGCCAAACTTGCAGTTATGCTTTGGTTGTGATTATCTGAATCATCAGATGACAATATCGCAGTTGGCTTGTTTTCGTCAAGCTTTTTCTGTTTGATGTTTGATGTTGGATGTTTGATGTTGGATGTTGGATGTTTGATGCTGAATACTGATATCGAACATCGAACACCTAAATTTCTTGACAAAAACAGGCACATCTGCAAGTTGATGAAATACTTTTATGCATTCGGATATTCAATTTCCATAAAAAAACACTTGAGAATCAGAAATTATAATGTTGAAAAAGCAGAATTTTAAAGGGAAGACAGAACTGGTAGCCAACTGGGACACCCTGCAACGTATATTCATACGGCCTGAAAATGAGGAGGTCAGGGCCACCTTGGTGAAATACATGGAGCAGATTCTTTTCGGGCTGCATGATTTTCTGATGAAAAATGTCGGCATCACAGAGGAAGCAAGCCTCAAAGAGCTTTCAGACCGTTTCAGAGACAGCCGGATAAACAGGAACCCCTCCAAAAAACTTGCGGACGTTATCAAAGGCATTATTGAAAATATTGCCCCCCATGCTGTAAATGTGGCCTCCCCATATTTTATCGGACACATGACATCTGCCATTCCTTTTTTTATGGTCCATCTCCAGACCATTGTGGCCGCGCTGAATCAGAATCCCGTCAAACTGGAAACATCCAAGGTGGTTTCCATCCTTGAACGCCAGGTGCTCGCCAAAATCCACAGGATAATATATGATAAAAACGATGTTTTTTATGAGGAACACATCCAGCGCCCGGGCAGCACTCTGGGAAGCTTTGTGGAGGATGGAACCCTGGCCAACCTTACTGCCATCTGGGTGGCCAGGAACATTTTTTTCAAACCCTTATCCGGATTTGCCGGCGTTGAAAAAGAAGGTCTGGCAGTTGCATATCAGGCCTACGATATTGAAAGATGTGTGGTTCTGGTATCACAGCTGGCTCATTATTCTTTGCGAAAATCAGGAGGGGTTCTGGGCATCGGAAATGAAAATATTCTTCCTGTGGATGTGGACAGCAGCAACAGAATGAATATGGGCAAACTGCAAACTGCTATCCGAAACCTGCAAAAAGGGCCAGGGCCAAAGACCAGAATCCTGGCGGTGGTGGGAATTGCCGGAACCACAGAAACAGGCACAGTGGATCCCCTGCCGGAAATTGCTGAAATATGTGCTGAAAATGGAATACACTTTCATGCGGATGCGGCCTGGGGCGGTCCGGTCCTGCTGTCAAAAAAATACAGGTCCCTGCTTTCCGGCACAGAGCAGGCAGATTCGGTCACCATTGACGGGCACAAACAGTTTTATATGCCCATGAGCTGCGGCATGATTTATTTTAAAGATCCCCATATCATGGATACTGTGGCTTACCACGCAGCCTATATCAACCGCCCAGGTTCTGTGGATTTGGGAATCCGGTCCCTGGTCGGGTCCAGGGCAGCCATGTCCCTGATACTGGGGAGCGCACTGGAAATCATGGGGGCCCGAGGCTACGCCCTGCTGATTGATCACGGAATAGAAACAGCTCATGCCTTTGCAGAGGAAATAGAGGCAAGACCGCTTTTTGAACTGGTGACATCTCCCCAACTGAATATTCTGACTTACAGAATTTTTCCCGAAGATATAAAAAGAGAATGGAATAAGGCGGATTGTCAAAAGAAAAAAACACTGCTTGCAGGATTGAATAACATCAACATCACCGTGCAGCGGCTCCAGAGGGAGGCAGGCAAAAGCTTTGTTTCCAGAACAACGCTGAAACGGAGGGGGTGTGAAGACATGGTTGTATTGCGCGTCGTGATTATGAATCCCATGACCACAATAGATATCATTGGGGAAATTCTGGATGAGCAGGAAGACATTTATCATCGTCAATTTATGTGCGCTCAGGGTTGACAATTCAAAATTAACCCCCATTATATCAGTGATCAGAAATGCAAACTTCGGCGTGAGCTCAGTCGGACGCTCAGTCAGATGGATGGGTGCAGTGAACCCACCTTATGCTGATAACTGATAAAAAGGAGTATAAGGAGTATAGTATGGATAGCAAAAAAGAAACACATCAATTCAAAACTGAAGTTCAGCAACTGTTGAACCTCATTATCAATTCGCTCTATTCTAATAAGGATATATTTCTGAGGGAACTGATCTCCAATTCTTCCGATGCCATTGACAAGCTTCGCTTCCAAACCCAGACAGAACCTGATATCCTCGGGGATGACACCGAGTTCAGAATCAAAATCGTCGCGGATAAGGAAAAACGGACGATTGAAGTGTCTGACAACGGCATCGGCATGACATCCGATGAAGTCCTGGAAAATATCGGAACCATCGCCAAAAGCGGGACAGCCGCTTTTCTGGAAGCGATGGAAGCATCCAAAAAGCAGGATCTGCTGACCCCGGAACTGATTGGCCAGTTTGGTGTCGGTTTTTACAGCTCTTTTATTGTTGCTGAAAAAGTGACGCTGATTACCAGGGCCGCGGGATCGGAAACCGCAACCCGCTGGGAATCCTCAGGAGACGGTTCTTTTACCATTGAGGAAACAGCAAAGGATTCCCGGGGGACCACAGTGATCCTGAATCTGAAAAAGCCGGAAAAAGATGAACAGGATTTCACTGAGGAATGGACCATCCGCGGCATCATCAAGAAGCATTCGGATTTTGTCAGTTATCCCATTCTCATGGATGTTGAAAAGGATGAACCCATCCCTGAAAAAGAACAGATCCTTGACAAAGACAACAAGCCTGTGGCCACCACCCGGAAGGTCAGGAAAGAAGAGACCCTGAACTCCATGAAAGCCATCTGGGCCAGGGACAAAAAAGAGGTTTCCGATGATGAATACAAGGAATTTTACAAGCATATCAGCCACGACTGGAATGATCCGCTCACCCATATTCATCTGAAGCTTGAAGGCACAACTGAATACAGTATGCTGCTGTACATCCCTTCAAAGGCGCCTTTTGATATGTTTCATCAGGAACGCAAGCACGGGATTCAACTTTACTGCAAACGTGTTTTTATCATGGAAGACTGCAAGGAACTGCTGCCGGAATATCTGCGTTTTGTCAAAGGTGTTGTGGACGCGCCGGATCTGAACCTGAATGTCAGCCGTGAAATTTTGCAGCAGGACCGTCTCGTAAGGAATATCCACAAAAATGTTGTCAAAAAAATTCTGGACCTGCTTGCCGGCATGGAAAAAGACGAATATGAAAAATTTTACAATGAATTCGGGCCGGTAATCAAGGAAGGGACTCATACAGACTGGGAAAACAAAGACAAAATTGCGGAGCTGATCCGATACAAAACAACCAAATCCGACGGTGATCTTGTATCCCTGGCAACATACATTGAGAATATGAAACCGGATCAGAAGGAAATTTACTATATTACCGGGGATAACCTCTCTTCACTGATTGACAGTCCGCATCTGGAACAGTTGAAGGAAAAGGACTATGAAGTTCTGCTGATGACAGATCCTGTGGATGAATGGGTCACCATGTCTCTGACGGAGTATAAAGAGAAGAAGCTGAAGAGTGCTGAAAAAGGGGACTTGGACTTGGAACTGGACAAGGTGGATGACAAGAAGAAAGATGAATACACCGCTTTGTTTGAGTACGTCAAATCCTTTCTGGAAGACAAGGTCAAGGAAGTGAGACCGTCTTCCAAGCTCAAAGATTCTGTATGCTGTCTGTCAGGAGACGCCAACGACATGAGCGCTTACATGGAAAAGCTCCTCAAATCATCCGGTCAGGAAGCCCCCGGGGTGAAACGGGTGCTGGAGGTGAACGTGGATCACCCTGCCATTGCCGGAATAAAAGATTTGTTTGAAAAAGACAAGGATAATGAAAGATTGAAGGATTACAGCAACCTGCTCCTTGATATGGCGATTATCGGTGAAGGGGGCAAGGTGGAAAATCCCTCA
>Ga0190283_1000833_pt1 | contig 15243 bp, 15 predicted proteins | sample 48691801_MG_FD_161669 | JGI IMG/M metagenome (GOLD analysis project Ga0190283, IMG submission 161669) | Hydrothermal vent microbial mat bacterial communities from Southern Trench, Guaymas Basin, Mexico - 4869-18-0-1_MG | ecosystem: Environmental > Aquatic > Marine > Hydrothermal vents >...
GTCTCCGGCTTCAATACTTATGACCTCCTTATCCTTTACAGATACGGTTATATCCCATGAACTTTCACGGATAACCCCGGGCATTATCTTCAAGGTCTCAATATCTATGCTATCAGTGGAAATATCATATTCTGACTTCAGGGTATCCCTTATCCGGTCAAAATCTGAATCCAGGTCATCAAGCGAGGCCCGTTTTAATTTTAGGTGGAACTTATTTACTGGCGGATCAATATCGAATTCTATTTCCTCACCTTTTACCTGAAGCTTTTGTTCTTCACTGAGTGAGGACGCTGGAATATAGACCTTTAGGTCCCTGTCGAATATTTGCTGGCAGGCAAGCCTTACGCCGTGATCGACCTCACTTTTACTAAGTATTTTGGTTTCCTGGTTGTTTGGCGGCTTCCTGTCCTTATCCATTACAAGGATGCGGCACTTTCCGCATGTGCCCTTACCGGCACACACAGACTTTATGCCAACACCTGCATCCAGTATCGCATCAAGGCCATTGGTGGGCCCCTCAAGGAGGATCCTCCTGCCAATAGGCTCTATGCTTATCTTAATCTTCTTTTGAGTGTTTTTTTGATTCATCATCTATGAATTTTTCAAACTCTTTACCTACTTTCATGAGATTCCCCAGCTCTGCATCAAGATTCGACGGTTTTATTTTTCCTATCCATCCCTCATCATACGGGGATTCATTTATAAGTTCAGGCGAATCTTCGAGCTCTTCATTTACTTCAATGATCTCTCCGGAAACGGGTGCGAAAACTTTCCCTACCCATTTCCCGCTTTCGAGTGAAGAGAAGGATTTGCTTTGCTCTACTTTTGTCCCCACCGCTGGCAGCTCAATATATACTATCTCTCCGGCAAGCTGCTGGAAAAAGTCTGATGCTCCAATGATTATATTTCCACTACCGTCATCTTTTGCCCAGAAATGATTTTTCTCATAATAGAGATCTTCAGGAAAATCATAATCTCCAATTTTCATATGTCTTACCTCCGTTTTTTTTTATTCTATAACTTTATAAAATAAATTGATAATTTATTCTGCATTTATACTTGCAAATACAAGCTCAGCAATGTCGGCGACCTTGATCTTCCGTTTAGCCTCTTTTTTTATTTTTTTTAATGCAGCCGCCAGCGTCCTTTCACACTGCTGGCATGCCGATACCAGGACATCAATATCAGCCGCGATTATTTCCCTTGCCCGCGACTCGGCTATTCTTCCAGAGAGGCCTGCATCCAGGGACTCCAGGTTCCCGCCCCCACCGCAGCAATTGGCAAGATTTTTACTAGCTTCAAGCTCAATAAATTCAACTCCCGGGATACTCTCAATGACTTTTCTTGGTTCATCGTAGACTTCAGAATTCCTTCCAAGATCACAGGGATCATGATAGGAAACCCTGATATTAAGTGGTCCTGGTTTTAATTTTTTATCTTCAATAAGTTTAAACAGATACTGGGACAGGTGCATGATCTTGAAATCCGCTTTTTTACTTGAGATCTTTGAGTATTCATGTTTCCAGGTATGATAACATGACGGGCAGGACGTTATAAGGACTTTTGCACCTTTTTTATTTACAGCCTCTATATTATGATCGGCAAGTTTTTTTGCCTCACCTTTCATACCCGAAGAAAGCAGGGGAAAGCCACAACACCATTCATCATCTCCAAGAAGAGTAAAATCGACTCCAGCGCCTTTGAATATCTGGACCACCGAACGGGGTATCGAAAACGTACGTGGAGAAAAGGATGAAACACAACCCACAAAATATACTACTTCGGCAGTGTCTTTTATAAAATCTTCCGGGGAGCTGTCAGGGATCTGCTTTGTCCAATCGGCCCTTCCTTCATTAGTATCAAAGGTCACGTTATATGCCTCGCCCAATCTTCTCTTTAAGAAGTCAAGGGCCCCGGGATATTTCTCACTATCTATCAGGTCCTGGCGCATCTCTTCAAAAAGTTCGGTGATCTTCACGCCGCTCGGACATTCGCTGTCACAGTAATTGCATAGTGTACAGGTATATATCTTTTCAGACAGCTTGTCCGTAAACTCCATCTTGCCCTGGCTGATGGCCTCTATGAGGCTGAGCTTGCCTCTCGGAGATACTGCCTCATCCTTTGTATTTTTATAAACAGGACAGTATGCTGTGCAGCTTCCGCAGCGGGAACAGTTAAAAAGATCATCATATCTCTTAAATATCCTCGCAGCATCTTTTCCTTTGGTCCCTGTTTTTTTATTTTTCTCTATCATTTTCCTTCATTTCCTAGATCATGTTTATTTATATTTAGTCCAAAAACATCTTGCCGGGATTCAATATATTATCCGGGTCAAAAGCTTTTTTTACTCTTTTCATCAGTTCATAGCTTGCAGGATCTATCTCCATCTTGAGGTATTTGGCTTTGGATATTCCGATACCATGCTCTCCTGAGAGCGTTCCGCCAAGATCCACTGCTACCTTGAATATTTCCTCTATCGCACTTTCAACTTTCTTCTCTTCCCTGGCGTCTCTCATATCAGTAAGTATTGTGGGATGAAGATTCCCATCACCTGCGTGTCCAAAAGTACCTATAGTAAGATCATACTTTTTTGCTATATCATTTACCGCTTCCACCATCTCAACAAACCTGCTTCTTGGAACCGTCGCATCCTCAAGTATCGTAGAAGGCCTTACTCTCGCAAGTGAAGACAGGGCCGCCCTCCTTGCTGTCCATATCTCGTCTCTTTCCTGGTCCGAGGCTGCCTGCTTGCAGGAGACCGCTTTATTTGACCTGCATGCCTTCATTACGACTTCCGCTTCAGCATCAACAGCACCCTGTTGTCCATCGACTTCGATAAGAAGCATGGCCCCGATACTTCTGTCAAGCCCAAGCCCGATGTAATCCTCTATAGCATTTATCGTTACCTGGTCAATGATCTCAAGCGTGGAGGTTATTACACCATTGCTTACAATATCCTGTACTGATTTTGCAGCATCCTCCATCGTGCTGAACAGCGCCAGCAAGCTTGCTCTTGCGGGAGGCATGGGAAGCAAACCCAGAGTTGCCTTAGTAATTACTGCAAGAGTGCCTTCGGACCCGGTCATAAGGTCTACCATATTGTATCCGGTCACACCCTTTACGGTCCTTGTCCCAAAATTTACTATATCTCCATTAGGGAGAACAGCCTCAAGCGCATTTACATAATCCTTGGTAACACCGTATTTAAGACCTCTCAGGCCCCCTGCATTTTCGGCAATATTCCCGCCTATCGTAGAATACTTTAATGATCCGGGATCTGGCGGGTAAAAGAGGCCGTGTTTGTTGGCTTCCTTATCAACATCCACAGTTATTATGCCAGCTTCTACATCCATTAAAAGATCCACAGGATCTACTTCCAGGATCTTATCCATCTCGACCATGAGAAGCAGTATTCCTCCCTCCATCGCCAGACAGCCTCCGCTGAGGCCTGTTGCAGCTCCCCTGGGAGTCACCGGTATTTTCTCTGAACTTGCATATTTAAAGATATCGCTTATCTGCCGGGCATTTCTTACCCTGACCACAACATCAGGAATATATTCCAGCCTTGTCGAATCATAGCTATAGCAATATCTTTCCTCTTCCGACAGGATAACATTCTCTTCACCAGCGATATCCTTTAGATTCTTCATATCTTTTGTTTTCATATCCTAAAAAATACTCCTCTTTTTAACAATATCCGTAATATTATAATAATTTTTTATGTGTTCCGAAAGTAAATAATATTGCTATTATTTGCATCCGGACAAGACCTGAACGTAATATCTTTCTTTATATAAATACAATTTTTAAAAAATTTTAATCCCCGGATTTTTCATTGCCTGCAAGGGGATCACAGAGACACCGGAAAACTATATTCATAGAACCTGCATCTATCGCTTTTTAAAAACAGGAATAGTATAGGGTCCTTCAGGTATTACTGAGATCGTGGCATTGGGACCATATTTTTCCAGCCCGGCGCTTATAGCCTTATCAATTGAATCCACCAGTATCAGGCTGCTGGAAGGAATATTATAGCTGCAGCTGTTCAGGCAGTCGCTATATAGATATATATCCGCTTTCTTTCTAACTTTCACAAGCTCCTCAAGCTCCCACTGGTCTATTGTAAAGAATTCAGGACTGCTTATCTTCCCCATGAATTTGTCAAGGTCATCCTCGCTTAACAGGAGCTCAACAAATTCCTCACTCCCGATCTCTTCTGCGCATTTGGCAGCGATTATTATCATCCCGCCGTCTTTTACTGCCGGCATCGCGCCTACCATTCCCTTGACCGATTGGTAAAGATTACAGTCCAGGGGGTATCCACCTCCGGAAGTAAGCACTATATCTGCCTGTTTTTCTATTTCAAAAGTGCTGGAACTTTTACAGAAACCGGCACCTGCATAGAATGCATCTTCCAGGTCCCCGCAAAATATCCCTGTGATCTGCTTGTTCTTATTTATTGTCACATTTACAATAAAATCCACTCCTGCCATTTTTGCTATCTCTGTAGATTCTTCGTGAAATGGATTTCCATTCAGTACTGCATTTGTGGCATCAGGCGATTCCAGTATTGCAGGACCATGAAAATGCTTGAACATATCCATATAGGATATCCCGGGGCATATCGCTTTCCTTCCACCGGAAAAGCCTGCCATGAAATGCGGTTCGATAAGTCCGGTCAGGATTTTAAAATCAGATTCTACATATACCTTGTCGATTATCACGGGAGTGCCCCTGCCTGTTTTACCTATATGATCACAGGACCCCCTGCTGCGTGCATCATGATTTACAATACGGTAATTATCGACTACTTCCCTGCCGATCATCTTTGTGAGTTCTTCAGTAGTGTTTGGACGGTGAAGTCCGGTAGCTACAAGTATTGTTATTAGATCCTTCTCTATGCCGTAGCTTTCTATTTCGGGAAGAAGTGTCCCGAGGATGATATCAGTAGGCACCGCCCTGGTACTGTCTGATATCACTATGCAAATTTTCTTTTTTCCTGAGATAAGTTCTGGCAGAGGAGGAGAGCCGATCGGCGACCTGTATCCTTTGATAAGCCTGTCCCTGATATTCGAAAGGGGTTTTACCGGTTCATTTTCCAGAACATCCAGTAAATTATTATCATCAATGCTGACTTCTACTCTGCCTTCGCCATAATCTAATTTAATATTCATTCTTTTTCCAAATCTTTCTGGTTAAAAAATTACCCTGTATAGATCATCATGGGGTGAGGGTATTACCTGCCAGTCCACCAGAAAACCTTTTTTTTGTGGATACTGTATCCCTGCTCTTATAGATTCATCCACTGATGAGACATCGCCATTTATTATGCAAATATTTTTACCCCCGAGAGCTCGCGCTATCCTTATCTCAACAAGCTCCACATCGGTAGCCTTGATAGCAGTATCTGCAGCGATCAGTACGGAAGGTGATGTAAGTGTTTCAATTATTCCTATAGCCCCTGGATTCTTTATTTCTGAAGTCTGGCTGACCGCATAAAACATCTCAGGATATACATTCGACAATTCACCGTGATCGATTATAAAATCCCGGTATTCCTCTACAACTATCTGGGAGGCGCTCTTTACGGCACTTACGCTTCCGGCATAGATAATATAGTATTTTCCAGGGCATAAAGTCCTGGCGTCAAGTATTCTTACATCAGAAGTCTTGACTATGGTATCTACGGCTCCAATGCCCATAGCAATACTTCTAAATTCTACCATTCCTATAGATCTTTCCATAAATTAAAAACTCTTTTTGGGTTGATTATCAAACTATTGCACAATAGGCACTAGCTTAGTAAAAAAAGTTTCCCTGCCTTCATTTATAAGCTACACCCTGAAACATTATCATATCTATCCGTTCTTTTTCGGTTTTGAACTTTTACCAGTCGAAATAGTCATCTTTCCCTCTCTTACGAGTTTCCTGGAATTAAACTTATCCAGCTCTTCGTGAGGCCTGGGAATTATGTGGACACTGACTATTTCCCCTACTCTCCTTGCTGCCGCTGCACCTGCATCTACTGCAGCCTTGACTGCTCCTACATCTCCTGTAACTTCTATCTCGACCATACCGCTTCCGGCATAATTCTTTGAAGTGAGTTTTACATTAGCAGCTTTTACCATGGTGTCTGCAGCTTCAACCGCAGCAACAAGCCCCCTGGTCTCTATCAGTCCTAAAGCTTCGCCGTTCATCTAAATTTGCCTCCTTAATAAGCAATCACTAAAAATACTTTTATTTAACAAAATTCATAGCACCGGATATATATATTCTTCTCTCTTTAGTATACGATCTGGGAGTGGTATTACCTTCTCCGGTAGCTCCGGCGATCGTCCATGCTGTTCCGCCTTTTGAATTTTCTGCCGCCATCGCCTGTGACCTTGCATTCACAATGAAATTGGTGGTACCTATGACCTGTCCAAACCTGGTTATCCTGTCAATATCCCTGGTATGAATCATTGCTGTATGGCCGAATCCATGTTCTATCCTTACAGCCGCTGCCATTGCCTCTTCAAAACTATCTACCAGGAGTATGGGAAGCACAGGCATGAGCTGCTCATGCTGTATCATCGGGTGAGATTCTGAGTCTGCCACGAAGACAGCCAGTCTTATATGGGAACCGGCATCTATTCCTGCATCCTTAAGTATCTTTGGTGCATCTTTTCCAATATAGTCCTTATTGATCTCACCATCCTTGACTACCAGGGCTGCTACCTTTTCGGCCTGCTCCCTGTTTAGCACCATTGTGTTGTTCCGGCTGAATGCTGAAAGGAGTTTATCAGATATACTCCTGATACATATACAAGCTTTTTCCTCATTACACAGGATATTATTATCAAAACTTGCACCATTCATTATCTCTATGGCTGCATTTTCAATATCAGCTGTCTCATCTACTATGACCGGGGGATTTCCTGGACCGGCACCGATGACTTTCTTTCCGCTTTTCATTGAAAGACGTACGATACCTGGACCGCCCGTAGCGGTTATCATATCGACTTTATCGCTTTTAAACACAGCAGATACATTCTCGACCTTTGACAGGCTTGCAGCAGTCACAAGATCTGCCGGACCGCCAGCCTCTATAATGGCAGAATGGATGACCTTTATTGCTTCCAGACTGCATCTATGTGCCGCAGGATGAGGTAAAAACACCACACTGTTTCCTGCGGAGATCATTACAATAGAGTTGTTTATGATCCCGGGCGTAGGATTAGTCATAGGCGTTATCGCAGCGATCAGACCATATGGCGCCCTGTCAATACTTATTGTGCTGACTTCATTGCTGTAAGTCGTAATGTCAAGATCCTCAGGACCTGGTGAAAAATTTACCGCTACCTGGTTTTTAACGATCTTGTCCTCATAGCGCCCTATTCCTGTCTCATCTACAGTAAGCCTTGCAAACTTCTCAGCATTTTCAAGACATCTCTTCCTGATATTTTCAATTATCCTGGACCTTGCTTCCCTGCCAAGACTTACAAGTCTGGGCTGCGCATCTTTTGCCGCAGAAACAGCATCTTCAACTTTATCAAACAAGCCATTAACGGATAAGCCGGCTGAACTTTCCTTAAAGGTCGAGGTGCCGGAGGTAGTAATCAGATTATTTACCACACCTCTTACGATCTCTTCAATTTGATTTTCATCTATAGTCATATTTTACCTCCATTATTCTTTATAACTGATCTTTATGCCTCTTTTTAAGGCTTCGTCCCTTGCCAGTGGGCTAAGTATCACATTTCCTGAAACCTCAATGCCATTATCCTTGTAATCATCAAGATCACCGGTGGTTATTATGGTCTTCTCTTGCACATTTACAGATTGTCTTTTTGGAAGATCCGCAGACTTACCAGCCGGATCCAGGACAACATTGTTCATGCTTTTTAATATGTTTGGATCCGTTATCTCGCCTGTAAAGCTGCTGTCCGGGATCTGTGGCGGAGTATCTGCTCCATCAGCCATCTGGAGTGAAATAGGAGATACGCATGAAGCATCTACTATCTCAACAAGTGTCCCGTTCACAATATCTGCCGCATTTCCATCGTCTGTATCCACGTGCATCTCCGACTTAAAGTCAGGAGAGACCCTTGCCTGGACATTATTAAAAGTAAGACCTTTGGGTCCCGAGACTCTTACATCGACTGCATCATTGTCTTTTACGCCAAAGTACTCTGCATCTTTAGTACAGAGATGTATGTGCCGGTTTGCCCTGATGATCCCATCTTTTAGATATACTGCCCCTCTGGGCCCTATTATTACCGCAGATGCGGTTCCGGACAATTGACCTGACGGCCTGACTGGCGCATCAATACCTAATATGATGCAATCAGTCTTTGCCAGTTCAACCTGGGTCCTGTCCCTTAAGGGGCCGAGCACCCTCACATTCTGGATAGCATTCAGCCTCGGGCCGACGACAGTAACAGTCTCTTTATAGGCATAGGTCCCTGGCTGATAAAGCTCCTTTAGTACCTTCATCTCATAATTTTTACCAAAAAGGACGTCCACATGCTCCCTGCAGAGATGGACATGCCTTACAGAAACACCACAGACTATCTTCTTCTGAGATGATCCTTCTTGTGCACCGGTCTCTTTGCCAGGCATTACCTGTCCAGAACTTGAGGCATTGGGATCTCCGGATACTCCTGCCTCTATTTTGGATACTATATTAGCAACAATATCCCTGATCAATCTTTCGGTATCCACTTAAATACCTCTCTTTTTCTATTCTTTTGGTAAGATCATGTCCAGGTCAGCATGAGGTCTTGGTATTACATGAACCGAGATGAGTTCCCCTACTCTCTTTGCTGCTGCTGCGCCAGAATCAACTGCTGCTTTTACTGCACCGACATCACCTTTTACTATAACTGTTACCAGTCCGCCGCCGATTCTTTCCTGGCCGACCAGCTTTACATTTGCAGCCTTTACCATAGCGTCTGCTGCTTCCACTCCGCCTACAAGTCCTCTGGTTTCGATTAAACCGATTGCTTCTCCTGCCATTTTTTTCTCCTTTTTCTCTTTTTGCTTTTGCTTTATAAATAAAGACATCTTTTAGCAGTCAAGACATCCCTATTATCCATTATTTTTTGTTGACGATATTAGCAACTATTTTGCTTATCATGTCTACAAGCTCACCTCTACCTATAGTTATCATATCATCTCTTTTTGCTGCCGTATCAATATTCCCTATGCCACTTGAGCTGCGGCTACTTCCATTTTCATTACTGCCGGAATCTTGTACGGCCAGCTTATTCATTCCTGTCCCGGATCCATTTCCGGTACTGCCTATAAACTTACCATCTATCCTGCATCCTGCATACCCCCCTTCATCTTTTATCCAGTTGGAACGTATGTCCATTATTTTCTGTACGTTTTCCTCACTTATTGTATTTACATTTCCAAGTGTCCTGGCAAGTAAACTTATTTTCGCAAAGAGTTCCATGCTTTCCATCCTGTAATATGCCTGATAGACATCACTGCCTATTGCAAATGCTCCATGATTCTCCAGAAGAAATGCATTATGGTCGCCAAGGTAATCTCTTATACTGTCAGGGATCTCGGTAGTAGAAGGCGTCCCGTATTTTGTAAGCGGTATAGAACCCAGCGAGACTATGATCTCCGGGATCACGCACTGGTCAAGAGGGATACCCGCTACCGCATATGCTGTAGAGTATGGAGGATGTGCGTGAACCGCTGAATTTATCCCCTTTTTATTTTTGTAAACATCAAGATGTATCTTTACCTCTGAAGATGCTTCGAGCTCACCTTCCAGTTTATTTCCATCCATATCTACCTTTACCAGCTGATCGGTTGTAAGGTATCCCTTGCTCATGCCGGTAGGTGTACACAATACTGCATTCGGACCTATCCTTATCGAAATATTCCCATCATTGGACGCTACCCATCCATTGCTATGCACTCTCTTGCAGATATCGATAATATCATTTCTGTGCTGACTCTCTGTTTTTTGATAAACCATTTGCTTTTTTTCCTTTTTATCTATTAACCTTTAAATATGTCTCCCCTGACACAATAATAAGAAAACTTTCAACATTTGCACAACGAACTCTTCATCCACTTCATTACCTGCCTGTCCGGGGCAGGTAATATCCTATAGGCTATAAGTGAGCCTCTCTCACCTAAAAATCTGCTGGCATTAACGGCTGCTTCATCCACGGCGGAAAGGACCCCGGTGATAATAAAAAAGCTATTTACCCCACAGCCCCTTGCCAGCCTGTATTCCAGAAAATCTATCTCTGCACTGTCCGCGGCAATATCAGAGGAATTTATAAGGTCTGCCATGTGCGGTCCTTCTATTATCCCGATCGCATCACCGGATACTTCTGCCAGATCTCCGCCAATAGCCTCTATTATTCTCTGGTCTATTCCACTTACAGTAAAACTGCTAAAAAGGTGTCTTCCACCCAGCTCCTCAGCGGTCCTGCCTGCACTTGCAAGGGCGCTGATCTCTCCCTCAAGTATTGTAAGATATTTACCGGGACATAGTGAACTGGCCTGGACAATATTGACTTCGGCAGATTTGACCATACTGTCAGTGACCATTATTCCCCTTGATACACTCTTAAACTCTGCTACAAAAATATTTCCTTTTCTTTCACCGGTTTTCATGGTCCCACTCATCGATTATTTTTCAATCACCAAATATTCTTTTCCGACCTCTTTCACAATTCCATCTATAGAACTGTGTATAGCAGCTCCCAGCTTTCCTTCGGGTATGTCCGCTACCAGGTCCCCGCGTTTTACTGAACTTCCTTCAGTGACCACAGGTATTGCAGGCGCACCAACATGCTGCGATAAATATAATTTTATCTTTCCAATATCAGCAGTAAATCCAGAAAGAGGTGTCATGCTTTCATACTTATCGATCTCCAGCCTTTTCTTTAATCTCGATACTGGAACTTTGCGGAACTGCCTGAATTCATTTGCCTCAAGATCCGTCCTGTTGTGAGGATTTTTTATACCAAGCCTTGCCAGTTCCCCCTTAAGATAATTAAATACCGAACGTGCAGAAAGATCGACCACACAGCTGTAAAGTTCGCATAGCCCGCAATCACAGCAAAGGTAGGCAAAATCAAATCTGCCTATATCCTCATCAGACAAACTACCCTTATAAAGTCTTTTCATCAATTCATCCGGAAAAAGACCATGGCCAAGCAGGTACCGGGGGCAAAGATCGGTACACATGCGGCAGCTCAGGCATATTGCCTGGGCTCTTTTCATATCTGCGCTGATGGCTCTCTTTTTATTTTCGATGACCACATTATCTTCCGGCAGGACAAGGATGGACTTAGTCGTCTTTTTCACTGAATAGTTATCTGGGTCGATTAACTTACCCATCATAGGGCCGCCATCCAGAACCATCGTTCCTTCTCCCTTGACCCCCCCGCAGTGATCTATTAACTGCCTGACACTTGTACCCACCGGGACAAGCAGTGTCATAGGCTTCTCTACTTCTCCATTTACGGTCACATATTTATCTATTACCTTAATATCGCGGGAGGCATTTTCTATATTTAAAAGCGTCTCTACATTTACAACCACAACACCGACCTGCAATGGTATTCCCCCTTCGGGGACGATCCTTCCCGTCACTTCATTTACCAGCACCTGTTCGTCGCCTGCCGGATAAAAGTCGCCCAGTTTTAATAGTTCAAAACCATCACCGTTAAATTTTTCAATAGCGCCTATTGCTTTCTTGTTCTTTTCCTTTATGGCAAGTATTACTTTTTTTGCCCCGGCAAGCTCTGCTGCAGTTTTCATGCCCGAATACACTTTTTCGAAGTAAAACTCCAGGATCTGCTTGTCCACGTTTATAAGAGGTTCACATTCTGCTGCATTCACAATAAAGGTGTCCACATTTGCATCAAGTTTTACATGAGTGGGAAATCCGGCTCCTCCGGCTCCCACCACTCCAGCTTCTTTTATGATATCCAGTCTCTGTCTGTCCATTATTTCTCCAGGTTTATCCTGTCTACTTTTGCAACTATGGTCGCATCAATATTTTTACCTTTGGTAGCTTCTGTCTGCTTTGCGGTACTTCCCGTGACTATGAGGGCCAGTTCACCTTCGCCAATCCCTACAGTATCGGCCGCTACATAATAATCACCAGTAGGTTTGAGGTCCGTTCCTACGGTATTCACCATCAGTAATTTAAAACCTTTAAGCGTATCGTCTTTTATGGTCGATGTGACGCTTCCTATTACTTTTACAAGTTTCATATCAGCCTAACCCTTTATCATCTTGTCCTTAAGGTCTATCCTGTCTACCTGTCCGATGATAGAGCCTCTCAAAGGTATGCTTTTTATCCCCATCCATTTACATATGGTCACCCCATCTTCTATCCAGTAGACCAGGCTTCCGGCCGCTGAATTGAGGTAATCAGCTACTATAATAGGTTTGGATATCTTCTTTCCTTCAGGATCAACAGGCTCTATGATCTGAAGTTTTATACCTTCAAGCTTTTTATGTTTTGAAACGGAAACTGCGTTTCCTATGACTTTTGCAAGTCTCATCATTTGCCTGCTGTCAATATAATACTTTTATATTATTCTGTTTAAAAAAATGAAAATATTCATTTTCGGGCCTATTATCAGTGATAACAATATCAAGATCGCCCAGGTCGCATATCCTGTTAAGAGCTATCACATCATACTTGCTGCTATCTGCAAGAAGTATCTTTTGCTGGGCATTCTCAAGCATTATTTTCTTTACGAATGCTTGCTGGGGATTAGGTTCAGTGAGCCCCGCCTTTATAGAAATGGCTGAAGTAGATATAAAGGCTTTATCAGAATTGAGGTTTTTTAAGAATTCTTCAGTACTTCTGCCCAAGAAATTCATAGTGATCTTATCCAGTACTCCTCCGGGGCTGATCACTTCCACACCATCAATATCCCTTAACTCATTTAATATATCAAGACCTATTGTAACAACTTTTACTTCCTTAAAATTATATAATCTTTTTGCAAGAGCGTGGGTAGTGGTGGACCCGTCAAGGAAAATATTATCACCCTCATTAATGATCTTTGAAGCAAGTGAAGCGATCTTGTTCTTCTCAGTGGTCCGTATCTTTTCCCTGACAATATTTGGAGTTTCTGTAGAGAAGCTCTGGGAGGATACTGCTCCCCCATAAACTCTTGTTAATATGCCCTGCTTTTCAAGAGTAGCGAGATCCCGCAGTACTGTCATCTCGGAAACACTGAATATATCTGAAAGTTCAGAGGTCCTTATGCCCCCATTTTTACCTACCATCTCGGCGATCTTCAATTTTCTCTCTGCAGATAGCATATTTTACTTAATGTTTGATTATGTTGTTTGTTATTAGTTTATGTTATTTTCTGTTTGTTGTCAAATTTATCGTTTTAAGAAAAATATTTTTTGTTTTCATCTGAGTGTATGATCCTGACTTTGACAGCAAAAAAGGTCAAAAAAGGGCCAAAACCCCTTTAAACACTGGGATTTCAGCCCTCCCCAATTTTCACAAATATGTAGTATATTAGCTCATTTTTTGCTCTCTGCCAAAATATTTTTTATCTCAGCCCTACGGAGCCTTTTTTTCTTAAAATCAATACCCAGGGCATCCCCAATATCATCTGAGATCCTGCTCCTGTAGTCGAAAAGATAAAGGCTGTCCTGCTCATTGGAGCAGGATATATTATTTAAGCACTCTACTATCTTTTCCGGGGAATATTTCCTGCCGGTCTTTTTCTGAAGCAGCCTTATCACGACAAGGGAGATAAAGCAGGTAAGAAAGTGAGCCCTTATCCTTTCATGTCTGGATACATATACCGGCCTTGCCTCGATGGTGCCCTTGGTGACCTTAAATGTCTCCTCTATCTCCCAGAGCCCCCTATAGGTATCTATGATATCACCGTCAGCCATATCAAGCTCGCTTGTGACAATGGCATAATAGCCGTCATACTTTTCATCTTCGGCGAGTTTCTCAAAATCAAAGCTTGGCTTTTTTGCGCCCTTTAATACCTCGCCTGTCTTTTTATCAAACCGGATGTCAGCTGCATACCTTGCCGCCCCGTAGCTTGTAGCCCTGTCGTACTTTGCCGGGTCCTCTACAAGCTCCATAGCTTTCTTTACCAGCTCACTTCTTTCAGCCCTTGCCTTGGCCTCATACTTTCTGGACCAGAAGACCACCTGCTTTTCATATACTACCTTCTTTGCCTTCTTACCGCTTTTCATACTGACATTTATATCTCTTGCAATGCGCCTGGACTTTATCTTAAAGGAAGTATCTTCTCCTGCCGGCTTGCCATCAGCTCCCTTATAGCCTTTATCATCAAGTACGTATTCTTTAAATGCATTTGTCCCACCCTTTACAGAGAAGCTAAACACATATCCATTATAGTTTTTACCCCCGGTAAGGTAATATATATTATCCCCGGTTATTACCCCCATATCTGCCACCACTATTATCCTACCGGTACCGTATTTTCTTCTTACTTCTCCTATTACGGTCCTGAAAGTCTCCTTGTCCAGTTTGTTTCCTTCAAAAAGCCTGTAGTGCAGGGGGATACCGTCAGAATCCATGGCAAGGCCCATCTGCACTATGGGATCATGGCCGCCGCCCTTACCCTTTCCGAACTTTCTTAACTCATCTGGTCTGTCTATCTCAAAGTAGAAATTTGTCACATCATAGTAGATGGTCTTTGTATTCCTTCCATAATTTTTTACTATCCCGTCATTTAGATATTTCTGAAGCTCCACTTCCAGGGTGGAAAAGTGGGAAAGGGCCCGGTATATGTCTTCCAGCTTAAAGGAAAACCTTTCAAAATACCGGCCCCTTTCCATATATGCCTTCTTCTTGGAGCCCGGGGAAAGGATCCTTGATACCACAAGAAGTATCATTACCGAATTTGTATTATATTTGAAGTCCTTGTTCCTGGCCCTGTTTTTAAAGAAGTCATCAAGGCAAAGCTCATGGTATATCTTAAGTATCGCAGCATATCCCAGGTTCTTTCTGCCCCTTGTATCCTTTGAGAGCTCTTCATCCATATTAATATTTAAGACTACCTTCCTTCTGGCATTATCCTCCTCTGTCATCTTACGGGCCACCTCTTTAAAGTGGGCTATGGGGTCATCATAGACTTTTTTAAGCTCATCTAAGTATCCCAGAGAATTTACATTCCTGTCAGTAGCTACTTTTTTTACCGGGTGCCGGTATTTCTGGGCAATTGAAAGATAGGTCCTTCCCGTGACCTTATTGTAGCTTTTCTT
>Ga0190283_1000836_pt1 | contig 15229 bp, 8 predicted proteins | sample 48691801_MG_FD_161669 | JGI IMG/M metagenome (GOLD analysis project Ga0190283, IMG submission 161669) | Hydrothermal vent microbial mat bacterial communities from Southern Trench, Guaymas Basin, Mexico - 4869-18-0-1_MG | ecosystem: Environmental > Aquatic > Marine > Hydrothermal vents > Microbial...
TTCTATTGACACGGGTATACTGTCTATTCCTTATATAGATGTGCCTACCGTTGTTACCGTAGGTCAAACAAAATTTGAGAGTGACAGCAAAGTAGAAGTCTTTAAAGCAACCATGAAGTGGGAACAGCAAGAACGGATGTTTGTGGTTCAAGAAATCGCAAGACCCTAAGTGATGATAGGGCAAGAAAGTACAACGGATACGCGGAGTACAACGGATACGCGAAATAAACGGATAAGCGGAGTGCAACGGATACGTGAACTAAAGGGAAGCTTTAGCGGACATCGTGGTGAAAAGAGGAGTCCAAACTTAAGTTTGGCAGGACTCCAAAGCAAGCGTTAGGTGGATAGCTCACTCAATAAATCCAACACGCCCAGAGTGGCGGCTTTTTACCCTTATAAATAGTATGGATATTTGGCACAATTTGGGGGCCATAAAGTCTTTTGAAACCTTTCAAATGAAAGTATGGCCCCTAAGTTGAGAGGTGTCGTCTAGTACAACTAATATTGCTACTAAACGAATTTAATCCAAGATTTACTAGGAGTCCAAGATTTATCTTGGACTTAAAAACGATATCTATATATATAAGGCCGTCACAGGACTCCAAGATTTCATCAAGAAAAAATTCGTTTATCCGCGCAATTCGTTGTACTTCAATCGGATTTCTTTAACCTCAACCTCACATTTTTGTCGCCGCTACGTCTATAAGGGTATGGAAAAAATTGAGTGAATTAGCCCTCACATTTTTTTTTGCCATTACGTCTAAATATAGTACAACGGATTTGGGGTATAAACGGATTGATTTTGGGTAGACTTTGAATCACTGAGTCAGACAATAGTACAACGGATTGACTTTTCAGTTTGGCAGGACTCCAAAGCAAGCGTTAGGTGGATAGCTCACTCAATAAATCCAGCAACCCCGCCCAGACATGCGGCTGTTTACCCTTATAAATATTATGGATATTTGGCACAATTTGGGGGCCATAAACTATTTTGAAACCTTTCAAATGAAAGTATGGCCCCTAAGTCGCGCCAAAATACAAGTTAAACGTGCGAAAGAGTTAACACAACTTTATCGGTGTGATTTAAACTCGCTTTAACTCAATGGACACTAAATTATAACTAAACAGACACCAAATGTTACTGTATTCTGTTATCATGCTCTCTCGAAAATGAGTTGCCACTGCCAAGTCGAGTTAACGCAACGTTATCGCGGTGATTTTAACTCGCTTTAACTCAATTGACACTAAATTATAACTAAATAGACACCAAATGTTACTGTATTCTGTTATCATGCTCTCTCGAAAATGAGTTGCCACTGCCAAGTCGAGTTAACACAACGTTATCGGTGCGGTGATTTTAACTCGCTTTAACTCAATTGACACTCATTTATAACTTAATTGATACCATAGAAACTGGATTGTGTTTACCATGCAGACTCGAAAGTGACTCACACCGGACTCCAAGATTTAAACGGAAAATTTCGTTTATCCGCGTAATTCGTTGTACTATCAGATAAATACCAATTGCAACGGCATTGTGTTTATCAAACTAAACTACAAGGATTCGTTATAAAAAAGGATTAAAAAGCCCTCACATTTTTGTCGCGGCTAATAGAAAAGCCCCAACGGGGCGACATTAATATAGCCAGTGTATCTACCTGGAAATTACGCGGATAAACGAATTTAAGATTAATGACTTGGTTGTACTTCGGAAAGTTTATAAGGGTATGCTAAAAATTGGCTTAACTGAGCCTCACATTTTTGTCGTAGCGACGTCTAAGTAAATAAAGTGTGTGGCAAAAATTAAGTAAGTTAATTAAGCCTCACATTTTTGTCGCCGTTACGTCTAAGTCATTAGACCTTTTTTAGAAATCCGATTTTTTTTAAATCGGATTTCTTTGCAAAAACGGGCCGAGTTGAGTACAAATTTAACACGCCAATCTCGTGCCTGAATAACGGCTCCTAAATCAATTGGAGTTTATTTGAAGCTTTCGTTTCCACGTTTTTAACGTAGGAACGAAAACAAAAAGGAGGTAACAATAACTCATCTTTCTCGTTCCCACGCGTTAAGCGCAGAAACGACGGATAAAGGGGATGTCACACACCTCCCTAAATTGGTTGACTAATTTTTAGACACAACAATGCGTTATGTTGTTTTATGGTGTAGAAGAATTAGAGTTAAAGTCTATTCTCGAAATCAGGAGATAAAGAAGATGAAAGCTAGAAAAACCTTTGTAGCAATTGTGTTGTTATTCGTTTCAACACTTGCCTCAACCGCCTATGCGAGTTTGCGGAGTGTAACAATCGAGAGCGATTCTGTTCCTCGCAACGCAAACATTGGAGATAATATCTCTATCTACCTTGGAGTTTGGGGAGTTGGAAGATTTGGAAATAGCAAAACCAGCGAAGCCATTGAACTACAGTATTACCTGTCGCGTTCTGGATGTGGTGATCGTCGTGTTCACCTTAAGACAGAACATCGTTCTCTTTTTCTTGACAAACAAACAGGTGATACTTATTACCGGGCAGATATAAACACCACTCTGACAATTCCAAACGGTGTTTATCCGGGCCCATGGTATATTTTGATGGTAGCGAATGCAGGCAGTGCTAAAGATTGCCGGGCAGCCGGAATGACTTTGAGCACTCCTCCTAAGCGAGGTGTTTTGCAATTGTCATCTGCCAGCTACGAAGCCATGGAAAGTGACGGTTTCGTCACCGCTACCGTGAACCGTACCGATGGCAGTGATGGTTTCGTTTCGGCGACGGTAGCTACCAGCAATGGTACGGCAACAGCCCCAGACGACTATACCGAAGTTTCTACGACGGTAACTTGGGCCGATGGCGAGGCAGGTGAAAAGACCGTTGATATACCCGTTATTAATAACGGCATTGAGGAGCCTCAAGAGCAGTTTTATGTGAGCATAGGGAATGCCACTGGGGGAGCCAGACTGGGTGGGGAGGATACCGCCACAGTCACCATTATTGATGATGACGGTAATTGTGGCGGTGAACAATATTCAGGTTTTCTCTCTGGAACCGGCGATACTCAAGTTCAACCAAACGGAACTTGGTTCTATCATCACGCTAATGGCACGTATAGCGGAGAACTCACTGGCCCAGATGGGACAGATTTTGACCTCTATTTGTACAAGTGGGAAGGGGGAACATCGAACAGAGTAAGTTCTTCCGCCTCAAATACTTCAAATGAGGTCATCAATCACCCTGACAGTTCCGGATATTTCCTATGGCTGGTGAACTCCTATAACGGCAGTGGAAGTTACAATCTGTGTGTGGCTCTCCCATAAGTAGACAAAGACAGAAAGTGTCCTAACTAAAATCATACAATAATACAACGGATTTGGGGTATAAACGGATTGATTCTGGGTAGAGTTTGAGTCACTGAGTCATACAAGAGTACAACGGATTTACTTTGAGGTGATGCCCACTCAATCAACCAAATAAATCCGTTCAATCCTAAAAGAAGTTGTACTTAGAGGGCCATAAACTCTTTTGAAACCTTTCAAATGAAAGTATGGCCCTTAAGTTGAGAGGTGTTGTCAAGTACAACTAATTACGCGGATAAACGAATTTAATCCAAGATTTACTAGGAGTCCAAGATTTATCTTGGACTTAAAAACGATATCTATATATATAAGGCCGTCACAGGACTCCAAGATTTCAACGGAAAAATTCGTTTATCCGCGCAATTCGTTGTACTTCAATGAGAAATCCGATTTTTTTGAAAAATCGGATTTCTTTAACCTCAAGGGCATCGCCCTTTACGATTACGCGGATAATCGAATTTAATGGCTAATAGAAAAGCCCCAACGGGGCGACATTAATATAGCCAGTGTATCTACCTGGAAATTACGCGAATAAACGAATTTAAGAACGCAGATAAACGAATTTAATGGCTAATAGAAAAGCCCCAACGGGGCGACATTAATATAGCCAGTGTATCTACCTGGAGGGAAGGAGGGAAATTTTTTTTGAATTAACCCTCACATTTTTGTCGCCGTTACGTCTAAGTAATAAATAAGTCGATAAAAGTTTTTTAACATTTATTACCTGCAAAAGAAATCCGATTTTTCCAAAAAATCGGATTTCTCTATTTGAAAAAATTCGTTGATTTATAAATTCGTTGTACTAAACGCAATAAGAGGATGAAATATGAAACGATTATCTACAGCGTTAATGGTTGTAGCGATGACACCGATATTTGCCACATCAACATTTGCTGAAGGTGAGTTGTCGCCAAATGCAAACAGAGAGCGATACGCACTAACCGTTGATGTCTCACCTTCCGAAGCGCGGGTGAGAATTATGAACATCAAGCCCAAATACCATGATGGCATTCTCCTTAAACCCGGCAACTATCATCTCCGAGTGGACAAAAACGGATTTGAAACGTGGGATAAATGGATCACTATGGAAAAGCAAGAACAATCCATAACCGTGTCCTTATTAAGCGTTAATGAAGAAGTTAATGAAGAAGTTGCAGATTCCACCCAAGAAAGCACAAAGGGAGAACGATACGCCCTAACTGTTGATGTCTCACCTTCCGGTGCGCGGGTGAGAATTATGAACATCGATCCCAAATACCATGATGGCATTCTCCTTAAACCCGGCAACTATCATCTCCGAGTGGACAAACGCGGATTTAAAACGTGGGATAAATGGATCACTATGGAAAAGCAAGAACAATCCATAACCGTGTCCTTACGCGAAATTGAATGGGAGGATGACGTTGAATCGGAGGATAAGAATTTTGAATACAAACGTATTTCTGGTAAATATGCCAACGCTATGGCTGTAGGTACAGCACAGGGTTATTGCGAAGCTCAAGCCATGTTAATAATAGTTTATGTTTTTGATGAAAAAAACAATGTCCCGCTGCAAAAACAAGCAATGATTTCTGACGTGAAAGTCTATAATTTGTGCCTGAACTATGCGAGTTACCAAAATGGCATTTTAAAGTTACCGAAAACCAATTTCTTAATCAAGCAATTGGGATTAGGGCAATAACCCGTAGGCTAAGCTTTATGATAAATCCGATTTTTAAAAAAAATCGGATTTCTTCTGTTTTTCTTTGAGAGGATGAGAAGAAGTCAATTATTTTGCTAGAAAACAACGTGAATTACTTTGACAATGTTATGAGAAATCCGAGTCAAGTCCAAAAAATAGGATTTCTTCGGTTTTTCTTTGAGAGGATGATGAGAAATCTTAACCGCACTGATATGATGAAAAAAACCTTAGCCTTTATTTACTTTTTTAGCCTGATTTTGATGGTGACAAGTTGTGCCAACCCGGAACAATCTTTTCAAAAAGCGGAACAATTGCGTGCTAAAGAAGCGTACACACAGTTTATAAATGACTTTCCTGAATCAAAATGGGTTAAAAAAGCCGAGCAGAGAATAGCGGAAATTGATTTTTGGCAAACAATCAAAGCCAGCCAAACACGGGATGACTATGAAGGATATATCACCTCATTTTCAGACGGTATTTTCCATAAAGAGGCCCAATCACAGATTCTTGAAATTAAAGAATTTAACGTAGCCCGTAACAAAGATATTCTGGCTCATTACCAAAAATATTTAGAAAAATATCCACAAGGGCTATTTGCCCAAGAAGCGACCAAAAGAAGTGCTGAACTTGTCCCAGCCGATATTGGCTATCAGATTATCAAATCAGAAACCAACACCGAAGCTTTAAAAGCTTATGCCAAAGAGTTTCAAGATACCGGATATAGCCAATTAATCAAGAACTATCTTCAGAACCTCTCTACTGGCACGCCCGCTTTTCAGAAGGCGGAAAAATTACGCTCTAAAAAAGCATACCAACAGTTTGTCAAAGATTTTCCTAACTCCAAGTGGGTCAAAAAAGCGCGGCAGAGAATAGCTGAACTCGATTTTTGGGACAAAATCCAATTGAGCCAACAAACACTTTGGGACTATGAACAGTATCTCAATACCTATTCAGACGGTTTTTTTCGTCAGCAAGCCGCAGCGCGAATTCAAGAAATTAAAGACATGACTGTCGCTAGGAAAAAGGATATGATTCAGTCTTACCAACGCTTTTTGGATAAACATCCCAAAGGGCTATTTGCCTCTAAAGCCCAAAAAAGAATAGCTGAGCTTAAGCCAGCAAAAATCGCCTATCAGCGTATTAAGGCCGAAACGAACACAGAAGTTTTAAGGGCCTATCTAAAACAATTTCGTCACACCGGTTACGGTCAATTAGTGTTAGGACATCTTGAAGCACTTGGGGCTAAGCCGCAGGTTGAGGAACCCGTCACTTCCTCATCGACAGCGAGCAAGCCACAGCCTCCATTTGATCCGTCATCACCTGACATCATTAGAGCCGTTCAAAAACGGCTCACTCAACAAGGCCTGAATCCCGGCCCGGTTGATGGAAGTATGGGGCGGAAAACCAGGCGGGCTATCCGTCAATTCCAACGACAGGTTAGCATGACTGTTGATGGGAAAATTACAAAAGAACTGTTGCAACAGTTGCGCGGGCAAGTGCAATAATACCAAAGAAATCCAAACAAATCCGATTTTTATAAAAAATCGGATTTCTCTAACATAACAAACACAACACTTTATAAGGAAAATAATGATGGCAAAAAGTCATTTTGGAAGCAAATGGTATTGGTTGATTACCAGTTACTCTAGGAATAACCGATTTGGTGGTGAGGGTATACAATCCTTCATTTGGGGTTTACTGTTTACACTCGCCTTTTTTTACTTATTGATGCCCGTTTTTCCAGCAACCTTTGCGGAAAAATTCGTGGAACGCGGTTGGATGCCCATTATCGCCAGTTTTCTGTTCTTTTGGGCGGTTGCCATCTTGATAGAAAAAACCTTGCTTCTTGTCATACGCAAAAGCCGCCAAAAGTATCAACTCAATTTTGGCATCCTGACCGAAATTGAAGAAGCCATTCAAAACGCACTCGAAAAAGTGCGTACCACGTCCGATGAACTCAAAGAGTTTATTATCGGTGATCGCCTCAAAAAAGCCCTGGTGCATTTCAGCGCGTCCAGAGACCTTAAAGAAGTCAGTGACATTTTGCGAGAAGAAAGCGAAACCGACTTTGCCGAAATGGAATCCAGCTATGCGCTGATTCGAGTCTTTTTATGGACGATACCCATCTTGGGATTCATTGGAACGGTTATTGGTGTCGGAGATGCCGTTGGTGGATTTTCCTCTTTCCTGTCTCAAGCCCAAGAAATTGACCAAATCAAGAATTTTCTGGGTGAAGTGACGACCGGTTTGAGCGCGGCTTTTGACAGCACTTTTGTCGCATTGGCACTGAGTGTGGTTCTGATGATGCTAATGTTTTTCGTAGAAAAGCGAGAAAAAAACCAACTTCAGGCCGCTGAACGTTATTGTTACACGATAGTCGTTGAACCTCTCGCTAAAAAACGCGTTTCACCACAAGACAATAACCAACTGTTGGAATCTCTCACTTCTTTACAGGCGGATTCCAAACAGGTACAAAATACACTTCAAAGCTTTGTGGAACATCTTTACTCTCTGGAAGAAAAAGTGTATCAACATTTGGCATCGCCAGATAACCTATTAACGCAAACCATGCGCGAACTGGTACCGAACATGGAAGTGTGGAAAAATGAAGCCCAAGCACTCTCAATATCGTTGAGTGAATCGCTATCTAACGCCTGGCAGAAAACCAGTTCCGAGTGGTTTAACAGCATCAACCTTCTCAGAGAAGAAATTGGTCATAAATCCTCAGAGCAACAAAAAATACTTGAACAGATCATCGCCGAACGCCAGTTGTTCTATCAGATGACTGAAGAGCAACGTGATAAGTTCAAAGCACTCCTTGATTCAAACGACGGCTCTCTCAAAGACGCGTTGGAAATTGAACGGGAAACCATTACCAAAGCGGTGGAATCGCAAGCTCAATATGCCAATCAATATACAGAAGCTGTCTCACAAATCAGTCAAACTCAACAACAACTGATCACATCACATATTGATGAGATAGCCAAATTGACTCAAACTCAACAACAGCTCATCACGTTACAAAATAAACTCGAAAATGAACTCATTCGAGTCGCCGGCAGTGAAGGATTATTGGCCGCCATTCAAGGACTTCGTCAAATGCTCCAACAACTTGATCCGGCTTTACAAAAACTAGCCAATCAACCTATTGATGTAAAAGTCAATTTCACCACGGCAACCTAATCAGGTGAAAGAAATCCGAAGAAATCCGATTTTTTGCCAAAATCGGATTTATCATCCGTGTGATAAAAACTTACCAAGAGATTATAACCATGCGTATACATCGCAAGACATCAGTTCCAGCACCCACGTTGTTTCCATTTTTGAGTGTGTTGGTTTGTCTGATGGGCACACTCATCTTTTTTGCCGCCGCGCTGTCAGTGACAACGCTTGAACAAGCGGCCACCTCGGTGGAATTTGAACTACAAACCGGTCAAACTCGCAAAGCACCGATTGTGTTGGAATGTTCGCACGGTATAGCGAAGAGCCTGGATGGTCAGTTGGTATTTAATAAATGGGTTGAAGGAACGAATGAGCTATCAACCCCTTTTATTAATTTTCTTAACCAGATGAACGCCAAAAAAGAATACATTCTCTTTATGGTGAGGCCTAATGGGCTAGACATTTTTTCCCGGCTCAGATATGTGATTAAATGGCGAAACCGCCGTTATGGGCAGACAAATCGTCATAATGACTGTATTGCTAACTGTGTCGGTTACGGCAGTGAATTAATTCCAGCCGAATGGAAAATTCAGGTGACATTTGATTCTGAACAACCTCAATCCCGAACAAAGGTTGAAGTCCAAAGATGAAAAAACAAACCCAAAACACGAGTCCCGATTCATTTTTGAATTTGGATCCGTTTATCGATATTGTAACCAACGTGATTGGTGCGTTCTTTTTTGTGATTATTTACATTGCATTAGCCTCTTCAGGCATTAAAAGCAAGATCACAACACCGCTATTTTCAGTCGTTGACACCAATCCCATTTATTTTGAATGCCGAAATCAAACCGCCTTTTTTCCAGACATAGAAGGATTGCGTAAAGAAAGCAACGAGGTTTGGAAAAAAATCCAAGTAGGTAACTGGTTCCGTAAAGTTGAAATATTAAAAACATTCAACATCTCTAATCAGTTTTATACTTATGTTCCTGAAAAAGAACGGGATAAAAGGGGTTCTTGGACTGTAAAGGACAACTTTGAACCAATACCAGATGCGCGTGGCGAAACGAGTTTTCAAATCAAACGAGAAGATTCATTATTTCGTCGTAAATTAGCCACACTTGATCCCAACCAGCAGCATCTTTATTTCATTGTTCGTAATGACAGCTTTGAGATTTTTCATGTGGCAAGAGCCATCACACTTGAATCTGGTTTTCGAGTGGGTTGGAATCCGTTAGAATCGAACAAGACATTGGGTTTTACCAGCAGCGGTGGTGGTGTCGATCCTAGCAACATTCAGTAACTGTGTTCAAAAAACCTACGTCTTTATCACTCGATAAATCCAGCAACCCCGCCCAGAGTGGCGGCTGTTTACACTTACAAATAGTGTGGATATTTAGCACAATTTGGGGGCCATAAACTATTTTGGAACCTTTCAAATGAAAACATGGCCCTAAGACGCGCAAAAATAAGAATAATATTAATATTAAAATAAATCCTTGCTTATATGCAATCCTTGTTGTTTTTGAAGGCCATAAATTATTTTAGATCCTTTCAAATGAAAGCCTGGCCCTAAGAAGACGCGCCAAAATTCCAATAATAATAAATCCTTGCTTATATGCAATCCTTGTTATTTTTGAGGGCCATAAATTATTTTGGAACCTATAAAGAAAATGAAAGCCTGGCCCTAAACCGCGCAAAAATTCCAATAGTAATAAATCCTTGCTTATATGCAATCCTTGTTATTTTTGATGGCCATAAAGATTTTGGAACAAGTTGATCGCGGTGATTTTAACTCGCTTTAACTCAATGGACACTAAATTAGAACTAAATCGACACCATAAAAACAGGATTAATTTTATATTTATCCCGTTATTTCAAAGCCTTATACTATTTATAACAGACGTTAACTGAAATTAACCAAAATTAACTAATAATTAACCGAATATTAACTAAAAATCAATTGTATTTTAATTGAGCCTAATTTATTATGTGCCCTCTCGAATCGGGGTGGGTTTTTATTCATTAACAATTAACTTTGCTGAGCTTCGGTTCACAATTAGCTCAAAGAGCGAAGGATCACAATTCTCAGCGCGATGTCCAAGATAAATCTTGGACTCCTGTCGCGGCTACGTCTAAGCTCAATGAGAAATCCGATTTTTTTGAAAAATCGGATTTCTTTAACCTCATTGACATCAAATTAGAATTAGGACTGACGCATTGACAAACTCAATTTGTTGTATTCACTCTTAATATCAACGAGTTATTAAGATTTTACCTTGGCTAAATTGATGAAAATTGCCCAAAAACAAATTTGTAATTTCTGCTATTTAAAATATTTAAAATGAATCATAAATATTTTCATCTGTCAATGACAAAAACTTGAGCATTTGGCGACAAATTTTACACCCCAGTTTCAAGCCCTCACTTCTCTATTATGACGGATGGGATTACAAACACCGTCTGGGCTGAATGGGTGTCGCTATTTATTTGAGACTCACAGGAAAATAACTCATGCAAAACAAAAAATTACGTCGTTTTTCCTTAACCGGGGCGATCTTCTTTGGTTTGCTCACGGTTGCAGGTTCGGTTTTTGGAGAGGCTGTGAAGGAAGCCGCAGCCAAAACAGAATTGGATTATTTTACTAACGGATTAGATTATTTGATGAAGGGAATGGATCACTATGATAATGTGGATTATGTTGAAGCGGTCAAATGGTATCGCAAAGCGGCCGAACTTGGATTAGCCCAAGCGCAAAACCACTTAGGCGTGATGTACGACAATGGCAAAGGTGTCACTGAAAATGACCGAGAAGCGGTCAAATGGTATCGCAAGGCCGCCGAACAAGGATTAGCCCAAGCGCAAGATCACTTAGGCTTGATGTACGACAATGGCAAAGGTGTCACTGAAAATGACCGAGAAGCGGTCAAATGGTTTCGCAAGGCTGCCGAACAAGGACAAGTCGACGCGCAATTCAACTTAGGTGAGATGTATCGTAGAGGTGAAGGTGTCACTCAGGATTACCAAGAAGCCGTCAAATGGTTTCGCAAGGCAGCCGAACAAGGATTGGCTAAAGCGCAATTCAACTTAGGCCTGATGTACGAGTTTGGCATAGGTGTCACTCAGGATGACCAAGAAGCGGTCAAATGGTATCGCAAGGCAGCCGAACAAGGACATACCGAAGCACAATTCAACTTAGGCCTGATGTACGACAATGGCAAAGGTGTCACTCAGGATGATCAAGAAGCCGTAAAATGGGTTCGCAAGGCCGCCGAACAGGGATTAGCCCTAGCGCAAGACCACTTAGGTGCGATGTACGAATTTGGCAAAGGTGTCACTGAAGATGACCAACAGGCCGTAAAATGGGTTCGCAAGGCTGCCGAACAAGGATTAGCCCTAGCGCAAGACCACTTAGGTGCGATGTACGAATTTGGCAAAGGTGTCATTGAGAATGACCAAGAAGCAGTCAAATGGTATCGCAAGGCCGCCGAACTAGGATTAGCCCAAGCACAAGATCGCTTAGGTATGATGTACGAGTTTGGCGAAGGTGTCACTGAAGATAAGCAAGAGGCGGTCAAATGGTATCGCAAAGCCGCCGAACAAGGATTGGCTAAAGCGCAATATAACTTGGGCGATATGTACGACTACGGCAAAGGTGTCACTAAAGATGACCAAGAAGCGGTCAAATGGTTTCGCAAGGCTGCCGAACAAGGATTAGCACGAGCACAGTTCAGGTTAGGCCTGATGTACGGCATAGGCAAAGGTGTCACTCCGGATTATCAAAAATCCCTTAAATGGGTTCGCAAGGCGGCCGAACAAGGAAATGCTGACGCACAAAAAATCCTCAAACAGCTAGAAGCTCGATAGTTTTAGAAGTGAGCAAGCGTAAAGTGGGTGAGTAGAGCGAAGCGAAACCCACCAAAATGATGGGTGTGACAAATTTCCACCCATCCCATGTTAAAATGAGAACAAGTCATGCAGAAAAATTTACATCGTTTTATCTTAATCAGAGCCATCCTCTTTGGTATCCTCACGGTTGGTGGTTCTGTTTTCTGGTTCGCTATGAATAATACATCTGCCGATGCGATGTCTCAAGGAATGGCGCATTATAATAAAGAAGAATATGTAGAAGCCGCGCAATGGTTTCGCAAAGCAGCCGAGCAAGGACAAGCTCAAGCACAATACCACTTAGGACACATGCATGACAGTGGCAAAGGCATCACAGAAGATAACCAACAGGCCGTCCAATGGTATCGCAAGGCAGCCGAACAAGGACACGCCCAAGCCCAATTACAGTTAGGCGGGATGTATCAACGGGGTGCCGGTGTCACTCAAGATAAGTCAGAAGCCATCAAATGGTATCGCAAAGCGGCCGAACAAGGATATGCCCAAGCCCAAGACTTATTAGGTATGCTATACCAGCTTGGCGTAGGTGTCAGTCAAGATGACCAACAGGCTGTCGAATGGTATCACAAGGCCGCCGTACAAGAATATGCCAAAGCGCAATATCACTTAGGCCAAAGCTACTATAATGCTAAAGGAGTCACCAAAGATGAGCCAGAAGCGATCAAGTGGCTTAGCAAGGCCGCTGCACAAGGACAACCGGACGCACAAAAACACGCTTTAGCCGTACATTTTGTGGCGACAGCACCCTCTGACAACCGGGGCGACGGTGGAACGCGAGGCCAGATGGCTGACAAAGATGAAGTGAGCCAAGCCGATGAGCCAAAAGAAGCGGTTCACAAAGTGCCTGAACCGGCAAGCCAACCGACTCAAGTGCCAACTGTGTTAAGTACTAAGCACGATGATGAAGAAACAAACACTGACAAGCCTCAAAAAACAGTCCGACAATCTCGCCAAGAAGCGGCCGAACAAGGCGATGCTCAAGCACAATTTAACTTAGGTGTGATGTACGAGCGGGGTACTGATGTCACGAAAGATGAACAACAAGCCCTGAAATGGTATCGCAAGGCCGCCGAACAAGGACTGGCCCAAGCGCAAGACCATTTAGGCATGATGTACTACAAAAGTGTCACGCTGGATGACCAACAAGCGGTCAAATGGTTTCGCAACGCCGCCGAACAGGGATTGGCTCAAGCGCAACTCCATTTAGGCCTGATGTACCAACTTGGCGAAGGCATCACTGAAGACGATCAACAAGCTATTAAATGGTTCCGCAAAGCTGCTGAACAAGGTGATGTGTCAGCGCAAAAGTTGCTAACCGCAATGAATGGCCAAACGACCGTGAATCACCAAACGCCCAAGCCACAACTCCAGAGCGAACCCAAACAGATCATCGCGCAAAACCGAGCAGGCACTCAGAACGATGCCAGTGACAAGGGTGTTGGGGATAAGCCGGCCAAAGTGTCCAGTTGTCCTGATAACCAATACGCGCTGACTGTGAACGCGACACCTGCGACAAGCCGAATTCGGGTTATGAATATCGGGCCCAAATATCAGCCCGGTATTTGTCTTACGCCAAAGCGTTACGACATTTATGTCACCCACCGGGGCTATCACGGCTATCGAAAATGGATAGCCATCGAAGCGGCTGATGTGTCTCTTGATGTGGCACTTACGCCAAGGTAAATTAGGTAATGGTGCAATGTTGGTGAAAAAACTAATCCGTTTATTTCGCGTATCCGTTGTACTAGACTATAGGAGATTTTTATAAAACTCAACACATTGTTTATCTGGCTGATTGGTATCGCTTTAATGGCCACGATGGCCCAAACTGCGGCCGTCGAATCACAGCTAGAGTTAGCTAATGCCTATAACGCCCAAGTTATCCAATATTATCAACAAGGGCAACTTAAACAAGCTTTGCCCTTAGCGGAACAAGTCTTCAAAATCCGGGCAAAAATATTAGGTGCTAAGCACCCAGATACCCTCACGGGCATGAAGAATTTAGCACTCATCTACCAAAACTTAGGCCGCTTATCTGAAGCATTGCTTTTAAATGAAAACGGCTATCGCTTAACAAAAGAAGTGTTAGGCGAAAAACACCCAGAGACACTACGAAACCTGAATAATTTTGCGGGTATTTACAAAGAGTTAGGCCGCTTATCCGATGCCTTACCTTTGTTTGAAAAAGGCTATCGTCTTCGTAAAGAAGTGTTAGGAAAAAATCACCCTTCAACCCTCACGAGCCTGAATAATTTGGCGACGACTTACCAAAATCTAGGCCGTAATGATGAAGCCTTACCTTTATTTGAAAAAGGCTATCGTCTGTCTCAAGAGGTGTTGGGAGAAAAGCACCCTACCAGCCTCTTAATCCTTAATAATTTGGCGACGGTTTACCAAAGCTTGGGCAACTTTTCTGAAGTATTGCCTTTATCTGTAAAAAGCTATCACTTCCATAAAAAGGTGTTAGGCAACCTACATCCAAAAACCATCGAAAGTTTGCTAAGTTTGGCAACCATTTACCAAGATTTAGGCAGGTTCAACATGGCCTTGCTCTTGTCTGAAAAAGGCTATCGTCTGTCTCAAGAAGTGTTAGGAGAAAAGCATCCAGACACCCTCACGAGCCTAAATAATTTCGCGTTGATTTATCAAGACTTAGGTCGCTTATCGGAAGCATTGCCTTTATTTGTAAAAAGCTATCGCTTCCATAAAAAGGCGTTAGGCAACCAACATTCAAAAACGCTAGAAATTCAAATGACTTTGGTAACAATTTATCAAGAATTAGGCTTATTCAACATGGCTTTGCTCTTGTCGGAAAAAAACTCTCATCTGTTTCAAAAAGTGTTGGGAGAAAAACATATTCATACACTGACTAGCCAAAGTATTTTGGCTTTCAGTTACCAAAAGTTAGGCCGTTTTTCTGAGGCTTTGTCTTTGTATGAAAAAGGCTATCGTCTGTCTCAAGAAGTCTTAGGAGAAAAACACCCTAACACCCTCGCGAGCCTGAATAATTTGGCGGGAATTTACCAAGACTTAGGCCGCTTATCCGATGCCTTACCTTTGTTTGAAAAAGGCTATCGCTTCCATAAAAAGGTGTTAGGCAACCAACATCCAAAAACCATCGAAAGTCTGCTTA
>Ga0190283_1000838_pt1 | contig 15223 bp, 10 predicted proteins | sample 48691801_MG_FD_161669 | JGI IMG/M metagenome (GOLD analysis project Ga0190283, IMG submission 161669) | Hydrothermal vent microbial mat bacterial communities from Southern Trench, Guaymas Basin, Mexico - 4869-18-0-1_MG | ecosystem: Environmental > Aquatic > Marine > Hydrothermal vents >...
GCATGCCAGGGTCATCTTTATGCTCATCGATGTATTTATGGATATCAACCACAACCTGATGGGTTTCAACCGGGTTGATGGTGTTAACAAAGCCCATAATGACGCCTTCGTTCCAGTCGGAAGAAACAAATGCATCCAGGTCACCTTCAGAAGTATTGACTTCCAGAAGACCGTTATACATCTGTACTAACTGGTTTCCATCCGGGACGTATTCAGGATCCTCCGGGTCTTTATAGAAGTCCATGGCAGACTGGATAAATTGTGCATCAGGCACGTGGTAAAGTGCGGGGTTGGACGGACTGTCATCAGCACTTACCAACAGCATATTGACCAGCTTTACATACTGGATATAAGAGCCGGTGAAGCCAACGAAAGAGTGAGCACGGAGTGCGTCTTCCATTTTTTCTATCGCGGTCAGGACCTCGACATCATTCATGATGCCCTGCGCGCCCATCATTTCGGGATCATGACAACCCGGTGGTAGCAGGTTACCCTGATCGTCTTCATCGATGCATTCAGGTTTAAGTGGTTCTTTGCTGGTGAAAGGGATATTGACAGAAATTACACCCGGCATAACTTCACCAAGGCGGCGGATATCCTGAATGGTAATGGAGTGCTCCTTGAAGGCGGCACGGGGATAGTTGATTCCCTTTTCTACGCCTGGCATGGGGTCTTCCAGCGTGCCATTGACGATATCAGTCTGTTTTGCGGCCCATACGATAATAACCAGGACAATCAAAACAGGAATCCATTTAAGGGGGCCGGTCAGCATATTAGTTACTTTGCTGGCTGACCATTTTTCAAATCGTGTGGGTTCGCAGATTGCCTTGTCGGCGACCGGGTCAAGTGGCGGTGGAAATAGTGAAAGCAATAATGGAATCAGAGTTGTCGTCGTCAGCACAAGTGTTGCCATGCCGAACATGCCGAACCAGGCATAGGCTTTGTAGAATGATATATCCACAGTCGCCAGTGTTGCGAAACCGACCATATCGGTAATAACCGCAAGTGTCGCCGGAATGATTGTATGAGCGATCGCTATTTCAGCGGATACATAGGGGTCGCATTTGGTATTCAGCATTTCCGTTAAAAAACGCCGCGTGACCTGGACGGCATGGCCTGTTCCAATAGCCAGCAACAGCATAGGCGTGAGCACCATCATGGTGGTTAGTTTGAACTGAGAAAAGCCCATCAGGCCCAGGGTAAGAGCTATCGTTGCGCCTACACCCAGCAGCGGGAAGACGGCGCCACGCCAGCCCTTGTTTTCTTTCCAGAGGATGACGAATACAATCACCAGCGAGATGACAAACAACCACCATTTGCGGACCAGATCATAAAGCATATAGGCGAGAAAATAGGGTTCACCGGCGACGAGTATCTCGACTTTGTCGCCGTATTCATCTTCAACTTCGGCAACGATGTCGAGCACCGATTTAATCCACGGCAGGTAAATTTCTTTTACACCGTCATCATAGTCGCCGATGATAAAAGTGCCTTTTGCGGTACAGCCCTTCTGTCCATATTCACAGCGATTTCCAGCAGCGTCTTCCATGTAGACGAGCATAGGAGCCAGTACCGGGTTTTCCTCCAGACCTTCCTTGAGGAATTCCATTTGCTGTTTGGCCAGTTCAGGATTATCGGCACTGATACCTTCTACCGGCATCAGGCGTTTGAAAACCAGACTGCCGTCTTCTGCACCCATAAACTTGATTTTCTGGGCGCCGATATCCATGAAGTTGTTGCCGCGAGAATTAGGTAAATTCACCATTTTGTGGTGAATTTCCTGTACCAGGTTTAAAAACCAGGGCTGGTAAATATCGCCGTCTTTTACGACAAAGCCAAGCACCATCAGGTTACCCATGCCAAACTTTTGTTCAGCATAGAGGTTGGTGGCAACGTAGCGATTGGTCGGTGGGAGCAGGGTGTCCGGGTCGTTACGGACATCAAGGTTTTTAATCTGTAATGCGGCAAGAATCGAAACAATCAATATGCCGATAATGACAGGCCAGCGATAGCGCATGACAAATCTTGCGTAGCTTCTGGCCCAACCGTTGTTACTTTCTGAATGTGCAATTGTTTCAGACATGGACTATCCCCCTTATCCGAGAATCATTTAAAAAAAGGCCGGTGATGAACCGGCCTTTTAGCTATTGCTTACTGGAAGAGAACTTTTACACCCAACTGTAGATTGGATGAATTCTCCAGTTGCCCAAACAGTGTATCTTCGTCTCCCCAATAGACGTTGGCTTCGGCCAGACCGAGAAAGAAATCGGTAAAGCTGTATTCAATATCGAAGCGATCCCAGTAGCCGCCGTCATTTTCTGCGATGATGATGTTGTTCCAGCGGTGTTGCTGGTTGTCACCAAAAGGCTTTGAGAGGAAGAAGGAAACGAAGGTTTCGATTTCATCGCCTTTTTTCAGGCCATTATTCAGACTCAGGTTAGTTGGATCGCCGGTATAGCGTCCACAGTTGGTTATGGTGCAGGATTTACCATTAAGGTCCTTGTCCTCGTCAACATAATCCAGATTAAAAAAGTTAATCAGTTGAGTGCTTACCAGCAGATTGGTCAACACGGTTACGTCGACCCCGATAACTGACTTGAAAAAGTCAGCTTCTTCTGTTTTCAGGGCTTCAGAGATATTGCCTCTATTCAGTTCGCTGCGGTCGACAATCGGCACCATGACATCTTTCTGATAAAGGAATTCGCCCCGGATAACGACAGGTTTAGAACCCATATCAACACTGGCATCAAAAGAGCCTCCGATGTTATGGATGCGATCAAGGGTTTCCTCAAAGACCAGAGTGGCCGGCCCGCCCTGTGTGGCTGGAGTGAACTGAGTCCCGTTTGCATTATTCAGGACGATTGCAGACCCAGTTGGGAAGCCGGGTGCAGGAGCTGGCAGATTAATCTGGTTAGGCGTCAGTTTATTACCCGCTGAATCTTCCCAGTGGATATTAACCGAAGGATTGGGATTATAGTTATACAGGTAGTTGATCGAATAGTTTGTGCCACCTGATGTTGTACTCTTGAAGCGAAGACCAAAGTTTCCTTCTTCAGAACCAGGATGATTTTGTTCATAGCGCGTAGTAATCCCGGCAAAGGTATCAAAAGTGGCAAAAGTTGCACCACCCATATATTCAAATGCGCTACTGGGATCCTTAGAGTCATAGCTAGGGTCAACCAGGTTTGTGACATTTGCATTGCCAGGAATGCCGGGGAACCCGCCCTGAGCGATTGCATTCAGCATACCGCCACAGGTAAGACCGGCAAATGGATTTGCAGGACTCGGAGCACCAGGAATAACCGTACTAGCTGATCCAGTAGCACAAAACGGTGTACCGCCATCCACGAAGTTCTGTACATTGAATGAACCACCACCAGCCAGCGTGAGCGAAGGTGCGCCAAACCCCTGCTGTGCCAGTCCTACGAACGACGCGGCTGTATTGCCCAGGTTTGGTGCAATGTTCAGGAAGCCATTAACTTTGCCAGTAATGGTATCCACGCCGGTTAACATAAAGGGTTGGCCCTGATCACTGTCTTCATCCAGTCCGGGAATGAAGTTGGGCCTGGCTTCGGAGATAATGAACTGAACGTTACTTGAATCGCCGATATTTCGTTCGATGTTCGCCATCCAGACAGGTACCCGGCTGTCTTCCTGCGTGTTCTGATTCAGCTCGCGGAAGTCAGTTGGGTTGATAATGTCGAGCAGTTTGATGCCGTCTGCTGTACCCCAGACGACCTGCTGTTTACCCAGACGGAAATTCCATTCCCCGGCCGAGCTGTCCAGATAGAGTTCGCGAAAATAATCGTGCTGGGTATAAAGTTGGTGGCCTCTCAATCTTTTGTTGACGCCTTTTAAGTCGCCAATAAGGTTGATTTCTGCGTGCCAGCTGGAATTTTCGCCAAGATCGCCGTTTAAAAAGCTTTTGAGTGTCCATTCGGACTTGAATATTTCACCTGCGTCATGCTCATCTGTGTCGAGCATGCTGTTCGCACGGCCGACAGACTGTCCGTCCTGAAGAAAGATGGCGGTCTCATTTTTAAAGTAGCCGGTGTATTCGACTTCTGCCTGTGCTGTTGTCGCCCATAGTGCAGTTATTGTCACTGCCAATAAGGATCTTTTTAATTGCATTGTTTCCCCCGAAATGTTTTAGAATCTGGTTCTGACTTGATTGATGAGTAAAGCAATAAATTGACCCGCTTTGCGGGCCAATTTATTAAATCACGGGTTATTGCTTGAGTTTTCTCAAAGTGGATTCGCTCCATTTTGAAGATTTAAAGGAGCTATCGTTGTAGCGGTTTACTTTGTTGGGAATCACCGCCCAGGTTTGATGTCCTGTGTTCAGGTTTTTACCGTACCAGTATCCCCATGAAACTGAACGCGGATCATCGACACCCGGCGCTTTCACCCAATGGCGGTCGATCACTTTCATTTGCTTGCCGCCCTTAAAATATTCGGTACGATGGTCAGCAAAACTCTCTTTATCGACATAGCTGATTCGATGGTCATACCACCAGTTTGACCGTTTGGGTGTGCTTTTAAGCTTATAGACAGCGCGTCCTTTCGCACCACAGTATGCTTCTGGCAAACTGCGGGTATAGCGATTTTTCTCACCATCCTTTAGTTCGATACTGCCCAGACAGTCATTAAAAGTGTCTTCGCCGAGTAACTCGTGCTTCTCGTCTTTGGGTTTGCGTAGCGCAACATCACCAAAGGTGAAATCTGATCCACCCCAGGCGTCATCGTGGGCCGGCTCTGCAAAACGCCGAATTTTCCGCAGTGAAGGCAGCCAGACAGCATAGGACTGGCTCTTGCTCTGATCGTCAAAGTCAGTGATCAGCATACCCGTACCGCGTAATTTCCCTGAACGAAATATGGCAAGGTCTTTCGCTCTGACGCTTGCATCGTCGTTATAAGTATTGTTCAGATAACGTTCCAGCGTAATGGTAGTAGGTTTCTTACCAGCGGATTTACTGATCAGCACAGTAATCGCTTTTCCATCTTTAACAATGGCGTAGTTATCGAAGGAGTAGAAGTGGTTAACGAAGTAAAGCTGATTGGCAATATCATCCGCAGAAGGGGTACCTGATGGGTAAGCCAGGCCGCGATTAACTTCGGCATGTGCCTGAAATGATACCAGGCCTGCAAGCGCAAGCGTCAGGGTTGTTCGGGTAATGAGTGGTTTAAGCATTGAGTGTCCTCCAGTTGATATCTCAGTTATTGAGTATCGAATGTGTAAAAAAAATATATAATTATTATCTTATTGCTACTACACCTTTCGACTACTTTATATTCGATCGGCCAAAAAAAAGCAATGAAAATGCAGCGAATGGCAGGTTAAAATTGTAGGATAATCAATAAATTAGAATATTATTATTGTCTAAATATGTGGAGTTTCTATCTTTCCCGCTGACCCTTGCTGCCTGTGTGAGTTTTAGCGTTTTGTACTGCCATTTGTGAAAAAAACACCAAATTATGATAAATATTGATAATGAAAGTCTGTTCTTTCTTCCGCTTTTTGATTTCTCAAGACAGGCAACTGAAGCATCGTTTTGACTAGAGTCAGGCTGTGACCTGTGTCTAGATAACTATAAACAATCGAAAAATCCGGTAGTGATTAACGGCATAAAATACTAGACTATTGGCTGAAGGGTTATACTTTGCGGATGAGAGGTAAAAGTTGATGAGGTTTTTACTTTGTCATTTTACAGTAACTATCTGGATTAAATAATAATTTTGAAGAGGAACATAGGATTATGACCTTGAGAACAGTTCTAGTTTTGATGATTTTGCTGCTCGCAGGCTGTGCTGCGCCAGGAAACGGCGATTTGAGCAATGCCAAAGGAGTGGGAATAGATACCAAAAGTGAATCAATTGCCACTCAGTCGATGGCCAAGGAATACAACATCGGCGTTGACGATATGGTCAAGGTGAGTGTCTGGAAAAATCCTGATCTTTCGGTTGAAGTGCCGGTGCGTCCCGATGGCATGATTACGGTACCACTGATTGGTGATGTAAGTGTTGGAGGCAAGGTGCCATCTAAGGTGGCAGAGATAATCCGAGTCAAGCTATCCGACTATGTTCGTGAGCCACAGGTCACCGTCATAATCTCGCAACTGAACAGTCATGAGTTTATTTCAAGAGTACGGGTGACAGGTGCGGTTATCCAGCCTCGTTCAATGCCATATCGACAGGGTATGACCGTTCTTGACGCTGTCCTGGAATCTGGTGGAATCAATAAATTCGCATCTCCGAATAAAACCAAGCTTTATCGGAAGAAGGACGGTAAGAGTTCGTTAATGTCAGTGAAATTGAAAAACATACTGAAAAAAGGCGATTTATCAACCAACTATGACCTTCTGCCAGGCGACGTAATCACGGTGCCAGAACGGGGCTTCTAATATCGATTTAACCTGTAACGATTTCAAAAGGTTTTTACATGTATAAGCCCGAAACAGATTTTGAACAGCTCGCCAGGAGTATCGTTAAGCATAAGTGGTTTATTGCTCTGTTCTTTGCGGTCATTTCCCTGGGCCTGACGACGCTGGGATTCTTTGCACAGAAACAGTATTCCTCCTATTCAACACTTCTGATTGAACGCAGCAGTATACTCACTCCACTGCTGGATGGTGCGGCTGTTCAAAAGGAAAACGAACCGGGCAAAGTAGCAAAAGAAGCTATTTATAGCCGGAGAACACTGACTCAGCTGGGTCAGGAACTGGGGTTGCTTGATGGTGAAGTAGATACTTCAGCAGAGGAGAGCACCCTGAATATGCTGAAAAATAAAATTGCTGTCAGTCTGGATGCTGACCGCTATCTGAAAGTTGAGTTTATTGAAAACACCGCAGAGAAAGCGTTTCAGGGCGCAGATGTACTAACGAAGATTTTTATTGGACAAAAACAGGGTGGTAAATCCAGGGAAAGCGAGGGAGCATATAACTTTATCGACAACCAGGTGAAAGGATACCACAAGAAACTACTGGAGGCCGAAGACAGGCTCAAAGGGTTTAGAGCAAAAAAACTCGCTTCTGGAACCACGTCTGAAGAAGCGATTACACAGCGCGTAGAGCGATTGCAGGAAATGCTGGATCAGGCTTCGCTGGATCTTAAGGAAGCTTACATACAGAAAAGCTCCCTGCAGCGGCAATTAAAAGGAGAAGTCAGAACTTCAGTAAGCCTGTCCAGACAGTCCCAATATGTCAATCGTATTCAGCAGTTAAAAGACGAACTCGCCAGATTGCGGCTGAATTACCAGGAGTCCTATCCGGATATCGTTGACCTCAAACATCAGATAGCCGACCAGGAAAAACTAATGCGGCAGGAAAAGCGTAATAGCGAAGTTCGTGGATCAATTGGCCTTGATGACAGTATCAGGGTTAATGAAGTCTATCAGGACATGAAGCTCAGATTAAGTAATGCAAATACTCAGGTGGCCACATTACAGGTACGCGTGAATGAAATGAAAAAAAATATTGCCAACGAACGGAAAAAAGGCAAGCAGGTTAGTGATGTGGATGCACAACAGGCTGAACTGATGCGGGACTATACAGTCAATAAAGATATTTACGAAGATCTATTGAGGCGACGTGAGAAAGCCAGAGTGTCCATGGATGTAGAAAGCGATGCCAGTCATTCGGGTATTACGCTATACGAACCGGCATTTATGCCAGTCACCCCTGTCGGACTGCGCTTTATCCACTATATCGCCGTTGGTTTGGTAATGGGTCTGGGCTTGCCGCTTGCTGCGCTATACCTGCTGCAAATCGTAGGCACTAAAGTTAAGTCAGATCAGTTCCTGACAGCCAATATGAAAATCCCCGTTCTGGCTTCGGTTGAGTCCATCAGAAATGATATTGAAATGCGTATCGAGAGTGGTAGTAGAATAACGATCACATTATTTTATTTTGCGACCTTTGCTGCAATCGCCCTACTCGGTTATTATCGACTTATGGGGCAGGTGTAACAGATATGTCTAATATAGGAAAAGCTATTGATCGTTTTACAGGCAAGCCTGTCGAGGGTGGAGCTGCCAATATACCTGGTAGTCCAGCTCAAAAAAGGTTTGAGTATGAAGATCAAATTGTTTCAAGGCGATATGAAGCACAGAAACAAATTCAGAGTATGCATCAGCCAAAACTGTACTCTGACAGGGAGCTGCGCAGGCTGAGATTCATTTACAGTAAAAATCACAAAGAAGAATTACGCCAGCCATTCAGGGATCTGCGAAATAAAATTACTCTAAATCATGCCACAAAAGGTGGCACAGTACTGGTTACCAGTGTCGTGCCGGATTATTCGACCGACATATTTTGTAGAAATCTGGCTGCAACGATTGCCCAGGATGAAAGCTGTACATCGCTATTAATTAACTGCAAACAGGAAAAAGACCGGCTGGATGTTACTGATGAGCCTCAGGTGAAAGGGCTCACCGATTACATCTCAAATGAAGATCTGTTGGTGAGTGATGTAATCCACCCAACAGGCATTTCAAGAATGCGGGTTATTCCATTTGGTAGCACGAATGATAATAGTATGGATTTTCTCCGCTCAACGCGGATGCGTGTGCTGGTAAAAGATGTTTCACACCGATACCGTGAACGCTACACTGTGATTAACGCACCTTCCGTAAATATGGCGTCTGATGTTGAGCTGCTGAACGAATATGCTAACCAGATTATCCTGACCATTCCATACGGAAAAGCGACTGAAAGAGATATTGCGAGAGCGATTAAACGCTTTGATAAAGAAAAATTTCTGGGTGCCGCTTTGATTGATATTGTGCCGTTGACAGGTATTCTATCGAAAATATTTTAATACAAACTATTTTAATGAAAACAATAATGAAGATTAAAACAGGATTCACGATCAAACCCCTAATACTGGGTTCATTGTTTGCAATGACTGCAAATGCATACGGCTATACATTTACGCCAGTGCTGGGAGTTGGCGTCGAACAGCATTCAAATGTTGGCAAGGATGATACTGATGAAGAAGATACAGTTATAGCGCCTTATTTAGGATTTCTGTTCACAGAAACCAATGCGAAGATTAACTCAAATGTTGACTTTCAGGTCACGCATAAAGAATACCTTGATGACACATTTTCTTCGCTGGATCTTGTCAACGCAAAAGCATTTCTTGACTGGAGTATCGTACCGAGTGCGTTCGTCTGGACCTTTGATGATTATGCGATTACCCAGGAGATCAATACATTAGATTCCGAGAATCCAGATAATTTACAGACCGTCAATGTGTTTTCCACAGGGCCGGATTTGATTTTTCAGCGAAATGTCTGGTCTTTACTGGGAAAACTTCGATATGGTGATTCAACGTATTCAGAGAATGATGACAACGACAGCAGCTTTTATCTCGGATCGGTAGCGGCAGTCAGAGAACTCAACGAATATAGCCGTGTATCTGCAAGCGTAATCTATCGTGTTAATGAAAACGATTCAAATACCAGGGACGACTATGACGTCGGCAAGGCTTTCATAAACTATGACAGAGATCTACCTTCGGGTCATTTTTCAACCGACCTGGGTTACGACACTGTTGACATCGATGGCGGTGAAACTGAGGATGATCCCTATTTTAGACTGCAACTTATATACCAGCCAACAGGAGCCTTCACGATTGATGCGTCTGTGGCCTATGAATTTACGGATGCTGCGGGTCGTGCCTACAATGCGACTGCCAGTAGACAGACCGACGAGCAACTGGGCTTTGCAGATTTAAAAGGGACAACGAGCGCTGGCATTCATCGCTCTGAAGACGCAAAACTGGGCGTGGGATACGCAGCCGGAGTTCTATCCTGGAAGGTGGCTGCCTATACAAACCAGCAAGAATACCTGGAAGCCACCACTCCAGACACCGAAGAAGTAGGCGTCAATGCCAATGCCAAACTGTTACTTAGCGACCGCATGAGTATTGGCGTAGGCGGAAAATATAGTGAAACTGATTTTACTGATGAAGATTTTACAGACGATGAATACACAGTCTTTGCTGGGTTAAATTATGCGATTACTGAGACTCTTTCTGCGACACTGGGTGCCAGAAAAGAAGAGAGAAGCAGTGACAGTGATGACGCGACAAGAGAGTTTGAGGATGATGTCGTTTATTTTTCTATCCGCTATCAGGGCAGGACTGAGTAGAAATGTATCTTGATTATTATGGATTGATAACAGACCCATTCAGGCTTTCGCCTGACGCTGAGTTTTACTTTCCCAGTCTGTCCCACACCACAGCAAAATCCTATATGGATTATGTGCTATGGAGTAGAGATAGCTTTATACTGATTACCGGGGAAATAGGTACAGGGAAGACCACTCTAATCCAGAAAATGCTGCAGGAAGCAGGGCATAAGCTGACCATCGCCAAAATTCACCAAACTCAGTTAAATGAGATTGAGTTTCTCCAGGCGCTGCTGGATCAATTTGGAGTTAACCCTTTTCATACAACATCCAAAGTTGAGCTGCTGAGTATGTTAAATCACTTTCTTCAGGAAAAATATGAAGAGGGTGAAACTGTTGTACTGGTCATAGATGAAGCCCAGAATCTCAGCAACAGGGTGCTTGAGGAAATCAGATTGTTATCGGGTTTTGATTCAAGTCGGGAGAAAGTTCTCAATATCTTCCTGGTCGGCCAGCCTGAATTAAAAGAAAAACTGCTGTCTCCGGAGATGGAGCAGCTTTTTCAGCGTATTCGCCTGCGCTTTCATATCAAGGGTATGGGGTTTGATGAAGTCAGGTCATATATACGACACCGCCTGGCAGTAGCAAGTGGAGTAAAACTGAAACTAAGAACGGGTTCTTCTAAGAGGCCTTTACTGGAGTATCCGGCTACAAGCTCTCCGATTAAGCTGCCTGTTGATCTTTTCAGCGACGATTTGATGCCCGTCATTATGCGTTACACCGGCGGTATTCCCAGGCTCATCAATACCTTCTGTGATACAGCGTTACTGATTGCTTACGCAAACAATAAAAATAGACCGGATAGTGAAGTGATCAATCTGGCGCTTGAAGATCTGCAGTGGCCAGAATATAAAAAGCGGCAAAATTATCGTCATACTGATACTGGAGCACTGGAGCATGAAGACTATGCAACATTGCTGGTGACGCTGGATGATAAAATTGTCAGTATTGAAAGAATTGAAAAAGACAGGCTTTATGTCGGCAGAAGTCACCTTTGCGATATTGTTATTAACCAGCGATCAATCAGCAGCAAGCATTTCAGAATAGTCAGTAAAGATGGTGACTATTTTGTCGAAGACATGAACAGCACAAATGGTACTTTCCTGAATTCAAGAAAGATAACCGGGATGCATAAATTGAAAGATGGTGATGCGATTCTAATCGGAAAATATAAACTGACCTTCAGTACAAAAGAGGCGCCAGTAGAAGATCCGGTTAAACAAATGCATCTCATATCAGCTTGAGTCCACACTCTGAGTACTAGCCCGGATATTGCATGAAGGAATAGAATTTCTGGGAAATCTGGCGAAGAAGGTTGGACAAATATCGCGAATGTCCTAGCAGGCTAAGGCTTGAGTGATTTTGTTCAAGATTCGAAGCCAGATTTTTCAGAAAACTATTCAGGTACAAACTGTAATTTTTCATAACCGCTATTTTCACGTTTAAGCTGTTAAATATATTGCATATTCCATCAAATTCCTGCCGACTTTATGCAATATTCGGGCTAGCCCGTCCCCGAAAGATCGTGAATAATAGAGGCACCTATTCGTAATATGCCTCTTTCCAATGCCAATCCGTGAATTATCACCTCATCTGATTAATCAGATCGCAGCAGGCGAGGTGATTGAGCGCCCTGCCTCCGTTGTTAAGGAGCTGCTGGAAAACAGCCTCGACGCCGGCGCAAGAACGATCTGGCTGGATGTGGAGCAGGGTGGCGTCAAGCGGATAAAGATACGGGATGATGGTACAGGTATTCCTAAGGACGAACTCAAGCTGGCTTTATCGCGTCATGCGACCAGCAAAATCAACTCACTCGACGATCTGGAGCAAGTGCGCAGCCTGGGGTTTCGTGGTGAAGCTTTGCCCAGTATCGCTTCTGTCTCACGGTTACAACTGACTTCAACTGCTGATCAAAATGGTTCGGGCTGGCGTTATGAAATTAATGCTGGGGAAGCGGGCGATGTTCAACCACACCCGCACCCGCATGGAACCACGATTGATGTTGCTGACCTTTTTTATAATATACCGGCGCGGCGCAAATTTCTTCGTACAGAACGCACCGAATACAGCCACATAGAGCAACTGGTACGGCGTCTGGCGCTCAGTCATTTCGATACAGCTTTTGAGTTACGACATAACCAACGTCAAAGTATGCGCCTGCCAGCAGCAGAATCTGCAGAGGCCATGACTCAAAGGGTCGCAGAAGTTTGTGGTAAGGCGTTTATCGAACAATCCATTTTTTTTGACGAGTCCAACGCCGGTTTGCGTTTATGGGGCTGGATAGCACAACCTGGCTTTTCCCGAAGCCAGGCTGACATGCAGTATTTTTATGTCAACGGGCGTGCAGTCAGAGACAAGCTGGTGATTCACGCTGTCCGTCAGGCTTATCAGGATGTGCTCTACCATGGGCGACAGCCCGCTTATGTCCTGAACCTTGAGCTGGATCCCAGGCTGGTCGATGTGAACGCACATCCGGCAAAAACAGAAGTCCGGTTTCGCGAGACACGGCTGGTGCATGATTATGTTTTCCGGACACTACAGCGTGTGATTGCAGAGCTAAGGCCGGGCGAGCAGACTGCACCATCTGAGTTTTCCGATAAGCTGAAACTCGATCAGTTATTCGAACAGAAAAATGTGAACCTACCGATACCTGGCTACCCGACAGCTTTTGAACAGAGATCCAGTGTCTCGGTAAAAGAGCAGTTGGCTGGTTATGCCGCAATGGCTGAAGCGGCAGCCGGACTATCACCTGCGGCTGAAGCCGGGTTATTACCTCCGCTCGGATTTGCGCTTGCGCAATTACACGGTATTTATATTCTTGCGCAAAATGCAGCCGGGATGGTACTCGTGGATATGCATGCCGCGCATGAACGCATCACCTATGAGCGATTAAAAACAGGATATGATGCTGCGGACCTGAAAGTTCAGCCCTTACTGGTGCCGCTGCAATTAAACGTCAGTGTTCGTGAAGCCGAACGGGTTGAACAGGAACAAACGTTACTGGCAGAACTCGGCCTGCAGCTTGATCGCAGTGGACCGGAAAAAATCACCCTGCGTGCCTTGCCCGCAATCCTGAAAAACGATAACGCTGAAACGCTGGTAAGAGATGTTATGGCGGATTTAGTCACCCACGGAGAAAGCACAAAAATAGAAGAAGCCAGGAATGAAATCTTATCAACCATGGCCTGCCACGGTTCGGTGCGTGCTAACCGCAGCCTGACAATACCGGAAATGAATACTCTGCTGCGAGATATGGAAAGAACTGAGCGTAGCGGTCAATGTAACCATGGTCGCCCGACCTGGCTGCAATTCAGTATTGAACAACTCGACAAGCTTTTTTTACGTGGAAGATAAGGACCCTGTTATCTGTCTGATGGGTACGACGGCAACGGGTAAAACTGATATTGCCATCTCACTGCTGGAGAACAGTCCCTGTGAGATCATCAGTGTTGATTCTGCCATGATTTATCGCGGAATGGATATCGGTACAGCAAAACCGGATCAAAAACTGCTCGCAAGGGCGCCACATCATCTAATTGATATCCGTGAACCAACAGAAACCTACTCAGCGGCTGCATTTCGTGCAGATGCCCTTAAACTAATTAAGGAAATTCACCGGCGTGGCCGCATTCCTTTACTGGTCGGTGGCACCATGTTGTATTTTCGTGCCTTGTTAAAAGGGCTGGCTGAATTACCGCAAGCTGATGCTGCCGTGCGTGCAGAAATTGAAGCAGAAGCGCAGAAAAAAGGCTGGGATGGCTTACACGCAGAGTTAGCAGTCGTCGACCCGGAAGCCGCTAGAAAAATTCACCCAAACGACCCGCAGCGACTGCAAAGAGCACTGGAGGTCTTTCGTTTAACCGGTGAGCCATTAAGCAAGCTGCAACAAAAAACCTCTGATCAGGCCTTACCGTTCAAAACCTATCAGTACGCCTTGATGCCAGAGGATCGTAGCTGGTTACACCGCCGAATTGAACAACGCTTTCAGCTTATGCTTGAACGGGGATTTATTGATGAGGTCCGAACCCTCTACAATTGTGAAGAGATGCGTCCAGACCTGCCATCCATGCGTAGTGTAGGTTATCGGCAGCTGTGGCAGTATCTTGCGGATGAGCTGAGTTATTCGGAAATGCTTGAAAAAGGAATTATCGCCACCCGGCAGTTAGCCAAACGCCAGATGACATGGTTACGATCGGAGGCTGGGCTAACTATTTTCGACCCTCAGAAACAAGCACAGGAAAAAATCATTTCTGTAGTGGAATCAATCACAAAATGAATTGATGTGCTATAGTCATTAAGTCGATCGCCAACTGACAGTAACTACTACACTAACTATAAATCAGGAACTAACATGGCAAAAGGGCAGACCCTACAAGAACCCTTTCTTAACGCACTTAGAAAGGAACGCATCCCGGTTTCAATATATCTGGTTAATGGTATTAAACTAACCGGCCAGGTAGATTCATTTGACCAGTTTGTTGTGCTGCTGCGAAACAGCGTCAATCAAATGGTTTACAAACATGCAATTTCCACCATTGTACCAACCAAGCCGGTCAAACTTTCTCCTCCCGACGCTGGCGAAGAATAACCACAGTTTATTCGCAGTCTTTTATGTTTGAAAGACCGGAACGTGGAGAACGGGCAGTGCTCGTTCATATCGATATGCCGACCACTGCTACGGGTGGTAACCATAGTGTGGGCGACATCGAGGAATTCCAGGAACTGGTAGCCTCGACAGGAACGGAAAACGCCGCATTGGTTTGCGGAACAAGGCGGGCGCCCGATCCCAGGTATTTTATCGGTACCGGGAAAGCAGATGAGGTCGCTGATGCCGTTCGGGAATCCAGAGCCGATGTTGTCATTTTTGATCATGCCCTTTCACCTGCCCAGGAAAGAAATCTTGAGCGCTTAATTCAACGCCGGGTGCTTGATCGTACCGGACTGATCCTCGATATTTTTGCCCAGCGGGCGCGCTCCCACGAGGGTAAGCTACAGGTTGAACTGGCACAGTTAAAATATCTTTCAGCGCGACT
>Ga0190283_1000843_pt1 | contig 15202 bp, 11 predicted proteins | sample 48691801_MG_FD_161669 | JGI IMG/M metagenome (GOLD analysis project Ga0190283, IMG submission 161669) | Hydrothermal vent microbial mat bacterial communities from Southern Trench, Guaymas Basin, Mexico - 4869-18-0-1_MG | ecosystem: Environmental > Aquatic > Marine > Hydrothermal vents >...
CTTATATCTTTGATCATCCGCTATATTTTTCAAAAGCCAAAAACAACTTAATGTTAAAGTTCAGCGGGTTTGCCGGAAACACTCTCGGACAGGGCGACAACTTCCCGGACAGTTGTTTCTATATGCCCGAGTTCAATATTAATCTCTTCAAGCAGTTCCTCTGAGGTCATAAAGCACCTTCCCCTTATTTTCAATCAGACGGGTAAATTTGTTCGGAAGGCTTAACGGAACAATATCTGTCGGAATACGCAGCTCATTTTCAATCTGTCCTGCGAATTCGTACAGCTTCCAGCCCCGGATTCCGTCACAGGCCAGATCAATGTCCCCCGCAGTTGACGGAGTTTCCGCATAACTGCCGAACAGGATCAGGCAGTTTGCGCCGTACTCTTCGGCCAGTCTGACAATTTTCTCAATCACATAAGATTCTGTTGGTTTCATAACTCCCTCTTACCTCATTTCAATAAAAACATGCTGTGTGCAGGACAAAAAATGTGGAACGTCCGGGGCGGTTTCCTCTGCTTGGGAAGCCGGAGAGGCACGGCGCATAACTGTGATGGCCGCAGGCACTCGGAGCTGCCTGCATTCACGCGCCTCCGAAACCAGGTGACGCTATCTGCGGTTTCGGAACACCTCTGTTGTCAGCGTTACCTGCTATCGGCGGCTACAACTCTGGCGGTGGGCCCTCATTCTTCAGTGCCGGAGCAGAGCTTCTGCAAGGAGGTGTTGAAGCGATCACCCGCTGGGTAACTTGAAAATCCGGTTCAATGTTTGTTAGCCGTTAAACAGTTACTGTTAAATATTCTCCAATTTTTCGATTTGGTTTAAAATATCTATCAATTCATTTCGAATATCTTTAAAATCATCAAAATTATAGACTTTATCAAAACCATGCAGGGAAACTGTTCCTTTTTCTTCATCATAGATTGCCATATTATGTGCAAACTGATTTCGAAGGGACTGATTTTTTTTAAGCTTACCCTTCTCTCCTAAAATCTGCTCATCGTTACAGAGTTTCTTTAGTCGCATTCTTACTATGTTGAAGTCGGTTTTTATGGGATTCATAATCATCCCGGGAAGGGTTTCGCTATTAGCCTCTTTCACTTGGCCTTTTATGCTCTCCTGCCTTTCTTCGAGTTTTTTCCGAATATTTTCAACTTGAACCTCTTTTTCTTCATCAGGCAGACCGGCATATTTTTTATTGTACAGCTCACGCATCTTCAGATCAATCTTACTCATTTCGTCCAGAATGACTCCACGCATATTATTGATATCACAGATTCTTTTTATTTGATCCTCGATTATAGGCCAAGCCTCATCAACAAAACTATCACGGTTTACTGTAAAAACACCTTCAACCTGACTTTCAAATAAGATTTTCCGTAAACCGTCAGCAGCTTTCCCGCTGTAAAAAATCATATCTGTAAAAATGCTTTGCCTTAGTACCTTTGCTATCTCGTTTCCTTTTTTGGTTTGCTCCCCTAAGTCATAATCAAAAATAATCATATCATACGGATTATATTGTGATAATTTATCACTCAATTTTACTAATTCATCTTCACTCAAAGATGTTTTTTTATCCACTTCAAATTTAAAACCGTAATTTTCAAGCTTATCCTCGATACCATCAATTGCAGGTTGAACATATTCAAACTGATCATCTATCCATAGTGCTTTATAATTAATTTTCATTGCTTAACCACCCTCATTGTAAAACTGGTGCCACGTTTCGGTTGAAGTTCTGACAGCTTAAGCTCGCCACCTAAATTTTCTACCCTCTTTTTGCAAAAATAAAGCCCCAAGCCCGAGCCTGATGTCCTCGTAAATCCTTTTTCAAAGATACGCTCTTTTTCGGTAATTCCATTATCAAGACCTTTCCCATCATCTTCAATCACAAGTTTTAAAATTTTAGATTTTAATGTTGATGTAAAGGTAATATTTGATGCTCGTGCTTTTATCGCATTGCTAATAAAATTCTCCAACACCATCCCCATTTCAATAGGATTGAAACGGAGTTCAAATTTTTTTTCCTCTATCTTAGGGTTGATATCTATTCGTGAATTGCGTCCAACAGCTATTTTTTTAAGGTATTCATATAAAAAAGAATTGAAATCTTCAGTTATCATACTTGAATCCAACCTGAAATTAGCTGATATTGCAAATCTGGATGTTGATACGATTTTTTCGGTCGTCTCTAAAAGCTCTTCTAATAATTTACGGAGGTTTTCACCGGTCATTTTTTCAAATCGGGGTGGGGATTTAAGAATATTTTGTAAGCTGAGTTTGGAATGCGATGCATATAAAACAATTTGATGCATGAATCCTTCCAACAAATCTTTGTCCCTGCTATTGCTCCCCGTCAAAAAAAGATTCCGCTTTTTTTCTTCTTTGTAAGCATCTTCAATTTTATTTTTTTCTTTTACAGCTTTTTTGGCTTTAGCGGCTGCTGTCTTGGCAATATCTTCGGCCTTCTTCCTCGCTTTTTTTTCTTGGTCGGCAGCTTTTTGGGCCTCGTATTCTGCCTGTTTTGCTTTGAGTAATGCTTTTTCAGCTAGAACAATCTGTTTTATAAGTTTTTTATCATTAATACTGCTGGCAATATTTTTGAGATTTTTTAAAGAAGGTTCAAATTCCTTTGCTTTTTCACTCAAAATAGAGACTAAATCATGATTAAAATCCAATACTTTTATATTTTTTGATTTTGATAATTTCTCGATTAATTGGATGATCCTGAGACGGTTACTATCCAGTCCCATTCGTTCAAAAACACTATTATCTTTATCTAATTTATCTTTCCATGTAATGTCGGTTACATAAGCTTCAAATTTTATAATGCATCTTTTAACGCAATCTGATAATTCTATTGCGGCTTGTGTCCTGATTAATCCCTGGTTACGACTTGAGGCCTCTCGAAATTTATCTTCACCTCCTTGTACTTTGACAAACCCCAGCAAATCTCGAGATCCCAAATATCTTGCATAACCTTGCTGTTTCCTACGATCAAAGCCCCAATAATCATTTCCTTCCTCACCGATTGGAAAAACCCTGAACCCATTCCTGATTAAAAAAAGGGAACCATACCGAACAGAAGGCAAGCCCATCCTGCGGGCAAAAGTAACTTTGGCAGATGCATTCAGGAATAATAACTCCGCATAGAAACCGGAATTGATAAGCTGGGGATATGAGTCATTGATATCTTCCTCTGTTTTATAAATAAAAACCCCTCTGTCTATCAGTTCAACTTGCAATTTGTTTTTACGGGTGATTTTTGCCCTAAGTACCGTGGTTTTATTTTCAAGAACTTGGAAGATTGTATTTTCTATAAAGCCATTGACAGTGATGGCTTCATTCTCTTTTTCCTGGGCTTTTGTCACTGCTGCCATGTCATTGTCTTTTTCACGCTTACATTCAATTTGTATTTTTTTGGAAGTTTCAACATCCGGAACAGGATCAATGAGCTTCTCCAGTGACCGCTTAAGCCTAAGAAGTTTATCCCTGTTCCAGGATAGCTCATCTCTCAAATTGCTTATTTCAAGTACAACCCCGCTATTGTTTACCAGTAACCCCAGTGGTAGTGAAAAAGACTTACTTTCCGAATAGTTTACATCTATTTCTATAAATTCATCTTTGGAGTTTTCCTCGAAATCCTCCCAGTTGATATCCAGGCAATGAATTATACTGTCCGACTTTGTTTTGGATTGCATTTTCAAGGTTTTGCCTAAACGATCACAGGAAAAACGTCCAACGCCTTTATAGCCAGCATAGGTTCTTTTGGTTTCATCTTCGGTTCCATCTTTCTTGGCAGAGAATCCAAGAAACAGCCATTTTCCAAGAATATCATTACGGCTCATCCCTTTGCCATCATCTACGACATATATTTTGCCACCCGATCCTTTTTCCAAATCAAGCCGAATAATTATATTTTCAGAAAAGGCATCAAATGAATTCTTTACGAGTTCAAATATAGCCACAAAGTCATCGGTAATCAAATCTCGTCCAATGACATCTTTTATGGCAGAGCTTATGCGGAATTGGAGTTTTTCAGGCATGGGCTATCTCCTTTAATGAATGTCCGACAGTTTCTGCAAAAAGAGGGGGAATGGCATTTCCGACCTGGGTATAGCGGGGGGTCTGTTTAATCCTCAATTTGCCACCAGTTGTGTATCTTCCTTTAAACTCGTACCAATCAGGAAAAGATTGTATTCTCGCAAACTCCCTGACAGTGAAAACTCGCGGTTCCTGGTAATGGATATAGTCATCAGGCAATGTGGTTAATGTTGGGGCAGGTTCATCTTTTGACACTTTCTTTGTGCCGCTTTTACTCAAGTTAAAATAGGTTCGGTATTCCGTAGGGCCTAGATCATTGTCAATCGCATATTGAAACCGGTTTTTTATTTTTTGGGTATGGTTAACCAATCTATGGCTGTCAGGGACTGTCCCCTTGTATTTCCCCGCACGTAAACACTTTTGATAGGGAGTCTTGGCTTTGGAATATTGACCGGATTTAAAATTATCACTGTCCGGACACAATGCAGTACCATTTTCTTCTAATAAGTCCGAAATGGCATCTTCCAAAGTAACCGAAGCTGAAAGACCTTTCCCGCTTAAAAGGTCGTATTTAGTTTTATGTAAGATAGCAAAGAATGATCTTGCCAGAGTCCCCTTTTTATCAAGTTGTTTTTTCACACCGACCAAAATAAACCGGGTCCTTTTCTGAGGTATTCCATATTCAGAAAAATCGACAAGCTTTCCATGTACATTATAACCGAGTCTCTTAAGTTTTTTCACGACGTATGCAGAATAATTTTTACCAAGTTCAGCATTATTCTTGAAATTGAGGGTAAATCCTTTTACATTTTCAAAAAAAATGAATTTAGGCTTAACCAATTCAATGAAATTGATATATGAATCAATTAGTCTGTTCCTATAATCATTTTCTTTTCTTCTTCCTGCTATAGAAAAGCCTTGGCAAGGAGGCCCGCCTGCAACCAAATCAATCGTAGCTCTCAACTTTATTAGTTCTTCACGATGATGAGTTAAAACATGATCTATATCATGATATTTTACAGGTAACCATGTAGGCCATGTATAATGCCCTTTTTCCTTTATCAAATTATGCTCTAAAGTCTTAAATGCATCATTACTTTTTTCAATTGCAAACACACCTGTCCATCCTGAATTCATCAGACCTAATGACAGTCCCCCGCAACCTGCAAATAAATCAATGTATGTAAATTGTCTGTTTCTATTCATGATTATCCATAATCCATAAAATGATCATACGTTTATTTTGATATATTATTCATTATTTTTTTAAGATAGTTACATCTTCTATTCAATAAACAGTTGTCACAAAGAGGTTTTCTCGCTTTACAGACCAATTGTGCATAATCCAGAATTGCTCAGTTTATTGTCTTAGGATTACCCGTGTCCACTACGCGATAAGATAATTCTTGAAGATAAGGATCATCTCTTATATCAGACAGCTTACATGGACCAAACCACTCGAAAAGCATCCTTAATACAATGAATAATTCAATAACACAAAAAAGATTTTTGTCAACACAAAAATGATTTCTTTCTCAGACTCCCGAAGCCTTACAACTTCGGAAGCCCTGAGAATCCCATTTATTTTTCATCCCCAAGCACCTTCGCAGCATCCACCGCGAAACAGGTCAGAATCAATATCCCCTGGGAAAGGTTAAACTACAAATAAAACTCATTTTGGATCAAAATAAGGTAGCGATTCATCTTTCAAAACAGCTTTCATTCCCTTATCTGATGTGACTATGATAATATTTTTTCCTTCATTAATTCGAGCATCAATAAAACTTCCAATAATCAAGGCATCATGAGAACCAAAATTATAACGATGTGCATATCTGATTAAGAGATTAGTACCAATTTCTATCGAACTTGCATTCAAACTTATGACATCCGCTTGGATGGAACCTTTTTTTGCCTCAATATCAGAAACCATTTTCTTCATATCACGGTAAACTCTTGGTTTAAGTCTTTTGACACATCTTGTTACCCATATATTTGAGCATCTGACAGTTCCCCCGGTAATGGAAATATTCCTTTCACAACTCTGTCTTTGAGCTTGCACACCTCTCCTCCATTTTCCCAAAACCGAATGGATTTCCAATGATGTTATCTCAGATATAGAGAATAATATTTGTCCCTTTTCATGTATTTTCTTCAATAAATTGTTATATTGATTGGTTTTAGGTTTTTGAAAAAAGAGAGAATAGGCATTAGTGTCGAGAAAATATTTACACATCAACTGTTAATTACTCCTCTTTATTGTGATCTTTATGAAGAAATCCATTAGGAAGTGAATCTGTCAATGTTTGAATCTCTTCTTCATTGAACGGATCTAAGCGGGCTTTGATTTTTTCGACAGTTTCCCAAAGATCAGCATCAGATCCTTTGTTAATATAACCTTCCACACCCAAGTTAATTAATTTTTTCATTACAGAGGGGTTCTGATAATTTGTATAAACAATAACTTCTACATAAGGGTCTATACGCCTGATATCTTCAAGCACTTCATCGCCTGTGATTTCTGGCAACTTTAAATCAAGGATGATTAAATCAAATCTACCTCTCTGAATTTTTGAAATAGCTGCTTTCCCATCTAAAACCCATTCAACCGAAATATTCTCAGATTCTAATGCCTTTTTCAGCATTTCTCCAGTTTTCTTTTCATCTTCTACAAGTAATACTTTATCCTGCATCAGCAAGTCTCCTTTTTGTTTATATACATAGGTTTTTTTGGCATTCTCATAAAGAATCGGGCACCGTCCGTGTATGTATGATCCAAGTAAATTTTACCGCCTTGCATTTTCATCAAATTCCAAATTATAAAAAGTCCCAGTCCTTCTCCTTTGCCTAATGGTTTTGTTGTAAAAAAAGGATCATATATCTTACCTCTGTTTTTTGCAGTAATTCCAACACCAGTATCTGAAAAAATGATGTTGACATCATCTTTTTTTTCATTAACAACTATCTGAATCAAATTGCCATTTCTCTTCTTGTCCTGCTTTATGCTGTCAATTGCATTTAAAAGTAAATTACTGATTATCTGATCAAAATGGACAGGGTCCCCCTCAATAAAAATTTCTTTTTTTGGACTGATTTTAAATTCTATATATTTTTTATCAATTCTTTTGCTCTCAGATTCAATTCTCTTGGCAATACGACCAACTATGTCAAATTTCATAGTGACATTTTTACTGGATGTAAGGGGCGACAATCTTTTAATCAGCCCCCCCATTCTGTTGGTTTCCTCAAGAATTGAATCGAAAACTTCAAACATCGCATTCTTCGAGAATTTTTTCTGAAACATTTTATAGTAAAACTGAACAGTATAGCGGATATTTGTTATTGGCTGACCCAGTTCATGGGATATTCCGGTTGTTAAATCACTTATTGCAGCTAATTGCTTTTGGTGTTCCAATTCAGAATATAATTCTTTTATTTTAGAACCTACTTCAGCTTCACTTTCTTTAAATTCTGTGTAAAATCTGCCAGAGACTTTTTTTCCAGCAGATGAAAGTTCTGATATTCGTATCTCAGTTCTGTCAGCCTCATCTATAAAACCAAAAGTCAAATAGAAATTTCGTACTGTTTTTTGGATAGTAATACTATGAATGTTGCTTTTTTCCGTTTGGAGTAATATGCCATACACTTCTTCAATCTGATCTTGAGCTTCAAAATAATAAACCAATTCGTATTGGATGTTAAAATCTGATTTCTTTAAAATTTCAGGGTATGTCGATATTACATTTTCAGCAATTGTATAATCCTTAATTTTTCTGCATATTCTAAAAATTGATCTGACGACAACAGATTCTGTTTTTATTGACAGAATTTCAGTGGCAATTTTTAATGCGTCATGATTTCTTTCCAACCTTTCATATATTGATATGCAGTGTGCATCTATTCTGAATTTACGAATATCTCTGTTTCTGTTTAATATTTTTTTATCAAGAAAATGTTTCAATTCAACATGATTTTCTTTTTCCATTCTTCTTGCATATTGTACAAATTTATTGAACTGACTGTCATCTTTGATCAAATCGCAAATTTTTCTTCCTTCCTCACTGATATTTATAATCTGATTTAAATCATCTTTTATCAGTTCCTTGCACCAATTCAATATCTCACTGTCAATATTGTCTTCCTGTAATTCATTGAGTAATTTGTATGCGAATCTCAATATTTTTTCTTTTGACCAAATTCTTTTAAGTCTGTAATAGCGCTTTGCAAAACGGCTAAATATTTTTTTATTTTTTTTTATCTTTTTCAAGAATGAGATATAGTAATTTGAAGCTAAGTCAAATTCCATTTTTTGCATATATAAATCACCTGTCATTATTGGAAATATTGCAGAAAAAGAGCTTTCCTTGTAATCTTCTGAAGACTGAACACATAAATCAATTGCCTGATCAAGCTCTCCTGCATCTCTTAGTAGCCGTACAATTCTTTGAATTTTTTCAAAAGCTATTTTGGTATCCATAATTCAGCAACACAAAAAGAATGCTTGTCAATAAAGATGACTTCTTTCCCAGACTCCCGAAGCCTCGCAACTCCGGAAGTCCTTGGAACCCCAATTATCGTTTATCCCTGAGCACCTTCGCAGCATCCGCCGCGAAATAGGTCAGTATCATATCCGCACCGGCCCGCTTGATCGCCATCAGCGTTTCCATCATCACTTTTTCACCGTCTATCCATCCTTTTTCCTCGGCAGCCTTTATCATGGCATATTCGCCGCTGACATTATACGCGGCCACCGGCAGATCAATCTCCTGGCGGACCCGGCAGATAATGTCGAGATAGGGAAGGGCAGGCTTTATCATTATTATGTCCGCACCCTCCTCAACATCCATGCTCACTTCCCGAATGGCTTCCTGAGCATTTGCCGGGTCCATCTGATAGGTCCTGCGATCTCCGAACTGGGGGGCTGAATGTGCGGCCTGCCGGAACGGGCCGTAATACGCAGAACAATATTTGGCCGAGTATGACATGATCGGGATATGGCTGAAACTGTTCTCATCCAGAACATTGCGGATTTCAGCCACGCGGCCGTCCATCATGTCGGACGGGGCCACCATGCCCGCGCCTGCTTTTGCATGGGAAAGGGCGGCCCGGGCAAGCAGATCAAGAGAGGCGTCATTATCAATAATCTGGCCTTCCACAATGCCGCAGTGACCGTGATCAGTATATTGGCATAAGCAGACATCAGTGATGACAAGCAGCTCAGGGAGTTTGTTTTTCAGCTCTTTTGCCGCCTTCTGGACAATGCCGTCTTTTGAGTATGCCCGGGTGGCAAGTGCGTCTTTCTTATCTGGAATCCCGAACAGCATCACCGCTGGAATACCAAGTTTGTATGCCTCTTTTGCCGTTTTCACCAGATTGTCAACTGACAACTGGTAATGCCCGGGCATGGACAGAATAGGGTTTTTCACATTCCTGCCGCCAATGGCAAACAGCGGGAGGATGAAATCATCAACAGAAAGTGTTGTTTCCCGTATCATGCGGCGAAAAGCGTCATTTTGCCGCAGACGTCTGGGTCTGTAGTCTGGAAATATCATTTTTTCTCCTTAAAAGTAGTGTTCTCCCTTCGGCAAGCTCAGGGGCCGCCTTCGGCAAGCTCAGGGGCCGCCTTCGGCAAGCTCAGGCTCCCTTGAATCTGTTATAATCAGAATCTTTATACTCCCTGAATCCGGAAATCAAATCCTTAAAGCATTTTGGCTTGTATTGCCTGAAACTTTCCTCATCCACAAACACATAATCATAATGAATATCAGATTGTGCTTTGTTAATATCCGCACACCATTCACGCAATCTTTTCATCTTTAATGGCACATCAATATCTTCAAGTCCTTTAGTTTCAACAATAACGACTGAATCCGAAGACCATTTGACGATAAAATCAGGGTAATAATTGGAGATATTACCATCTGTATTGACATAGTCAATTTGAAAATGCACTGCGAGATAGTTTTTTGTGTATGAGATGATATCGTCACACTTCTCAAGAAAAGCGGCAAACTGTAGCTCCAGGTTGCTGTCTCCGACAATCTTGTTAAAGATACTTTTCTTTGGAATAATGTAACCCTGTTCCTTTACCACAAACGGACGGGTTTTCCTGAGCCTGATCGTATCTTTTATTTCTGCACCACCTTTATCCTGAACTGTCAAGGCGTTGATCTGCTGTTTGAAGGTGCCCGCCAGTGTTTTGCTCGCGGTAAGCTCTGACAAATTACGCAGGGTGTTCAGACTGTCCAGATCAACCACCGTTTCAAACAGCTCATCCTGAATAAATGACTTGACCTTGCCATACAACACATCATAACCGCTGATCAGACGTAAATCTTTCATGATGATCTGAGAAAAATAACCGATAACCGACCGATAATCTGTGACAAGACTTGAATCAAGCAACGTGGTATGGCTGATTTCACTGGTGGTAATATCCTTGAAGACAATCTCCCGTTTTTCTTCTTCGCTAAATGTTTTGTATGCTATCTTTTTATGAGCAAAACGCCTTATGTCCAAATCGGACAAGTTTTTGTATTCCCGGTAAATTCTCGCTGTCAGAACAGGAATTTCAATATCAAGCGTCTCGATATCCTTGGTGGTATTCTCATTATCCACTTCAACAATGACAGGCGTTTTGGGCCTGGTTCCCTCACCCATTGCCTTACGTTCCAGTTTCACGCCCTCGGACTGAATACTTTCCACAAAATCCATAAAAGCATCCGTACCCACCACGCTGACATATTCTTCCACCTCATACCCGGGATACATTTTTCGTAAGCCACGCCCCAGGGTCTGCTCCGGCAAAATATTGCTTTTGGAAGAATAGGCGCGTAATCCCACAATTGTGGTGACATTTTTCACATCCCAGCCTTCTTTCAGCATCAGGACAGAAACAATAGCTTTGTAAGGACTCTCCCAGGTGTCAATCGCATTGGACTGTTTGCGCAGCCTCTCCAGCTCTTCTTTTTTCTTGCCGCTGACCGCCTCGGACACTTCGCCATTCTTTTTGGTATGAATCACCAGCACCGCATCTTTTAACTCAGGATAGGTTGTTTCCAGATATTCGGCCACATCATCACAATTTCTGGTGTCATCCGTCATGACAAACAGGATGGCTTTCTTATCCAGTTTTTCATGCTCCCTGTAAGCTTTGCGCCACTCCTCAATACCGAGATTCAGATAGTCCGCATACTTTTCAGTATAGCATGAGCTTTGCCGTTCAGACAACTTGGCGCGGCTGGCGGAATCGGGCAGCACCGGATGCTTTACCACATTTTGCGAAATCGCTTCCACCAACGGGTAATCCGACACGGTCTGCACAAAAATTGCGCCGTTATTGTGCCTCGGCGTGGCGGTCACATCCACTTGCAGGGCAAGAAAACGGTCTTTATGCTGTAAACGGTGATGAATATCCTCTATTGATCTGAACCAGGCCAGACGGCTGTCATGGATATGGTGTGCCTCATCATTGAACACAATCAGTTCATCAATATCCCGGACAATATCCCCGAGATCAATCTTGGAATCAGTGGTTTTTCCAACGGGACGTTTGCCGAGAAAGTAGTCCATCGTGTTTTCATCATCTGCTGACGGCTCAACATCATTGCCGGAATAAACCCGATGAATATTGCTTAAAAAGATATTGCCTGTCTTACGGGTGACGTTGACCTCATCCTGAATGTGCAGCGTGAGTTGAAAATCATCGCGCCAGTTGCAGCCTTCATAGCCGTTATCCGGCAGCACCGGGTCTTCAAAAAAGATACGCAAACCGTCAAAATCAGCACGAATACGATCCAGCACAATGATGTTCGGGGTGATCATCAGAAAATTGCGGGCAAGGTCGGAATCTGATTCGTAGAGTTTGTGAAAATAGCACCACGCCAGAATCAGGCTCATCACCTTGGTTTTTCCGGAACCGGTCGCCATTTTAATCACAAACCGCGGCCACGACTCATCAAACATATTGGCTGAAACCGCGCCTGATGAATCAAAACGGATCAGGTCATATTTGTCTTTCACCTTGACGACATCATACAGATAAACCACTGTTTCAACTGCTTCTCGCTGGGCAAAGTAGTACTGGAAGGACACCATGGAGCCATCGGCCTTGGGCATTAAATGCTCTTGATTAAACCACCAGTTCAGAAGACTGATACTGGTATCCGTGGCCCCCTCATAGCCGTTTTTCCGCCACACTTTAACTTTTTTACGCAGTTCATGCACCAAAGGCGGCAGTAATTTTTCATAAGAGGATTCACGCAAGGCTTCATCCGCGGGAAACCAGCGCAGACCCGGCTCAAGGATATCATGGGGGGAATTCGGAAAGTCGGGATGCAGAGCCATTATTTATCTCCTAATTTTTTTATACTGTGATCGACGATAAGAAGTTTCATCTGATGGATCGCAACGGCGTTCAGTTTTCTCAGGCGATCTCCCTGCTTCATACCTTCATTGATAAAGAAGGCATTGAGGTTTTCCAGATTGGAAAGGCATACCAGTTGTGAGATATTGGCATGATCACGAAGATTTCCCTTTTGCTCGGGGTTTTCCTCACGCCATTGTTTTGCGGTTTTGCCAAACAGGGCGACATTCAGTACATCTGCTTCCGAGGCATATACAAAATTAGTCTGACTCTTTGACAGTTCAGGCGGTATCAGATTTTCTTTAATCGCATCGGTATGAATGCGATAGTTGATTTTTACGAGATTACGTTTGATGTCCCAGCCAAATTGCTTTTGTTCACTCTCTTTAAGTCGTTGGAACTCCTTAATGAGATATATTTTGAACTCAGCACTAATCCACATTCCAAATTCAAAAGCAATATCTTTATGTGCATAGGTGCCACCATATCTGCCAGCTTTTGCCTTCAATCCTATAGCATTTGTTTTGGCTGTCCACTCTTTTACGCTGATCTTATAATTGTTCAATCCCGCCTGACTTCTAATTATGGCATATTCGCCATAATTAAAATCAGGGTTGCAGATGCGCTCCCATATTCCTAAAAACTCAACTGTATTCCTGTTTCTCAGCCAGTCTGAAATAAAAAAGTCTCCATCTTTTGCTTTGAGCATATCGGTCAGAGAGATATAGTCTTCGTCATTGATTGAGATAATGGTTATTTCCGTATCTTCAACCCTGATTTTTTTCGTTTTTTTCATATCGTCACCTCAATAATCTTCATGGTATCGTTGCCGAAAATATCCACCACTTTGACGGCAATTTTGCGCCGCCCGGGGACACACTCGGTCAGGGCACTTTTCAGTTTCAGGGAGCGGTCTTTTTTGGTGCGGAAGGATTGCCATTCGTTTTCAAACACATAATCCCCGGTCCAGACTTCCTCTGTCTCATTGTTTTCCGGATTTTTTATCCGCAGAATTTCCCGCTTTGACTCAAAATTGAAATCCACGGACCAGTAATCAATCCAGTCCGTCCATTTTTTGGTCAGCACTTCGCGTCTGATTATGCCGTCTTTATCCCTGGCTATTTTGACCACCTGCCCCTTGTCCACAATCACTTTGGATTTTTTCTTTTTCAGACTGGTATCAGCATCCGCGGCATCCTGTGAATAAAAGACCGAGAAATCGGTCAGTTCAATGGCAATGCGGTTTTTCTTTTTGCCCTTGCCAAAATGTGGCCTGACTTCGATAAACGAGACATCATGAAACACCACCTGATTTTTCTCCACGGCCCGCCTGTCAAAGACCTCCGCGGGGATATATTTCATGGCAAGGTCAATGCCTTTGCTTTTGGCATCTTCCTGAATATTGGGAAACAGCCCCATTTCAAATTCGAAACCGAGAATGTCAGCTCTGGTGATGTGCTTCTGGCGGCACTCCAGGATGATCTCTTCCACAAACAACCGGGTGACCGGCAGATTAATCGGTCCCACTGCAACCAGCCGTCCGGCTTTTTTGCCCTGAAAGCCTTTGAACTGACTGACGGCCTGGGCATGGTAGGCGTGGAGAATGAGTTCCAAAAAGGCATTTTCTTTGGCTTGCAGTTGTTTTTGTTTATCTTCCTCGCGCAGGTCGGGGTTGATGCCAATATAGTGTTGACGCTCGTATTTGCCGAGATTGAGGATTTCAAAGGCCCGCCAGCTTTTGTCTTCTGCTTTGAGTTGACGTTGTACGCCGATCATGCGCTTGCGGGTGGTGTGGATGGCGAACTTGCCGAGGTCGGAGGCGATCCATTTGCGGTTTAGTTTTTCGGCTACCGCGGCGGTTGTGCCTGAGCCACAGAAGAAGTCGGATACTATGTCACCTTCATTGGAGGATGCTTTGATGATGCGTTCTATAAGTACTTCTGGTTTTTGGGTGGGGTAATCTATTCTTTCTTTCGCTTGAGAGTTCACGGGAAATATATCTTCCCATAATACTTGCAATGGAACACCAGGAGTTTCATCAAGGTATCTTTTTAAGCGAATTCCACCTGTTTTTGTAAAATGTAGTTTTCCTTCAGTATCAAGTTTCTCCATGGTTTCAACAGGACAGCGCCAAAGTGATGTGCAGCCCTTATATTCATAGGTATAACCACCACCGCTTAATCCTTTTGCGGTTAAATCACCATCTGTCCATCTTCTCCCGTCGGGGTCAGTATTTCTGAATCGTTTTATATATTCCCCAGAGTGTTCTGCAAATTGTGGATTCCATATCCACTTGTCAGTTTTTGAATAATAAAAAATTGAATCGATATTTATTCCATAATGTTTGGGATCGCTGTGAGCACTAGTTCTTTTCCAAGTAATTTCATTGATATATTGGTTAGAGCCAAATACTTCATCCAAAGCTATCCTCAAATAACTGTTTAATCTGAAATCACAATGCACATAAATACTCCCATCCTCGGCCAGCAAACCCCGCATCAGCACCAGCCGCTCATAAATCATGCTGATAAACGAATCCGCCCCTTTACCCCAGGTATCCCGATAGGCAATCTCTTCAAGAATATTGGGTTTTTTGGTCAGAGTTTCGCCGCCAATCTCAACATTCATGGAAAAATCCGCTCCCACATCAAAGGGCGGGTCAATATAGATCAGTTTGATGCCGCCCTGCGCCTCAATTTCCTCACGCAAAGGCCCGTTTTTCAAGCTGGATAAAATCAGTTTGTTATCGCCCCAGATCAGCTTATTGTTCCAGCCTTTGATCTGCCTGCCACT
>Ga0190283_1000844_pt1 | contig 15201 bp, 10 predicted proteins | sample 48691801_MG_FD_161669 | JGI IMG/M metagenome (GOLD analysis project Ga0190283, IMG submission 161669) | Hydrothermal vent microbial mat bacterial communities from Southern Trench, Guaymas Basin, Mexico - 4869-18-0-1_MG | ecosystem: Environmental > Aquatic > Marine > Hydrothermal vents >...
AATACTGGATTGCCGGGTTAATAAGAATAGTTAAACATCTGTTTGTGTCCGTTCGCTTGCTTTTTAATCCAGAGCTAAGTCCGACAGACTGCTAGTCCAGATTTAAAAGAGCTTCTAGCGTTTTTGCGTGCTCAATCCAACCAGCTATATTATCGCGTGAAGGCGCTTGTTTTACTCGATGTTCTTTTTCATTAACCTGTTTCATTTTCTCAGCGAGGCCAGCCGAATTAGCTTTCGCCAATGCCTGAACTGAAGCAATATCAGAGAAATTCAGTAATTCCGCGTATTGCCCGCCAATCCCTCGAACGCGCATCAAGTCTGCCATACTGGTCCATGATCTGATTACCCAGTCTTCCAGATTCATTGTCTCAATCACCGATTTCATACTCGTGATATCCGGGCATTTTTCAATCAGATCGGTTGTGGTGTTAATGCCCATTTCCCGCAATTTCCTACCGTAGCCCTTGCCGACGCCTTCGACTTCTTCGATGTCATAGCTGCTTTGATTATCACCGACCAGATTGTCTTCAAGTTCAGAAATTGCTGAACTGATGTCCAGTTCTGATATTGCCACCGTGTCTGTAATCGTTCTTGCATCCGCTTTTAGCGAGACGATGTCATCATCAAGCACTTTCGATAATGTTTTCGCATGAGCGATCCAGGTGGAGACGGTCGCTTCGTCTGGTGTACTCCTGACTCTGTTTTCTCTGCTGTTGACATCAGCCATTTTCATAGTCAGACCGGACGTGTCTGAACCGGCAAGCATCTGTGTCGTATGCACACTGGAATACTCCAGTAATTCAGCATATTGACCGCCAATGCCCTTGACGCGCATCAGGTCTGCCATGCTTGTCCAGGAGCGGACAACCTCATCCTCCATCTGGATATCTTTCGCAACCATTTGAATCCCCGCAGTATTTGAACAATGTGTAAATAAGTCGCGGGTAGATTCAATATTCATCGCACGGAGTCGTTTACCATAACCTTTACCGATGCCTTCAACTTCCTCGATGTCATAACTGTCCTGTGTATCATCACCGGGTTCTTCGAGCCTCACTGATGCATCGCTGCTGGGTTCAACACTGACACTCGCTGTACCAGTACCAAATGCTACCAGTTTAGCGGAGAGGTCATCACGCTCCTGCTGTACGCCGCGCAGTGAGGAAACCTCTCTGATCAGTTGATCGCGTTCCTGGGATACATTATCCAGGTTTCCCAGTCTAGAAGTCAGTTCATTGCGTTCAACTTCGATACCTGCATAACGATTGCGCCAGTCATAGTCGATGGCTGCGAGTTTCTTTTTGCACCCGCCGCGTAGTATCCAGCCGATAATCCCGCCGATTAATGCTGCTAGAAGCAGACAAATCCAGATTTGTGAAAGCAGGTAATTCATTTTTATATCCCCTTAACAGTAAATTCAATGCGACGGTTCAGCGCGCGCCCTTCAGACGTAGTGTTATCTGCAATCGGTGAGCTTTCTCCAAAGCCTGCTGCCGTGAGTCTGTTTGCATCAACACCTTGATTGGTAAGATAATCAACCACCGATTGTGCCCGGTTCTGGCTCAGGCTTTGGTTAAAAGATTCAGCGCCTCTCGAGTCTGTATGACCCTCAATTGTGATGCTTGCCGCTGGACATTCCCCTGCAATGCTGGCGAGTTGGTCCAGTAACACATAGCTATCTACTGCAACCTCGGCGCTTGCGGTACGGAAACTGATAATGCTGTTCGAGAGTAATCCAGCAAATTGATCCTGGCATGAAATGGCGGCCACTTTATCTACTGTAGTCATTGGTTTTGTAATTACAGGAACGGGGGTGAGGGCTGGCGCGGTAAGATTTAAGACCGTTTTATAACCATCTGCTAACGCAGCTTTAAGCTGCTTTGTCACCTTTGTCTTTACAGACTCTGAAGCGACATCACCTGATATGCTCAGAGTATTATTTGACCATTCAGCCACACCACGATCGAGTAGCTTTAAATTTGTTAATCCAGCTATGACAGATTGTGACCAGCCAGCCGGAGCGCCGGTGAATTCTTTAAGTTGATCGATTACCTTGCCCCCGACAAACTTATCCTGAGCAAGTTTAACAATACGAGCGCGGGTTTCAGCGTCGGGAACATAACCTGTTAACAATAACTGACTATTTTTATCCAGTTCGGCTCTCATGCTATACGGGCCTGTTGTAACAAGCTGAGGCTTCGTCAGTGGAACGGTTGCTGCTGCCTGTGTAATCGTTATTTGATTATCTATCAGGCGATAACCATAAACTTTGGCTAGTTCACCGGCTTTTGTTTTATGTATCTCTGATGGTGCGACCCCAGTGAGAGTAATATCACGCCCATCGACCGATAAACTGGCCCAGTCAAAACCTTCATCCGCCAATGTCGCTGTTGCCCTGGTATGAATATCATCCTGGATTGCCGGCCCATGATTTTTATTGGCACAGAAATAGGCCAACAATGCAAGCGCAAGCAAGCCCAGTAATAAAATCAATATTTTTTTCATCGGATTTCCTGAATATTTTTATTTCTATACTAACCTGAAGAGTTTTTTAGACGGAGATATAAAAGTCTGAGCACAATGGGATGAGTTTTATATGAAAGGGATCCTCTAGACTAGATATCGTACTTATTGTTTTTCACGCTTATTAATTTTGTGCATTTGTAGGCTGTTTACTCCGGCATGTCAAGTTACATACTGTTATAAAATCGTTTAAAACTGTCAACAATATACATATTATTTAATAAATTATAATTTACTGTTTATCTTATCTGGTTGATTTAAACAAACGTTTGAACTAATCTTAATATCATGGTTCAAGACACAAAGACGGACATTCTGGACGAAGCAGAAGCGCTATTTGCCGAGAAAGGTTATGAAGCCACCTCGTTACGGATGATTACAGCCAAAGCAGGCGCCAATCTAGCAGCTGTTAATTATTATTTTGGATCGAAGGAAGCTTTACTTGAAGCAATTTATGAACGCCGGATAGGCCGTATAAATGATGAACGCCTGGGTTCGCTTGATGCTTTAGAAGCTGATGCTGGTGGAGGTAAGGCTATTCCTGTCGAAAATCTGGTGGAGATTTTTGTTAAGCCAGCGTTACAAATTGTCCGGGGAGGTTCTCCGGGTGGTCAGAATTTTATTCGTTTGCTCGGGCGCAGCTATCTGGAACCATCGCACGTACTACAGGATAAGGTACGGCACATGTATGAGGAAGTCACACATCGTTTCAAACCCGCTTTTGCAAAAGCCTTACCAGAATTATCTGAGCAGGAATTGTACTGGCGGTTACATTTTATGGTGGGCGTGCTCGCCTATTGCATGACAGGGACCGAGATGATGCGAATGATTGCATCCAGCAAGATTGAGCATTCGGACGACATTGACCTGCTGGTTGCGCGTCTGGTCAGCTTCGTGACGCATGGCTTGTACGCAGATGAAGTAAACTTAGGAACAGGTGGCCTGGAGAAACAGGTAGTTTAAGATTTCGCCAGCCACTGCGAATTCAGGAAAAGCCTGAAGGAGGCAGAGATGATCTGGTTGTTGTTATTGGCTGTAACATTCAGTCTGTTTTTTATAGCTACCCGCTATAATTTTTCTATGGCTACATGGACGGGTATCATTGCTGCTACGCTTTTGGTGCTTACTCTTGTCGAGTTCTATCCAGCAGTATTAATATATTTTCTCTGGGCTGTTTTCCTTCCCGCTGCAGTCATTCTGAATGTCGGCATGTTACGTAAACAGTTTCTTTCCGAGCCATTACTCAAATCCATTCGCACAAAACTGCCGCCTATGTCTGACACCGAGCGTGAGGCGATCGAAGCCGGTACCGTCTGGTGGGAAGCTGAACTCTTTCGTGGCAATCCTGATTTCAATAAGCTACACGCGTATCCCAAACCCGAACTCAGTGAAGAAGAACAGGCTTTTGTGGATGGGCCGACAGAAAAGCTTTGCCAGATGATTGATGACTGGCATATCACTCATGAACTTAATCATCTGCCTGAGGAAGTCTGGGATTTCATGAAACGGGAAAAATTTCTAGGCATGATTATTCCAAAAGAATTTGATGGCCTGGGGTTTTCAGCACAGGCACATTCTGAAGTCGTTCTTAAGCTGGCCAGCAAAAGCGTTACAGGCGCGGTGACGGTGATGGTGCCAAACTCGCTCGGCCCGGCTGAACTGTTGTTGCATTATGGTACGGAAGAGCAGAAAAATTATTATTTGCCACGGCTGGCCGTTGGAGATGAGATACCCTGTTTTGCTTTGACCGGACCCAAAGCAGGCTCTGATGCGGGAGCAATGCCAGATTATGGTGTGGTCTGTAAAGGTAAGTATAAGGGTAAGGAAGTCCTGGGTTTCCGCCTCAATTGGGATAAGCGATATATTACCCTGGGTCCGGTAGCGACACTGCTGGGACTGGCGTTCAAGGCTTATGATCCCGATCAACTTCTGGGTGAGAAAGAAGAACTCGGAATTACCTGTGCATTGATTCCTACCGATATGCCGGGCGTTACTATCGGTGATCGCCATTATACGCTGAATGCCGCTTTCCAGAATGGCCCCAACTACGGTAAGGATGTCTTCATCCCGATGGAAATGATTATTGGTGGACAACAAAGAATAGGCCAGGGCTGGCGTATGCTGATGGAGTCACTCGCTACTGGTAGAGGCATTTCTTTACCCGCACTGGCGACGGCTGGCGGTAAACAAACCAGCCGCATGACGGGTGCCTATGCACGTGTCAGAAAACAGTTTCGTATTCCCATCGGCAAGTTTGAGGGTGTGGAAGAGGCGCTGGCGCGTATGGGTGGGTTTGCCTACCTGATGGATGCTTCACGTCAGTTAACGACTGTTGGGCTGGATATGGGGGAACGTCCGTCTGTTGTTTCTGCAATATTGAAATACAATCTGACCGAAATGATGCGCAAGGCCATTGACGATGCTATGGATGTTCATGGCGGGCGCGGTATTTGCATGGGACCCAGTAACTATCTGGCAAGAACTTATCAGGCGGTACCAATCAGTATCACAGTCGAAGGCGCTAACATTCTCACCCGTAGTATGATTATTTTTGGTCAGGGTGCGATGCGCTGTCACCCGTATTTATTATCAGAGCTGGAAGCAGCACATCAAAGCGACCCGGAAAAATCGCTGAATGATTTTGATGCAGCCCTGTTCGGGCATTTAGGTTACACAAGCAGAAATGCGATTCGGTCGTTTTTGTATGCGTTGTCCGGCAGTCATCTGGCACCAGGGCAGGCGCAACGCGCGCAACCGGAATATTATCGTCATCTCAGCCGCTTAAGTGCGTCTTTCTCCATGCTTGCCGATATGGCCTTGCTGGTGTTGGGAGGTGAACTGAAACGTAAGGAAAAATTGTCTGGACGTTTCGCCGATGGATTAAGCCATCTTTATCTTGGCAGCGCTGCGTTAAAGCGTTTTGAAGACCAGGGCAGGCCAGAGGCTGATCAACCGTTGCTTGAATGGTCGATGCATTACTGTTTTGCAGAAATTCAGAAATCCCTGGACGGTATTATTAAGCATTTTCCACTCAAACCCATGCGCTGGATTCTGCGGTTATTGATTTTTCCATACGGTCGTCGTTACAGTTATCCCAATGATAAAACTGGTCATTTGATTGCAAAGTTATTACTTGAACCTTCCGAGACACGTGACCGCTTAACCAAAGGTATTTATCAAAGTATCGATCCGAATGATCCTTATGGGCGTGTTGAGTATGCCTTGCATAAAACCCTCGAGGCCGAACCTATCGAAAAGCGCTTACACGAATCCGGGCATGCGCCACATTATTCGGAAACCCACGCTGTCTGGGTTGCGCGCATACTAGAAGCAGGCTATATAAATACTGAGCAGGCAATAATATTAAAAGCAGCTGATCAAGCCGTCGCCGATGCAATTCATGTTGACGACTTTCCTGAGGATAATAAAACCAAAATGAACGTGAAAACCCATGAAGCAGCCTGAAACCAAACCATCTTCCCCCTGGCCGGAATTAAGAGACTATTATCAAGCACCAGGCATTGATTATATTCCCCCGGAAGAAATGCAGACCCTGCCTGCGTTGTTTTCCGCCCGACTTGCGCGCACTCCGCAAAAAATGGCGTATAAACAATACGACCGGGATAAAGGAGAATGGCAGGAATATACCTGGGAGGAGACCTATCAGCATATAACTCATTGGCGTAATGCCCTGGCGCAGGAAAAGCTACAGCCAGGTGATCGTGTAGGCATTCGTCATGGAAATGGCTATAACTGGGTTCTTTTTGACCAGGCTGTGCTATCTCTGGGGCTGGTGGTGGTGCCCTTATACGTAGACGACCGCGCTGATAATGTCACTTATGTGATCAACAATGCGGGTATAAAGTTACTCTTCCTTGAAAACCCAGAACAGTGGACATGTCTTAAAGATCATTATGATGAGCTGGGCATCCTCAATCGAGTTGTGATTGAGACTGGCAATGACATAAAACAACTTTCAGAGTCCGACGACAGAGTTGTAGAACTGAATCATTGGCTCAAGGAAAAATCTGTTATTCCTGTAACAGATTTACCGGATATCTCGCCAGATGACCTGGCAACCATCGTCTATACATCAGGTACCACCGGGCGTCCTAAAGGCGTCATGCTGTCACACCGAAATATCACCTCGAATATCACGGGTGGTTTGTCCAGAATTGGTGTTTACCCGGCTGACCGTATGGTTTCATTTTTACCGCTTTCGCATATGCTTGAAAGAACAGCGGGTTACTACATATCCATCGCGGCTGGCAGCGAAGTGGTTTATGCCCGTTCCATAGATGAACTGGCTGAGGATCTTATTAATCAGCAACCAACTATTCTTGTTTCTGTACCGCGAATCTTTGAGCGGGTTTACGGAAAAATCAAAGCGCAACTGGAACAGGGAAGCCCGATAAAACGCGCGCTATTTAATAAGACAGTTGCTATCGGCTGGCATCGGTTTGAATATCTGCAGGGCAGGAGAAAGTGGCACCCAAGCCTTTTGCTGTGGCCTTTATTGAATCATTTGGTCGCCTCGAAGGTACAGGCAAAACTGGGGGGCAAGTTGCGCTATGCTATCAGTGGTGGTGCGCCATTACCGCCAGCCATCTCAAAAGTGTTCAACGGCCTGGGGATTAATCTAATACAGGGCTATGGACTGACAGAGACCAGTCCGATTATATCAGTCAGCACACTGGAATATAATGATCCGGCAAGCATTGGAATACCCCTGAAAAATGTTGAAGTGGAAATCGGTGAGAACGACGAACTCCTGTCAAAAGGAGACAACATCATGCAGGGTTACTGGAAAAACAAGCAGGCCAGCGATGAAGTTCTTTTACCAAACGGCTGGCTAAAAACAGGCGACCAGGCAGCCATTAGAAATGGGATGATTTATATCACCGGTCGGCTAAAGGAAATTATTGTGCTGGCTAATGGGGAGAAAGTGCCACCTGCTGATATGGAGTCGGCCATTGCCGAAGATCCATTATTCGAACAATCCATGGTCATTGGTGAACAAAAACCTTATTTATCAGCCGTCGTCGTATTAAATCAAGCCATCTGGAATGAGATTAAACGTAGTACTGAAAAAGAAGACGCCTGGAGCAGTCTTGAATACCCTGCAGTAGAAACTTTTTTATCAGATCGTATAGCCAAACAAATAGCTGACTTTCCCGGCTATGCACAAATCAGAAAAGTGGTCGCGATCCTGGAACCCTGGACAGTCGATAATGGTTTGGCTACACCCACAATGAAAATTAAAAGGAAAAAAATAGAAGAGGCTTATGCCGCCCGGATTAATTCGATGTATGCAGGGCATTAAACAGCGATAGGAATTCTACACGGGTTTGAGATTGTTTTTAGCACGTAGGATGTGGTGACGAAGGAACCGCATCTGTCGAGTTAATGGTTCTCGATTGATGCGGTTCGTGCCTCACCACATCCTACGCGTAGCTAATGGGTGACCCCATTAACTTTGCCTTAGAATATAAAGTCGAATTTACATAACTACAACCGCTTTTGTGAAATATCCGGACTGATGACATTCATATTGATTATCTCGTTCCCACCGTCTCGGTGGGAATGCAAACGGGAGTATAGTTTAAGCTGGTATGCGTTACCACGCAGGAGCGTGGGAACGAGAGGGCTTTCTGAAAGCAAGGATTTGATTGCCCTCGAAAACACACAGTTTCTCAGTCGTTAATAATCAGTATTTCGCCCATGCCGCCACAGGCAACATCACCGAGGTAACGGCGAATATTTATCTTCTTACTGAGTCTTGGTAAGTCTTCGTCTATCTGTTGCAGATGCTGGAAAAATAATCGCAAAAAAGGAAGATCAATTTTACCGTTATTATTGAAGGTCGCAGGGATGGAAGCCGGTTTCTGCTTGAACAGCAGGCTTCCACGTTTCATATTATAGCCTGCATTGTTTCCGGCTTTGCCCAGTACAGCAACACTGCCGGCGATCATTCTGGATGCGCAGTAATCGCCACATTTTCCGCGGATTATAATGGTGCCACGCCGTAGCCGGTCGGCTACACGGTCACCTGCATCGCCTTTAACAATAATGCTGCCACCACGCATACCCTGGCGTTCACCCACTAAAGCAGCGCCAAGAAAATTACCTGCGTTCCCATGAATAGTAATATTTCCATTGCTCAGGCCCGCACCCGTATAGTCTCCCGTATCTCCAATAATAGTCAGCTTGCCGGCTTTCATTTCCGCGCCGGCGTAAGCGCCGGTATTACCTTCCACTGTCACATGTCCCTGGGTCATTTCTGCAGCAATATAATCCAGTCTGGGACTGTCTGACAGGATACGGAGATTATTTTTATCTCGTCCGCTTATCTTGAATAGATCGCCTACCTGGATTTTTCGATTACCGTGATTTAAAGGTAAAGCAGCAATTTCCTTATTGGTTTTTTTTGCCAGTTGATGCGGCGTTAAACTGCGCATATCAATGCGCTGACGTGGCGAGTTTTTTAATTCCAGCGTCAAGGCAGTCATGCCATTATCTCCCGCAGATGGAAATGGTACTGTCCCAGTTTGCCACCATAGTTACCGGCGGTAATCTTTTTAATGCCATTTTCAGGCCCTAGTGAACAGGCGGCATTAATTCCGACGCGCATGGATTCAGCGACTTCATCATCTGTCAGCCCGTCGATAACAATTTCCATCACTGCACCAATGTCTGCTGTTAATTGAGATTTTGTCGAGCCGCGTAATGTTGGGCAATACGCTTCATTAGACGAAGCCATCAGTGTTTTATATTTAGAGCCAACCTTGGAGCCGGAGCGGACTATGCCACCCGGAAACGGCAAAATAATATTGGGGAGGATATGCATCGCTTCTATGGCAGTTTCACAGGCGGCAAGCGCCTGTTGTTGTGTTTCTGCCAGCACCAGAAAATTTCCTCCGCCCACTGCGCTGACCCTGGAAGTGGTTTCCTCGCAGATAAACTCGCCATCCATCACGGGTACACGCCAATAGCGTTTATTACCAAACTTTTTTGAAATCTGAAAACCGTCACCAAAGAAACGTAGATTTTTCCCCAAAGGTATTATTTTTTCACTTTCAATATCAGAAAAAACCGCTGTAGTAGGGCAGGTCAGTACGCATTGCCCCAGTCTGTTTTCCAGTTGTTTTTTTAAATCTTTTTCTGACATAGCGAATAAAAGCACAGTGATGCCGGGCCGGCCATCGGGTGTTTCTTTTGCCGTCAGTGCACGACCGATTCCTGCTTCCACGCCACAGCCAATCACTGAAGTTGCAAAACCCGTCATGGTGGTGGCCGCCTGCTTCGCCCATTTTTCATTAATTGCTGTGATCAGAATGCGGGTTGCTGTCATGCCAAAGGCTTCAGCAAAAGTATCTTCTATTTCAACACCGTTAATTTTCATGCGATTCGATCCTTGCAGGCATGAACCTGTACCGGGCTACCGATATCCTCGGCCATTTCGTCATCAGAGATTTTAAAATTGGAGAGTTTCATGGTGTGGTAACGATTAAAATAACGGTTCAGTTTTTTCTCGATACTGTTGTCGTAGTCTGGTTTAACAACCTGGGTTTTACCGCGGACAATCTTTTTAAGCTGTCCTTTTTCAACGACCAGTTCACCCCCCTTGAAGACGTAAAGCGGTTTTTCAAACATCGCCTCAATATTATCCTGTGGGTCATAAACAGTAATATCAGCAGTTCCGCCTCTGGCAAGATGACCGCGGTCTTTTAGACCGAGGATTCTTGCCGGTGCGGCACGGGTCATAATGGCGATTTCGTATAGTGAATATTCTCGATCCAGTGTCTCCAGAATACTGTGTTGTTTTGCAAGCGGATTAATATGGGCAAGCATATCGCGGCGAAAACTTCTGTCCATTAATAAACGAATCAAATGCGGATAGCTGGTGAAAGGCGCGCCATTGGGATGGTCTGTGGTGAGGAAAATCCGCCAGGGATCATCCGCGAGTAAAAACAGTTCCAGGCCAATCGCCCATTGCAGAGCGTTGACGAAATCCTTGTCGCGATAACGAAATGGCACGACACCGCAGCCAGCATCACATTCGATATCCATACAGATCCATTTTTTAGGATGGGCGTGCTGATGGTTGGCATATTGCCGCATGTTGTCGCCTGAGATTGATGCGGTCTGGCCAAACAGGATCTGGCCGACATCCATACTGATATTTTTTTGTCTGTTGACGGCTTCGGCAATCTGTGCGGCGGCCGATGAAAATTTCCGATCGCCTTCCGTACCGTAACTGTGAAACTGGATATGAGTCAGGTGTATCGGACGACCTTCGGCCGCGTCCATGGTTGCCAGCGTTGATTCAAAATTCCCGGGAATGCCGAGATTGCTGCAATGAATATGCAGTGGGTGAGGCACGCCCAATTCCTGAATTGCGCGGCTCAGGCTGCGAACAATATCACGCGGCGTGACGCCGTAATATTGATTATTTTCGTCCACATCCAGCGAGCGCTGATTAAATTTGAAAGCATTAATGCCGCCTGGATTGACGACTTTGATGCCGATGCATTGACTGGCATTCAGCGTCCAGGCGACATAGTCATTAATGGCTGATTGATCGTCACCGTCTGAGAGCATTTTCAGCAGGAAATCATCACTGCCGAGCATGGCGTAGCCGCCAGTATCCAGCATCGGCGTATCGGCCATTTCCATATGTGACTGACGCGCATTGGAGGGCAGCATGGCGGGTTCGAAACAGGTGGTGTAGCCCATCTCTGCATAGCGATAACCTGCGCTCAGCGTGTCCGGTGTGGCGTGTCCTGAACCCGATCGTTTCAGGACAGTATGCTGGTGTGGGTCAGTCCGGTGCTCATGCGTCATTAAAGTACGGGCGAGATTAACTTTTCCGCCGCCTATATGAGTATGCATATCAATAGCGCCTGCCATGACTATTTTGCCATTGAGCTTATATTCTTTATCAATTTTTACCCGGTCTTTGGGTGGCTGAATAATCTGCCCATCACGGATAAAGATATTTTTTACTTTGCCATTGATGCCATGTGCAGGATCATAGATTTTCCCACCGGTGAGTTTGATCAGCATCAGGACAGCCTCGCGGTGATTTGACTCAAGACATCAGCGGTGGCTGGCAAGTCCGTCTCGCGCAATTTGCGTAACGGTAGTGAAACAACGTTATCCATACGAAACATATGGCCCGTGTGGTCGATACCAGGAATCCCGACGGGGATGAAAATCTCGGGTAGACGTTTAAATTGCATGGCGGGGTGCCCAATGGCAATGGTGGGGATATCGGTGTCAGGTGGTGGTTGGTCAGAACGCAGACTGGAAATCCACAACAACAGATCGGTTTCCCCGCTTTCCAGTAAGCGTTGACCATCAAAAAGCAGTGCGTCGTGTTGTGGTTGACCTGTAGCAAAAGAGGTACGTAACGGTACACCACTCTGCCAGGTACAAACCTGATTAGCTGATATGCCGCCGTTGCTGCCACCCAATGGCAAACCTGAGGAGCGGGTTGTTTTATTCAAATCTTTAATGAGTTCAACCAGCTGTTCGATAGCCAGCTCGGAATGTGGCGTGTCAAACTCTTTGGCTGACCAGGCAAGCACGCTGTACTGGCTTGTTTTTAAACGGCTGGCCAGATCATTCAGTATTGAGATATTAACCCCAGCAAACTGATTTTTATCCAGAGGTCGTCCTGCCAGAATTGCGCGCAATGCAGCAGTGAGTTCTGCTACTGACTCCATAGTGGTCTTGATGACAGTGGTGTTATTGCCTTTGATTTCGGTTGGTATTTTCCGTCCATCCCAGGGACCCAGTAGAATGAGTTGGCGTGGTTTTTTCAGGAATTGAGGTTTGGGTTGAAGTATGCGTTCAAAGAAGCGCGGATGATCATCCAGTACCTGAGAACCGATCACGACGACCAGGTCAGCGCGATTACGCACTTCAGTCAGTGTGGTTGTCATCCAGCCTGAGTCCTGTAATACGCGAGTATTGCGAAAAATTGCCTGGCTGTCCTGATGATCAATTATCGCACCGCAGGCATCAGCCAGCGCCATGGCGGAACGCACACCGTTTACGTCTGTAACAAGTCCTCCAATGAGAGGGAATTCGGCTTTGCTCAAAAGGTCTGCGGCTTTTCCAATAGCCGTTGCATGTGAAATTTGTTCGCCCTGTATCATTGAGGTAGACGTATTAGCCCAGTGTGCCTGATTAAAACCTTCGCTATTGAGCGGACATTGACCGCTCTTAATCATAAGTCGACCTGGATCAGATGAAATAGTCAGGTCATCGCACAGCAATCCGCAGAAAGGGCAGGTAATATTCTTTAATGTCATATTCTATTGGTCAGATGATTCGTTATTATCAACATCATCAGCACATACTGTGCCAGCATGGATATTATAAACCCGGCAATTCAATATATCGGGTTAATACATTAAGGTATCGTTGTAAAATTCCATATCTATTTAAGAAACGAAGCTTATTTCTATAGATATCCAGTAGCTGTATTATTCTCCTGTTAATTTGCAGCCGGGATTGTCCCGTCGCTGATACAGAGTGTTTCAGGGAAACCCGTGTTTTCCCGGTTTGGATGCTCTCTGATTGAAGCCATGTCTGGAGGATATCTTGAGTTGAAGACAGGCTTTGCTAAATTATTGACCGTTTTGATCGTTAAATTGGTACTCCTTCAAGGTAATATTGCCGATCTGTTTAACAGGCACGCTTGTTGCTAGATAGCCTTTCAGACTTCAAAAATAACTAAATATCAGCCCGGATATTTCATGAAGGGAATGGAATTTCTGGGAAATCTGGCAAAGAAGGTTGCCTACAGGACGTAGGTAAGGGGCGTGAGCAGGAGCGTAAGCTTTGGACAAACATCGTGAATACCTTAGCAGGCTAAGGTTTGAGCGATTTTGTTCAAGATTCGAAGTCTGATTTTTCAGACAAAAACACCAGGAGTGTTTTTGATCAGCTTTTGGCTGCCCGAAGGGTGCAGCACAGGGATGTGATGCAATATTACCATTCATGCCTACATGGACGTTGGTAAGTAGAGCAATGCAGGAGCAGCGCAGCGGTGTGCCGAGGTACGAACTGTAATTTATGATAATAGTCACTTTATTGTGCAACCTTATGAATACAAAGATGAATTTACTTGATTACTACCGCCTTTATGAAATATTCGGGCTAGCCAATGAATGAAAACAATATCTGGGTTAAAGCACCAGCCCGTTTGCATTTTGGATTTGTTGATCTGAATGGAGGGACTGGGCGACGCTTTGGTAGCCTGGGTCTAACGATTAAAGGGCTGGATACCTGTATACGAGCTGGTCGTTCGAAGATTGTCGAAACCTACGGTGTCGATGCAGAACGTGCACGCCGCTATGCAAACCGATTACTGGAAAGACTGGGGCTGGAAGGTGGGATCAGTATCGAAGTGGAGTCTGCCATACCCCCTCATAGCGGGTTGGGTTCTGGTACACAAATGGCTTTAGCTGTGGGTAAGGCTATTGAAACACTATTTCAGATAGAAGTCGGTTCACGTGATATTGCAGCCATGCTCGGGCGGGGAAACCGTTCGGGTATTGGTATCGGCGCCTTCGAGCAGGGCGGTTTCCTGGTCGATGGAGGTCGTCGTTCGGGTGGCCCATTACCCCCCATTATTTTCCGGACTGAATTTCCGGAAAACTGGCGCGTATTATTAATTTTTGACTCCGGGTCGACGGGTCTACATGGTGATGACGAGCGGGTTGCTTTTCAGACCCTGGCCACATTCCCTGAAGAAGTTGCCGGGAAATTATGTCGATTGCTGGTGATGAAATTATTGCCGGGGCTGGTCGAACAGCAACTGGATGAATTTGGTGACAGTATCAGTGAAATTCAACGAATCGTAGGCGATTACTTTTCACCTGCGCAGGGCGCACGGTTTGCAAGCCAGGCTGTCGCAAAGACTTTGGCCAGGCTGCAGGATCAAGGAATCAAGGCGGTAGGTCAAAGCTCCTGGGGACCCACCGGATTTGCAATCATTGATGGTGAAACACATGCGTTTAGCTTGATGCGTCAACTGAAGCTGGATTTCCCTGAATCACCATTGGAGTATCTGGTTGTCGCTGGTCAGAATCATGGCGCTGTAGTTGATACAGACGCAGAGTCCAGGCAGCCAGGTTTACAATGGCCTGAGATTGAAGCTGAAGCACTCGCTGCAAGTCTGAATCATAAATGAAGCCATTACAGTACTTTATACATTTCAAAACATTTCGGAAAAAATAGATGGAAAAACCCTATTTACTACACTTAATCACCCCAGCAAAAAATGCCAGCCCTTTTGATGTCAATATGGCCTACGATGCTGGCTGGGATGGCGTTACACCCTATACTAGAGTCGAGCTGGATGACGTTGCCGGATTGACACAGGACGCAATCTTTTCCAGAGGACCAAAAGGCGTGAAGCGAACCGGTCTTTTTATTGGTGGCCGGGATATGGTGCTGGCCATGGATATGCTGGAATATGCCCGGGACGCGATGGTACCGCCATTTGAAATCTCGGTTTTTGCAGATCCCAGCGGTGCGTTCACAACGGCTGCTGCGATGGTCGCGGCAGTAGAGGCTCAACTGAAAATCCAGTTTGATGAGCCATTGGACGGGCAAAAAATAGTCGTATTAGGTGGAACCGGCCCAGTTGGATCAGCAGCAGCT
>Ga0190283_1000845_pt1 | contig 15168 bp, 19 predicted proteins | sample 48691801_MG_FD_161669 | JGI IMG/M metagenome (GOLD analysis project Ga0190283, IMG submission 161669) | Hydrothermal vent microbial mat bacterial communities from Southern Trench, Guaymas Basin, Mexico - 4869-18-0-1_MG | ecosystem: Environmental > Aquatic > Marine > Hydrothermal vents >...
GACCAAGGGCATGTCTACCTGCCGCAGGCAGAGTTGGTTCCCAAGGCGGCCGGACTGCTGGTGGTTAAGGAGCAGCAGGTAAAGTACGCGGTGGAGCGGCTGGAGGCGGAGGATCAGGTTAAAATAGAGGAAATTGGGGAATTGGGGAATCGGGAGGCTCTGCGGGCGGGGGAGCTGGGGGTTTATTTGACGCCGTTTTACTATTCGGAAATAGGGGTGACCAACCGGCTGCGGCGGATGGTGGATGCGCCGGGGACGCGGCTTCCCCCCCTCAGTCTCCCCCGTGCGACGGGGGGGATGGCCCGGTTTGCTCTATCGGAGCAGCAGCAACAGGCGGTGCAGGCCGCGCTGGTACACAAGGTTTCGGTGCTGACCGGCGGGCCGGGCACGGGAAAGACAACCTGCTTGCGGGCGCTTATACAGGCGTTGCAGAGCCACCAGCATACGTTTGCGCTGGCTTCTCCCACCGGCCGGGCGGCCAAACGGATGAGTGAGGCCACCGGCCAGCCGGCCAAGACTATTCATCGTTTGCTGGAATACTCTCCGGCCCACGGCTTTCAGCGCAACAATGAGGACCCGCTGGATGTGGATATGGTGGTGATTGACGAGTCTTCGATGCTGGATTTGGTTCTGACCAACAATCTGCTAAAGGCCATTGACCCACACAGCCATCTGTTGCTGGTGGGGGATGTGGACCAATTGCCCTCGGTGGGGGCCGGGGACGTGCTGCGGGATATTATTGCCTCCGGGGTGGCGGCCGTTACCCGGCTGGAGGTCATTTTTCGGCAGGCGCAAAACAGCCTGATCATCACCAACTCGCACCGGATTAACCAGGGGCAGTTGCCGCTGACGCCCAGGGTGGCCCAGGACTTTTTTCTTTTTGTGGAATCGGACCCGGACAAGGCGGCCGCTCTGCTGGTGGATGTGGTGAAAAACCGGATTCCGCGCAAGTTTGGCCTGGACCCGTTGACCGAGATTCAGGTGCTCTCGCCCATGTACCGGGGCAGCACCGGGGTGGCGAATTTGAACCAGCAGTTGCAGGCGGCGCTCAATCCACCATCCCCCGCACATCCAGAGCGGCGCATGGGCGGCCGCATCTTCCGGGTGGGCGACCGACTGATGCAGACTCGTAACAACTATAACAAGGACGTTTTCAACGGGGACATTGGCCGGCTGGCGGCGTTGGACGGGACGGAGCAGACGGCGGTGATTGATTTTGACGGCCGGAAGGTGGTGTACGATTGGATGGAACTGGACGAGGTGGTACATGCTTTTGCCATTAGCGTCCACAAGAGCCAGGGGTCCGAGTACCCGGCTGTGGTGATGCCGGTGACGATGCAGCATTACCTGATGCTCCAGCGCAATCTGCTTTACACCGGGGTGACGCGGGCTAAAAGGCTGGTGGTGTTGGTGGGGACCAAACAGGCAATTGCCATAGCGGTGCGTAATAACAAGGTGGCGCACCGCTACACGGCGTTGGATTGGCGTTTAGAGGTTGGAAGTTAGAAGTTGGAGGTTGGATATTGGAATACAGGCTCATTTTCCAACATCCAATTTCTAATCTCCAACATCCAACCTCCAAACTGGCGGAGGGGGTGGGATTCGAACCCACGGTGACTCTTGGAGCCACAACGGTTTTCGAGACCGTCCCATTCGGCCGCTCTGGCACCCCTCCGCGATGGTAAGGATTATAACACGCTGGTTCTAAACTGTAAAAGTCTCGTGCAGGTGCGGCACGTAAACGTTGGGCAAACCTCGTTGCTTCAAGGTGTCGCCAAACGCTACCGAGACCTTTTCTTCGCCGTGAACCACAAAGGTGTGCTCCGGTTTGTGTTCCATGGCGTCCAGCCAGTTCAGCAGTTCATCCCGGTCCGCGTGGGCGCTGAAACCGTTGATGGCCTCTACCTGGGCTTTAAGAGCGTACTCTTGGCCAAAGATTTTGATTGCCGGCTGCTTTTCCACAATCCGCCGGCCGAGGGTGTAAGGGGACTGCCAGCCGACAAAGAGTATGGTGTTGCGCGGGTCCTCGACGTTGTTTTTAAGATGGTGCTGAATGCGGCCGGCCTCGCACATGCCGGAAGCGCTGATGATGATGGCCGGTTCCCGCAAAAAATTGATCGCCTTGCTGGCTTTAACGGAGCGGGTGTACTCTAATTGCTCAAAGCCAAAGGGGTCACCAGACTCTATCAAAAAGCGGGCTACCTCGTCATCGTAGCATTCCGGGTGCAGACGAAAGATGCTGGTAGCGTCAATGGCCAGGGGGCTGTCCACAAAGACGGGCAGATGGGGTGGGAGATCGTGCTGTTTCTTTAGCCGGTGGATGTGATAAACTAGCTCTTGCGTCCGGCCGACGGCAAAAGAGGGCACAATGACCTTGCCACCGCGCCGGTAGGTTTTCATGATGATGCGCTCTAGTTCTTGTTCCGCCTCTGGCGCCGGTTTGTGACGCCGGGTACCGTAGGTGGATTCAATTAGCAGAATGTCTGCTCTGTCCACGGAGGTGGGGTCTTGCAGAATGGGGCGGTCCGGCCGGCCCAGGTCACCGCTAAAGACCAGCCGCCGGGCGCGGCCGTTTTCCGTGATGTCCAGCGCCACAATGGCCGACCCCAGGATATGTCCCGCATCGTAAAAAGTGAGGGTGATGTCCGGCGTGATGCGGAACGGCCGTTGGCAGCCAATTGCCAAAAAGTGCTTCAGCGAATTGACTGCATCTTTCAGAGTGTAAAAAGGCTCGACCGGGGGTTCACCTTTCCGGGCTCGTTTCTTGTTCACGTACTCTATATCGTACTGCTGAATGTGCGCGCTGTCCCGCAGCATGGCGGCGCAGAGATCGCGGGTGGCAAAGGTGCATAAAATGTCTCCCTGGAAACCATTTTTGACCAGATTGGGAATGTTTCCCGAATGGTCAATGTGGGCGTGGGAGAGGATCATCACGTCCACCTGGCGGGGGTCAAAGGGCAGGCGCCGGTTGCGCTCAAAGGATTCCTGGCGCTTGCCCTGACAAAGTCCGCAATCCAACAAAATGCGGACCCCGTTGACTTGCAATAGGTGCTGGGAGCCGGTGACGTTGCGGGCGGCTCCGTGAAAGGTCAGTTTCATTTCTGGTTCCTCATTTGGCTTAGAACTTGCAGTAGCTCCCGGCCGTAGTGGTCACGTTGCCAGTTGCCCAGCGCCTTGATGGTCTCCAGGTCGGCGGCCGTTTTGGGGTCCTGATTGGCCAGTTCCCAAAGCGCCTTTTTGCTGATGATGACGTCTGACTCGACGCCGCGTTGGGCGGCGCGCTGCTTGCGCCAGGCACGGAGGGCGTCAAAGCGGGCCAGGATTATATCGGCCGGCCGGACCCGTCTGGGTGGTGGGCCCGGCGGCCCGGCTCGCATTCCCCGCTTGATGGTTCGGATGAGCTTGTATCCATGGCGTCTGATGACGTGGTGGGTCAACCCAAAAATGCCCTGGAATTCGTCCGGGTAAAGGGGTAACGCTTCGGCCAACTCTATCAGGGTGCGGTTGCTAAAAATCTTAAACGGGGGCACATCGCGCCGCTGCGCTTGCTGTTCTCGAAAGATGTACAGCTCGCGCAGGACTGCGTGTTGTTGGGGGGTAAGCTGGTAGCGGCCGTTGAGAAGCTGCCAGAAATTGTCGGGGCTAAAGACGCGCGGCACAGACGTCACCTCTGCCAGTTGCGCAAAATTCCCGCGCGCTTCAATCATCCGGCCGGCGTCTTGCAACTGGTGCGCCAACCTGTCCCGTAACGCAGCCAGGTAACAAGTATCTTTACGGGCATAGTTGATCTGTTCCGGAGTGAGCGGCCGGCGTCCCCAATTGGCTCGCTGGAAACGCTTGTTCAGATGGACGCCGAATTCCTGTTGCAGAATGGACCCAAGTCCAATTTGCTTCCACCCCAGAATGCGTGCGGCTACCATGGTGTCAAAGAGGTTGGCAAAGGAGTAGCCATAATCCCGCTTTAGGCACAAAATATCGTACTCGGCCGCGTGGAATGTTTTTTCCACCGCCGAATCGGCCATCAATTCCCCCAGGCCGTCCAGGTGGGGCAGACTCAAGGGGTCAATGATAAAATCCCGGCCGGGGATGGAAACTTGAATCAGGCAGACTTGCTCGCGGTAAGCGTGCAAACTGTTAGATTCAGTGTCCACCGCCAACCGGTCCTGTTGCAGCAATTCGGCCAGGCAAGCTTGCCAGGCAGCGGGGGTTTGGACCAGGACGGGGGGCGAGAGTTCCACGGTTTCTTAGCGCACTTGTACGCCACAGTGGCGACAAAACGCGTCGCGGGGCTTGAGATGGCGGCCGCACTGGTGGCAATAGGCTGTCTTTTTGGGACGGGGGGTTCGCTTTGCTAGTTTGCGATGATTTGCCTTGAGCCAGCCAATCCCGGCTCCAATTAACAATCCACCCAGGCCGGTGAGGATGGACGTCAGGATATTGGGGTCTGTTTTCTGCTGAACTGCGGCGGCCGGCGGGGGGTCAAAATCCGGCCGGGGAGCCACGTAACTAATTTCGGTCGCCAGCTCCTGCTCCTGCCCCACGGCCCCAACCCACCACTGATGGTAACGGCGACCGTCCGGCTGCACGACTGGTAACTCAAAGTTGGCGTTGGTGGCTACGGAGCTTGCCTGGGCAGGCTCCCAGAACCGAATCACCAACTCGTCTACTGCAATTCCCCCCAGCCAGGTGTAGGTAAAGCTAACGTTGTTGTTGTTGCGGTGGTAGGGAATATAATACTCTACCTGGATGGCTTGTTCGCTGGTCTCCAGCGTTATCCAAGTGGTATCACCATCGGGTTGGGTGGTGTAGCTGGCGTTAATTGGTCCACGCTCGGGGTCCAGGTAGGCAACAGCGGTGGGCTGACCGGCCGCGGCCGGCAGCTTGAGTGATACAGTGGTAGAATCCACGGGGTCTGATGGCAGGTTGGCCATGATCATCACCAACACGGCCGGTTGGTCCAGGTCAGGCAGAATCCTGACCTCCACCCCTGCCAGGCGCGTTGACTCTGTTTGCGCTTCCGCCGGCCAGGCAATGAGTAGGGCTATTAGTATGAACGTCCAGGTCAGTTTGTGTTTCATATTTAATAATTCCAGGCGGTAATTATACCACAATGGCAGTTTGCCCCCGTGACGGCCGTGCCGTGATAATTCTTTCATGGATTCCAAGAGTGATTCTGACCAGGCGCTGTCAACGGATTCGGGGAACAGATTGAACGGACGAGGGTTGCATTTTAGGGATGACAGGTGTGATGCACCTGGCCGAACGTGCATCACTTGCTAACCAGGGTGCATCACTTGCTAACTAGAGCGCATCACTTGCTAACTAGAGCGCATCACTTGCTAACCAGTGTGCACCACTTGTAGAACTATATGCATCACTCACTGGATAGGGTGCATCACTTGTCAAATCGGATGCATCACTTGCTAACTAGGGTGCATCACTTGTCAAACTGAGTGCATCACCTATCAGGTAGCTGCTGGGAACAGGTGTTTGAGCCATCAGGACAGGCCCTTTGGCAATCTGGGAACGTTTCCGAGTTGTGCGGCCTGGTATAAATGATTGCGCAGACGGTCCTCTGGTCGTTATTGGGCAACAACTCTAATCGCGATTCTGAATCTTGCCATAGGTCCTGGCACATATGCGCCGGCCGGACAGTGCAATCGGCATGGGGAAGTCCCATGTTGGGCGCTGGATCCGGAATTGCATGTCTTTTGATTGCTGGCGTGTCGGGAATCTTGTGTTATAATCCACGCTCCAAAAGGAGTTACAGTATTTGATATGATCGAGGCCGATTCAACAAGCACAGCACCATCGCTCCCGTCCACTAGAATCCAGGAGGTCGTCACCTCTGCGCACTGGCTGCTGACCATGCGTTGGATAGCCGGAGCCGGGGTGTTGGTTGCTACCTGGATTGCCTGCCGCATCCTGGGATTGGGGGTATCCTCCACCCCTTTGTACGTCATTGGCCTGATTATTTTGTTGTACAATGCGTTGCTCTGGCGCATGGTTGCCCGGCTGGATGCTGACCCGGCCCAATCAAAAATCACTTATAGCCAACTGGCGCATCTTCAGGTTGGGCTGGATTGGCTGGCGATGACTGCTCTGATTCACTTTTCGGGTGGGGTGGAAAGCCCTATCATCTTTTTCTTTATTTTCCACGTTATCATCGCTTCGCTGCTCTTTAGCCAACGGATTGCTTTTATTTACGCTTTTATGGCGCTGCTTTTGGTAGGGGGAACAGTGGCGTTGGAGATTGCAGGGTGGCTGCCGCACGTTCATGTGGGGGGGTTTCTGGCTGTTGATTCGTACCGGAATGCTGCCTTTTTTATTGGGGTGTTGGGGACTTTTGCCGCTACCAGTATAGTGACGGTTTATCTGGCCTCGTCTATTGCCGAGCGTCTGCGCCAGCGTGAGGACCAATTGGGCACGCTCTATTTGGGGGCGCAAACGGTCAGTTCTACACTGGATTTGCCAGAGGTGCTGAATCGGCTGGTGCAGGCGACGGCCGAGGCGATGGGGGTATCGGGCGCTTCCATTGGCCTGCTGGATGCCACCGGAACGCGGGTGGAGATAGCGGCCGCGTACGGGCTGAGTGATGCTTATTTGAATAAAGGGCCTATCCTGCTGGATAAAGAGGGTTTTGTTCACACACGGGTGTTATCCACCGGCCGGCCGGTCATCATCCAGGATGAAGAGTATCGCGCTATGCTCCAGTACCCAGAGGCAATGGCGGCCGAGAGTATTCGTTCGGCTCTTTACGTGCGGTTGCAGGCCAAAAACCGGACCCTGGGGGTGGTGCGGGTTTACAGCTTGCGGCCGAACCGTTTCCAAGAGGACGATGCCCATTTCCTATCCGCCATAGCAGCCCAGGGAGCGGTGGCCATTGAAAACGCGCTGGCGTATCAGGCGCTTAAAAAGCTGGATTTGGACAAATCTCAGTTTGTCCGCTCCGTGACTCACGAGTTGCGGTCGCCGGTGACCGGGGCGCAAAGTTTGTTGCGCGGCGTGCTCAAGGGCTATGCTGGGGGGTTGACTGACCGGCAACGGGATATTATGGGCCGGCTGAACCGTCGGCTGGACAAATTGGAGGCGCTGATTAACGATTTGCTGGACCTGGCGGCCGGCCGGTCCGACTTGAAGGTGGAACAGAGCACACCGCTGCCGCTGATGGAAACCCTGGAGCACGTTATTGCCTACGTGGAGCCGCAGATCAAAGAAAAGAAACAAGAGTTGATTTTCAATCTCCCGGCCGGTCGCCCGGCGCCAATTGTTTCGGCCACCGCGGAGGGGTTGAACCGCATTTTTGTCAACCTGGTGGGGAATGCGGTAAAATACACACCGGAAGGCGGCGCGGTTAGTGTATTGGTGCAGTCATATGATCTTCAGGTCAAAGTAGTAGTGAAAGATACCGGTATTGGCATCCCGGCCGACTCGCTGCCCAAGCTCTTTGCCGAATTCTACCGCGCCCCCAATGCCAAAGCCTTTGAGACCGGCACCGGCCTGGGCCTGGTTATTGTGAAGGAGTTGATTGAAAGTTTCGGCGGCCGTATCAGCGTGGAAAGTGTGGAGGGCAAGGGGAGCACCTTTACTGTCCACCTGCCGCTGGCTGCAACTTGACGTAAAACGTGAGTGATGAGGAGGTAGGCGATTTGATTGAGGAGATACGCGCTAAGAGTAAGGAGTTGTTGGAAAGCGGCCGGGTGAGTTGCGTCATTGGTTACGAGGAAGCGACGACCGGGGGTAGCTTGCATCCCGCGCAGCGGGGGACGCGGCCGGCGTTTATTTATGACCCGGCCGAGGTGGATCGGCTGGTTTGGAACCGGCAATGCTACGCCAACCTGACCACCTTTTTGCACGATAAAAAGAAACCGCCCAGGCGCGGAGAAGAGGTTCCCAGCGTCGCCATCCTGGTCAAGCCGTGCGATAGCCGGACCATCAACCTGCTGGTGGGCGAAGCGCAGATCCAACGGGAAAAGGTCTATGTGATTGGTCTGGCCTGCGGCGGCATGATGGCGGAGGGCAAGCTGCAAGAGCGGTGTCTACGCTGCAACGTGCGCACCCCTATTGTGTACGACGCGCTCATCGGTGAGCCGCCGGATGTGGAGGTGGAGGATGATTTTGCCGACGTGACTGGGCTGGAGGGGATGCCGGCCGAGGAGCGGCTCAAGTTCTGGCTCAAAGAGTTTGACCGCTGTATCCGCTGTTACGCCTGCCGCCAGGCCTGCCCCGGCTGCTATTGCACTGTATGTGAGTTTGACCGCGATGATTCGCTCTGGATTGGGATGCAAATTGAGATGCCGGAAAAATACTTTTTCCACACCTTCCGCGCCATGCATCTGGCCGGCCGTTGCATAGAGTGCAACGAGTGTGAGCGGGTCTGCCCGATGGACATCCCGCTCAGTTTGCTCAATCGCAAGCTGGTTAAAGAGGTGGACGAGTTGTTTGGGTACCGGGGCGGCATGACCAAGGAGCCGACTCCCTTTGTGACTATTCTGGCTGACGGGGAGGTGTCGCTGATATGATGTTCATCACGCATGATGACTTGCTGGCCTGGCTGGACGGGCTGGCCGAAGAACGGACGCTCATTGCTCCTAATGATGTGGGCCGGGGGCACGTGCATTACCGGCCGGTGGCGGACGGCGGTGAAATTGCCTTTGACTATACCCGGCCGGACCTATCGGCCAAAGAGTTCCTCTTTCCGCACACGGAACGGCTGATGCGGATTGAAAAGCGGGATGCCAAGGTGACGCTGCACGACTATTTTTTGGAAAAGGAGCAGGTGATTTTTGGCTTGCGGCCGTGTGACGCCCACGGTTTTGTAGCCTTTGACGCGCTGTTCCGGGACCGGGAGCCGGCCGATGCTCAGTACACCCGCCGCCGGGAGATGACCGCGCTGGTGGGCCTGGCCTGCCCGCAGATGTGGGAGCATTGCTTTTGCACCAGTCTGGGCGGTGGGCCGGATGACCCCACTCATCTGGATGTGCTGCTGACGGCCGTGGAGGGTGGATATGCCGTGCGGCCGGTGACGGAAAAGGGGGAGGCGCTGCTGGCCTCGGCCGGGACGCAAGAGGTGGCTGGCCTGACCTTGCCAGAGACCTCTCAAAACGAAGCTGTCCCCATCCTGCCTATGGAAAGCTGGCCGGCCCTCTTTGATAAAGAGTATTGGCTGCGGCTGGGCGAGCGCTGCTTGAGTTGCAAGTTGTGTACCTTTGTTTGCCCCACCTGTCGCTGCTTTGACCTGCGGGATGAGCCGGTGGCTTCCGGCGCCAACCTGGTGATCCACGACCGGATGCGGGTTTGGGATGCCTGCACCGCGCCCAACTATCGCACTATTGCTGGCGGGCACAATTCCCGGCCGCTCAAGGGGCAGCGGATTCGCAACCGATATTATTGCAAGTTTTATTATTATCCCAAGGATTTTGGCCCGCTGGGCTGTGTGGGTTGCGGCCGGTGCATTGACGTCTGCCCGGTCAACATTGATATTGTAGAAATGCTGAAAGCAGTCGCAACTATATGGACGCAAACCCTACTAAACTAGGCAGTATTTCACAGGCACATACTCTCAAAGAGATGGGAGAGTTTTGGGACACCCATGATTTTACAGATTATGATGATGCCAATGCGCCCGATGTCGAATTTAGAATCGCCCCGGCCGATTACTTTTTTCCACTCGATGTGCCGCTTGAGACGGGGCGTGTATGGGAGGAATGACGAGGATGGTTGTATCTACAATAGCGCCCCAGCTTTTGGTGGAGAGCCTGAGCAGGGAAAAGATGGTGTTGATGCCCTTTGCCGAATACGAAACGCTGCTGACCAGGCTGGAGAGCGATACACTTGTTGATCCCCGCCTTACCGCACAGTTGGAATGGGCTGATGGTCAGTGGTGCGCCTTTTGTCCAGAGCTGGACCTGGCCACGGCCGGGGACGCTGAGGATGAGGCTGTATTGGACCTGGCCGAGTTAGCAGTAGAGTATGCCGAGGATTACCTGGACGACTTTACATTTTATGCCAATAGTCCGGACCGGTCTGGTCATTTGTCTCGTATTCTCGCCATCGCCCGGCGCACGACGGATGTGCGTGATTCCAGGGCTGTCCGGCGAGTCCGAGAATTATTTGTCGTACAGCACGGGGATCTGGCATAGATGGCTATTTTCACCTACAACGATTTTCGCAAGGTGATTCGGCAGTTGGGGTTTGAAATGGTCCGTTCTCGGAAGCACGAGACGTGGGAAAAACGCCTGCCGGACGGCCGCTCTCTGAGGGTGTCTATCAGTCACAAGCATAGCAGGGATATTCCCAGACCGTTGTTTCGCAGAATGCTAAAACAGGCTGGTGTTGAGAGTGAGCGGGTGTTTATCAGCATCCTCAAAGGGAGAAAAAAGAACTGGTGAGCGCAACCGGTGGCAGAATTGCTCAAAATCTGCGGTCCTTTGTGCGAAACTCTCTTGAGATGGGCGATTTAAGAAAACGCAAGTCAGCAAAGCTCACATGTCATCTTGAGCAAGATGACATGTGAGGATGCAAAAGATCACGTGTCATTTTGAGCAAGATGACACGTGAGAATATAAAAGATCACAGGTGATTTTATAGAATGCCAACGCACCTTCCGCGCCGGGTAGTGGGTGAAGGTTTGTTCAGTAGCAATTGGTCTGTGGCTCGGGACGCTAAACGAGAGGGAATAGTTTTATGAAAGCTATCCACTATGACGCAGAAGGTGATATTCTTTCCGTGACGTTCATTGAAGCTAAAGAGCAAAGGCATACGGGACTTGAACTTTCAGACAACATTGTGCTCTACTATAACCCTGAAACCAAAACGCCGCTCAAGTTGGTATTGTCGAGTTACCGGGAGTTGTTGCAAGCCAGTACACGAGCTCCAATTGTGCTTGATGGACTGGCCCAGGCGCCTGTTAAGGTACGAGCGACTATAACCGCTTTGCTGCAACGTGCGCCGCTTACGGCATTCTTGCAAGTAGTAAAAGCGCATGAGCAAGCCCCGCTAACCGGCCGGTTGTACGAGATTTTTACACCGGCCGCATTGCAAACGGTCGCAGCAGGTTGATGCTTCGGAAGGAACTATTCAAACAAACTATGCTTGAACTTGTCCAGGGGCGAAAAGACCTGTTTGCACAAGTTATAAAAGATTTGGCTCTGGCGAACGCTATCAAAGAGGGGGAAGCCACCGAATCGGTTAGCAGAGAGCAAGTGTTCCAAATTTTGGAAGTTGCACCAGCGAGAACACAGATGTCTCGGATGGACGGATTTGAGCAGAATGACGGTTGGCGGAGGGAAACTTGAACATCAGGTTCATTGTCGAAAGCGTGCAAAAGGATGAATTTCTACTCACCTGACATGCCCAGACCCGGATGCGCGCACGGAGAGTTTCCATTGAGGAAATGAAATGTGCTCTGAAGCTGGGAAGAATCATTGAGCGGGAGCCAAAGGACAAGCCTTTTCCCTCTTGCCTGGTACTGGGTTGGTTGGAGTCGGGCGATCCGCTGCACGTGAAATGCTCTTTCTGGAAGGGCAAGCCCAAACTGAGAATCGTCACTGTCTACGAACCCAGCGATGAGTACTGGGAACTTGGCTACAGGACCCGAAAGAGAAAGAAAAGATGATAAAAGATTATGAAAGAAACTTGTGTGACTTTTGCGGTGGCGAATTAAGTCCTCAACAGGTGGACCTAGAAGTATGGGAGAGAGGCGAGTTGACGATCTGTCAAGGCGTACCGGCCGATGTGTGCTCCCAATGTGGTGAAAAGTACCTGCACGCCAGGGTGGCCCAAGAGGTGGAGCGGTTTCTGGCCGGGCATGAGCGGGAAAAGCCACTGCGGTATATCCCGGTACCCGTTTATCGCCCTGCCCTCGTGGCCGTGTAGCAGATGAGACTAAATGTCAATCACGTGTTGTTTCATGGTGAGGTGAAAAATGAGCACAAATGGAAACCCTTCGGCCATGCGGCCGTATCTGGGACGCCTGGCAGGAATCAAAGAGTTAGGAACCGACATCCGGTTGTTTCAGATTGAACTGCAAGAACCGGCCGGCAAGGCCGCCTTTGCCAATTACCGGCCGGGGCAGTTTGGCTTTGTCTCCGCCTTTGGGGCCGGCGAGGCCCCCTTTGGCATCACCTCTATTCCAGCCCAGGGCGAGCTGCTGGAATTCGCTATCCATCGCCACCCGTATGGCAAAACCACCAACGGCCTGCACAGCCTGGATGTGGGCGACCTGCTGGGGGTGCGCGGCCCGCTGGGCAATTGGTTCCCGATGGATGAGATCAAGGGCAAGAACATTATTGTGCTGGGGGGCGGAATTGGCGGCGCTCCGTTACGGCCGGTCATCAGCACCATCATTCATAACCGGGATGACTATGGCAACCTGACCATCCTGTGGGCGGCTCGCAACCCGGACCTGCTCATCTTTACCAACGAGTACAACCAGTGGCGGGCCGCGCCCCGCACCCAGTTGCACCTGACGGTGGACCAGCGGCCGGATTGGTGGCGCGAAGGGAACGAGGGGCTGATTACCACCCTGCTGGAGGCGGTCAATCCCAAACCCGCCAACACCATCACCATCACCTGCGGCCCGCCCATCATGATCCACTTTGCGGCCCTCACCCTGCGCAAGTTGGGCTTTACACTGGACCAGATGCTGGTGACGTTGGAAGGGCGGATGCACTGCGGGATTGGCAAATGCGGCCGGTGCAACCTGGGCGATATCTTTGTCTGCGCCGACGGCCCCGTCTTTTATCATTCGCAGGTAGCCGAACTGCTGGAGAGCTTTTTGTAGAAGCGAGAGACGGAGAAGCGACAATGGGATTTTGGAAAGGTGAACACTGTGAATATTGTGACGGGGTCATCGTTGAAAAGAGGGTTAACCTCTCGCGTAAGGTTGCTGGGAAATATGTTTTCATAGAGAGCGTGCCCGCCGGTGTTTGCACCGAGTGTGGCACACGTTACTATGCGGCGAACGTGCTCAAGACCATTGAGGAGACCATTCGCGGCCGTCGCAAGGCGGAGCGAGAGGTTCTTGTGCCCGTCTACGCGCTGTAGAGCACTTTGAAAGAACCATGCAGAACAAAACCCCACAACGTGACCCATTGCCGGAAAATTTTGATTCGCTGGAAGAGTTTTGGGCATTTTGGGATACACACAGTACGGCCGACTATGAAGATTTGATGGAGGATGAAATCTTTTTGGTCAACAAGGGGGGCGTGTTGGTGATTCAATCTCGCGCCGTTGGAGACATAGAAAATGCTGTTCGACTTGAGCGCGACCGACGAATTTCTGAACTAGTGCAAAGAGGCAGAATGTGAGAGTGCTCTTGGACACATCGGCCCTGGAGGCGATTTTTTGAAGATTGCAGGGATTATTTGGCTACGCCGCTTTGCCAACAAACTGGCCCAAAAGCACCAGGTGGATCAGGTGGAAGTAGAGCAAGTTTTCCGCAGCCGGCCGCGATTTCGGCGCATCGCTCGCGGTGACGTTGCTGGTGAAGACCTCTATTCGGCAACCGGTCAAACCGATGACGGCCGATACCTCATCGTATTTTTCATTTACAAACGCAGCCGCAAGGCCCTGATTATTAGTTCGCGGGACATGACTTTAAAGGAGCGGAGACGCCATGGCAAAAAGTGACGACAAACGAGACCCGATTCCAGAGCACTTTGCAAGCATCGAAGAGGCGGCCGAGTTCTGGGACACGCATGATTTGGCAGATTACTGGGACCTGACGGAAGAGGTAGAGTTCGAGGTAGATTTGCAACAGCGCAGCTACCTGGCCGCTCTGGCCCCCGAGTTGGCCGAAAAACTGACCGCAGAGGCCCGCAAGCGGGGCCTGTTTGCAGAAACCCTCATCAACTTGTGGTTGAGTGAGAAATTGCAAGAATCTGTTGCTTGAAGCCAAATGTCCGTCATTCATACATTCGCCAGGAGTACACCATGACACTAGACCCTGATTCAGTATATGGAAAAGTCATTAACCAACTACCCGGTGGGGAAAAGCTAAAGACCTGCCTGCAATGCGGCATGTGCGGCGGTTCCTGCCCCTCGGGGCCGGATATGGATTACCGGCCGCGCAAGCTGTTTGCCATGATGCTGGCCGGGCAGGATGACCAGGTGTTGCGTTCCAACACCTTTTGGTACTGTGTCTCTTGCTACTTTTGCACCGTCCGCTGCCCGCAGGAAATCCCCATCACCGACATCATGTACCACCTCAAGCACCAGGCCATTGAGGCCGGGTTGTACACCACCGACGCGGTGAGTTTTTCCGAAACCTTTATCGGGTGGGTGGAGAGGTACGGTCGGGCGTTCGAGTTGGGGCTGGCAACCCAGTTCTACCTGACCCATCGTCCGCTGGGCGCCCTAAAGATGGGACCGATGGCGCTGGCTATGATGTCCCGCGGCCGGTTGCACTTGCGCCCCAAACGCATCAAAGCCATCCGCCAACTAGGCAGGATTTTGGACAAAGCCAAAGAGATAGGAGCGCAAAAATGAAATATGCCTGGTATCCCGGATGTTCGGCCGAGGGCAGCTCTTCCGCCTATGACGTGACCAGCCGAATGGTGGCCGAGGCGTTGGAGCTAGAGTTTCAAGAGATTGACGATTGGAACTGCTGCGGCGCTACCGAATACTTTTCGATAGGCCACCTACCCGCCTACGCACTGGTGGCTCGCAATCTGGCGCTGATTGACCCGCAAGTAACCCCCCAGGTCGTCGCCCCGTGCAGCGCTTGCTACGTCAACCTGAAAAAGGTGGACGAGAACATGGGCAAGCACAAGCAACTCAACAGCGATGTGAACCAGGCGCTGGCGGCCGGAAACCTATCCTACACCCCCGGCAGCGTCAGGGCGCGTCACCTGCTGGACGTGATTTGCAACGACGTGGGCTATGACGCGGTGGCGGCCAAAGTCACTCAATCGCTGGCCGGGCTGACCCTGATTCCATACTATGGTTGCTACATTGGCCGGCCGGAAAAGAGCTTTGACGACGTGGAAAACCCGCAAACCCTGGATAATTTGCTCAAGGCAATGGGGGCCGAGGCGCCCGACTATTCACTCAAATCCAGTTGTTGCGGCGGCCACATGACCCAGATTAGCACCGACGTGGCTCTGGGAATCCTGCACCGCCTGCTAGACCTGGCCGACCGGCTGGGAGCCGACGCCATGGTGGTTC
>Ga0190283_1000847_pt1 | contig 15153 bp, 13 predicted proteins | sample 48691801_MG_FD_161669 | JGI IMG/M metagenome (GOLD analysis project Ga0190283, IMG submission 161669) | Hydrothermal vent microbial mat bacterial communities from Southern Trench, Guaymas Basin, Mexico - 4869-18-0-1_MG | ecosystem: Environmental > Aquatic > Marine > Hydrothermal vents >...
AAGTGGATCGACGGTCGCCATGGTTTTTTCGCGGTGAGCGGCATCTGCGCTGGGTCAATTCCCCACTGACTCCGAAGCGGGTTCGAGATCGGCGTAGGTCCCCTCTGCGGCGGCCGCTAAAGTCGCTCTGAGGCGATCACGTCGCGCCTGCCAGAAGGCCGCTTCCTCCGGTTTTCCCCATTTCTCGTAGAGTCTCCCGAGTCGTTCTATCGAGACGAGGCCGAGCCCGTCGAAACAGAAGTAGGCGTAGGGAATACGTCTCAGCCCCTCGTGGGCCTCGAGCAGATAGCCTTCGGCTTCCTCGAATCTCTCCTGACCGATCAGCACGCTGCCCAGAGCGCTTGCGGCCTCAAAGTGTCTGTAATGTCGAGGAGTGCACTCCTGGAGAGTCTCGAGGACTCCACGCAGTAGCTCGGCGGCTTCGGAATAGCGGCCGCGCCGATCGAGGTAGCCGGCCAGATCTACAGCGTTTTTTGTGAAATGAGTATGCCGGCGCGAATGCAACTCCTCTGCGTCTCGCACCAACCGTCGATGGAGGCTCTCCGCCTCGCTGTAGTTTTCCTGATCTTCGAGCAGCCGGGCCACACGACTCGCGAAGACACAACTGATGCAGGGGTCTTTCTGAACCTGCGGCTTGTTCAGCGCCTTCCTGTGCGACTGTTCTGCTTCTTCCAGTCTGCCCATGAGACGCAGCAACTCAGCATGCGAGTGCAACGACCAGAGCACGCTGGTCACCCCGGGGTAGACTTGCTCGCGGGCTTCCAACGCCCTGCGGTGCAAACTCTGCGCTTCTTCGAATGAGCCGCGGCGTGTCAGGAACACGGCCAGATCGTACATGGCCAATGCTGTGATTCCGTCCGACTCTCCCAATATCCGCCGGCAGTCATCCATTACGCTCCGGTATTCGTCCTCAGCCTTCCGGAAGTCACCTGTGCGATCGACGGCCTCGGCCAGCCAGATTCGAGAAGAGAGCGTCTCTTCGCTATCGGGACCGTACGATTCTTTGTGGCCGTCGACCCACTCGAGGTGGAGACGGAGGTTGTCTTCGTAATCGCCGTGCTCCGCGGCCATATTAGCCAGAAACCGTATCGTCGCCAGCGTATCAGGATCTTCGTTGCCTACGAGTCTCCGCTGATTTTCTAGACAATCTTGAAGTAGATTTTTTCCTTCAGACCGACTCGCGCGATCCGTGTGTCTCACCAGGAATTCGCCCAGACGACTCATGGCCTTCAGTGTGCTCCGATGGTGTTCGCCATGGAGAGCCAGCATTCGGCTGTAGGACTCACCTAGAAGCGCAACAGCTTCATCGAATCTGGATGTCCTCCCCAATGCGCCCGCTAGCGTTGAGGAGGCCGCCATCACGTCGGGATGTCCCTCACCCAAGGATGGTCTGGCGCTCGCCAGATACTTACGCAACACCGGTTCGGCATCTCTGTCACGTCCCCAGTGCGCAAGGTGTCGCGCGTACTGAAATAAACATCTCCACGTTTCAGGGTGATCGTCTCCGAGATAGTCGCGACTCAGATCGAGCGCCGTGGCGTAGTGGCTGAAAGCCCGTTCCCACCGAGACGCCTTGAAATATGATTCAGCAAAACCCCTGTGTATGCGTGCCTTGGCAACCGGAACGGCGTTGAGATCGTTCTCGATGAAATCCTCAGCACGGCCCAGCATCTTCTCGACAATGGCCACATCGTCGGAGATGTCCGGATCGAAGGCGGTGAGCACGCGATTGCAGAGAAACCGGGTCACTGCCTGGGAGATCCGGGTCTGTTTTTCAGATTCTTTGCGGGCCGCCACCTCATCGTTCAGGGCCTTCTGTAGTCGCGGGTAGGATACAAACCGGATATATCCGGAAAAACAGAGCAACGCCAACAGGACCATGCCCACTACGGTGCTTCTCACGGGATTGCGCTTCACGCTCTTCAAGAAACGAGCGCCCAGGCCGGCAGGCTTGGCCAGAATTACCTGCCCCTCGAGAATCCGCTCCAGATCGGCGGCGAACTCCGCCATGGTCTGATAGCGGCGGCCCGGCTCTCTTTCCAGGGCCTTCATCGTCACCGTTTCGATGTCGCTGGAGATTCCGAGATCGAGGCGCCGCAGCGGGATGGGATCGGCATTCAGAATCTGATAAAAAATCTGCTCTGTCGTCTCCCCACCGAATGGAACGCGGCCGGTCAGAGCCTCGTAGAGCGTGACGCCGAGCGAATAGACGTCGGTCCTGGCGTCGATCCGATCCCGCTGGGCCTTGACCTGCTCCGGCGAGGCGTAATGAGGTGTGCCGCGGAACTCTCCCGACCGCGTGAATGTGGGGAGCTTCACCTGCTTGGCGATCCCGAAGTCGGCCAGCAAGGCCTGATCTTCCGGGGAGATCAATATGTTGGATGGCTTGACGTCCCGGTGGATGATGCCGGCCTCATGCGCGAAGTCGAGCGCGACCGCAGTCTGCTTGATCCATTTCAATATCCTCGCTACAGCTATTTTCTCGCGTCGTGCTGCTACCTGCCTGAGTTTGGCTCCGAGAGAGTCACCCTTCACGTACTCCATGGCATAGTAGAGCAGGCCCTCTTCTTCTCCGCTGGCGTAGAGGCTGACGATGTGCGGGTGGCGGAGTTCGGCGACGGCCTGGATCTCCCGCCGAAAACGGGACTGTGATTCGATCGGGCCGAACCGTTCGCCGCGGAATACCTTCAAGGCTGCCAGGCGTCCGAAGGGTTCCTGTTCAGCCAGGTAAACAACTCCCATACCGCCAATACCCAGCTTCCGAACCAGGCGAAATTCCCCCAGGCGGGCGACGGGCAGGTCTGTCTGCGCCTCGACCGTGCGCTCTCGCGGCGGTTGTTCGACAGCTCCGTCCGCCAGCAGCTTCCATGGGGGTTGGGCAAAGAACTCCGCGGCTTCCGCTTTCGATTCGAGGAGAGCCTCGACTTCTGCTTTGATTTCGGGAGCGTCCTCGCAGGCCTTTTCGAGAAAGAGGGAGCGCTCCTCGAGGGGCCGGCTCAAGGCCTCGTGAAAGAGCGCTTCGATCCGCTCCTCCCTCGGATCGTTCGTCATCGCATCAGGCTCCCTTCAGATCCCTGTAGAGCAGGACCTTGGCATATTCCCACTCCCGGATGACCGTGGCCTTGGAAATACCGAGCATCTCGGCGGTTTGATCGAGAGTGAGTCCGACGAAATAACGGAGCTCCACGATCTCGCATTTTCGCTTGTGCTGTTCGATCGATTTCATCTTGTCCAAGGCCTTGTCGAGCAAGACCAGGCGATCGAGGGTGTCTCCTCCTTCGGAAGCGCTCAACACGAGGTCCTCAGATTCTTTCAGCGACCAAGGCGTCTCGCCCCGACCCCGTTTCGCGGCTTTCCTCTTACGGGCTTCGCTGATCAGGATGCGACGCATGGCCCGGGCCGCGATGGCAAAGAAGTGGTAGCGGTTCCGCCAGCGGAATTCCCTGCTTTGAACGAGCTTGATATAGACCTCGTTGACGAGGGCCGTGGTTTGCAGGACCTGGCCGGGAGCTTCCTGGCGCATGGCAGCATGCGCCAAGAGGTGGAGTTGGTCATAGATGATGGCAAACAGCCTCTCTTCAGCATCCTGGTCGCCTGACGAGAAGGCGCTCAGAAGGAGGGTCACATCGCCGCTGAATTCGTCTTTGTTCATCTCCCTTTATGGGTGCCCCCAAAAAAAACAAACCTTTTTGAGAACATTCTAACAGGCTTGCGCCTTTCCTCGAAGAAGCGCGGGGAGGCGGCCAAATCGAGCAGCCGGAAGCTCGCCCTGGAGACCGGCAATAAAAAGATCCATTCCTCCGTGAGCCTCGCAGAAGCAGCGGATCGAGGGCTTTCTGGAGCGAGACTATTTTTTCACAATCCTGTTTTTCTTGTTCATTTCTACTGACAGAGGAGGTTGCGTCATGTTCAAGATTGTAACGTCAACAGCTTTTTTGTTGTTATTTCTTTTTTTCGGGGCTGCGCAGGGGAACACGTTTTTCGTGCCGGACGACTATTCATCGATCCAAGCCGCTATCGACGCTTCCGATGACGGTGATGTCATTTTAGTCTGGCCGGGGAGGTATCTCGAGAACATCGGATTCAATGGTAAGGCGATCACCCTCAGAAGTACGAACGAGGCATCGCAGACAGTCATCGACGGTAATCAACTAGACACGGTGGTTAACATGGGAGGGAGCGCGAGAGGAAAAGCCGTGCTCGACGGATTTACGATAACCAACGGCTTGTCGGGGCCACACGTTGCAGGTGTTAATTGTTTGGGTAACGCAGAGCTCCGAAACAACATCATCACCGGGAACATCAGCGGAGGCGGCGCTGGCGGTATCTATGCTTACGATGAAAGCGGCTCGAACACGTTGGTCTATAACACCCTGATCTTCGACAATGAGACCGGTACTTATGGCGGTGGCATGTATGTGAATATAGGCAACAATTCCACGGTTGACATTCAGTTCTGCACTATTTCTCACAACACCTCTGGTTGGGAAGCGGGGGGAGCAATCTGTTTCAACGCCAGCCACGTTGGTTCCAACACTCGTCTCAGGATCGAAAACTCGATCATATGGGGCAATACCTCTACCCCCCCTACTTACGTGGGAAGCCAGATCAACATGGTAAACCAGCACTGCGATCTTTCGCTCAGTTACTCTGACTTAGAGCATGGCAGAAATTTCATCAATAACTATAACGGTGGCCCGATCAGCTACGGCCCAGGAATGATCGAGGTCGATCCTGAATGGACGTCGAGTGATTTTGGATACTACTACCTCGATCAACAGTCAAGCCCGTGTATCGACCGTGCAAACCCCGCGTTCACCGTTCCGAGGGAAGAGCAAGGGCCAGGAATGTTCACCGACACCACCACCAGCCCGGACAACTCGCTCGACGTCGGCCCCGCCGACATGGGCTATCATCATTGCCAGCCTATCTTCGAGATTTCTTCAGTCTTCCCCGATCCGCCCGTCGCAGGACAGTGGGCCACCTTCAGTGCGGAGAAAGGCTTGCCGAATGAGCCGACCTTCCTCGCCTGTAGCTTGGATGGAGTCTGGTGGCCTAGTCCGCCGCAGACCTATGTTCCGCAGCTGAATGTCTGGCTCTGGTTGAAGAAACCAAAGCAAGCCGGCGGCTTGGAGATGACAGATTTAGATGGCCATGCCGAGTGGACTCTTCCCATTCCTGGAGCTGCTGCCGGACTCACTGTTTGGTTCCAGGCGGTCCAATATGAGAATCCTACGCTCTGGTGGTTCAAAATAACGATTCAGTAGCAAGTACACATTGATATTCATTCGGGCACCAAAGGACACCGATCGCGGTGTCCTTTGGTGGTTCTCATCGGTGATCCGTGATCACTCATATGTGTGACGGTAGTGCTACCGAAACAGTGGGACACCCCTGACCTGCCTCCGTGCCACGAGTCCAGCACAAATAGTAGATTTCCGCGGTTTCCTTGCGACGTGTCTGATTGCAGAGATTACTTTTAGAAGGGATATTCAGAAGGGACTCAGAAAGGACAATGCCTGGCTAAATCGTGCGGCCATCGAGAGTGTGGCGGTTTTTAACTCGCTATTCTTTATGTCATTGAGTTGAAATCCGATTTACTTCTGCTCCTCTGATGGGGGATTACACCGACGCTATGGATGCACTCACGGAAATCGAACAAACGCAAGATCTCCTGGAACGAGCCTTGAAGTTGGCAGCGGTGGTAACCGGCTTATTTGCTGACGAGGGATGGAAGCTTGTCGTGGTCGGCGGCTCGGCCATCGAGTTTTATACCGAAGGCGCTTACATGTCCGGTGATATCGATTTCTGCCGATTGACCCCAAAACCGATCCCACTCCGAAAAACCCGGGAGATCATGGGTCGACTGGGTGCGAAGGGTGGTCCGCGCAGCTGGCAGGTTGCCGGGTTGTATGTCGATCTGTTCGGTCTGCTCGAAAACGAAGCGCAAACCCCATGTCGAAAGATCGAGACCCCGCTTGGAATCGTCGCACTGGTGCCAGCCGAGCTGGTCCTCGTCGAGCGCGTGCTGCTGGCGTTCTACCCATCCCCGGATGAAGAAGCTGCAGCGGTTGCCAGGAAGATGCTCGCCGTTTGCGTCAGTGGAAAAACTCCTGTTGACTGGCCGGAAGTAAAAAGACTTGCATCTTTGCCGGCATTTGATATCGCCGACGAACTCGAGCGGCTTCGAATGGAGGTGGCCCATGAGCTCGGAATCTCGGATTAAAGTGCGCTGGACGTGGGAGGAGTGGCAAAAAAGCCGGGCTGAGAGACGGGCCGTCGCCATGCGATTCGGCCCGCCGATCACGCGACGGAAAAGCAGTTCCTCAAACAATCGCCTAAAATCGACCTTTCAAGGCCGCCGCGGCCCGGAATTCAATCCTGAATCCGGATCGCAGTAATTTCAGAAGGATCTCTAGTTGTTGGGAACGACAGTTCCCAAAAGAAAAAGGAGCCAGGTCATCGCCACTCGTATTTCGTGACCTTAAGGTCCACACAGAAATAACTTCCCATTTTTCATCTCATCTTCCGCCCATCTTTGGTCCTTCTTCAATCGCCGAATCCTCGACATAGCGTTGCCAAACCTGCGGCTCGGCTCAATCGTCACGGCCAAATCTGAGCTAATTCTGAGCGAAAAATCTGCGCACTTATTTCTGCGCGAACCCTACGTCTTGATACGCTCCATCTTCGGATCGAACATGGGTCGCAACGAGACCTCGGCCGGGTACCTCTTGCCGGCGATGTCGACCTCCCACTTGCTCTCTTTCAGGTAGGCCTTGTTGACGGGCTCGCCGCCTTCCTCCCGGTAGTAGCCGTGACAGGAGGGGTCCTCGATGATCGGTAGATGTCGCGTCATCCCTTCGATCGGTTCGGTCATGAGATAATAGTGCTCGGTCGACTGGTTGGGGATACTGACGCCGTTGAGGGCGCCGAGCTGTCTGGCTCACATGCCGGCACAATTGACCACGAACTCCGCCTCGATGTCGCCCTGCGTGGTGGTCACGCCCGTGGCACGGCCATTCTGGTTCGTGACGCCCGTGACCGAAACGCCCTCCACGATCTGCACACCCTTTTGCCGGGCGCCTTTGGCCAAGGCCATGGTCGCGTCCACCGGATTGACGCGCCCGTCCTGTTGCAAATAGAAACCCGCCTGGATGTCGTCCACTCTGGCCAGGGGGAAGAGCTTCTTGATTTCGTCAGGGCCGACCTTCGCGACGTCGTTGCCGCACAAGCGGTTGAAAACCGCCACGCGGCGGTACTCTTCCAGACGGTCCCTGTCGGCGGCCAGCTCGATGAAGCCCAAGGGTTCGAAGCCGGTGCAATGCTCGGTTTCCGCCTCGAGGCGTCCGTAGAGATTCCGGGTGTACATGCGCATCTCGGTGTGTGTCAAGATAGTTGTCGCTTTTTTTTGTTCAATCACGACGCTTCCTTCCGAGGGACGTGGCGTCTCGGGTTAACGTGATGGCATGGCTCCTCAGGATTGAGGTAAACCTCTTCGATAGTATCCCAGTTCCTCGTTTTTCCACTCCACCTCTGCGGGTGTTTCTGCTTGGCCCTCTCGTAGACTTTTTGTCGTTGAGCCAGTATCACCTGATCTTCTCCAGCATGGCGCTGATTGGGTGTCACGTAACGGATGGCGCTGTGAAGATGTTTATTGTTGTACCAGTGCACGAAGCGCTCCACCCATTCTCTGGCCGCCTCGATCGAGGCGAAAGGTTTCGTCGGATATTCCGGTCGATATTTTAGTGTTCGAAACAATGATTCTGAAAAGGCATTGTCATCGCTCACGTGGGGCCGGCTATAAGACGCCGCCACTCTTAGTTTTTCCAGCATCGCCTGCAGCGTAGCACCCTTCATCGGGCTCCCGTTGTCTTGATGTAGTACCAGCGTGTCTTTTCGTATCCCTTCCTTCTGGCATGCCATATCCACCAGCTGGGCAGCTTCTTCGCTGGATTCGACGTCGCAGACTGAATAGCCCACGATCTTACGACTGAAGACATCCACGATCATATAGAGATAGAAAAACGTCCCGAGTACTGGCGCCTTCAGATAGGTTATATCCCAGCTCCAAACTTCGTTCGGCGCCGTGGCTTTGTGCTCGGTCGGCTTCTTGTGGGTCGAAGGCTTGGACGCTGATCGATGGGTATTGAGTTGCTCCTCATTCAGGATCCGATAGAACGATGACTCACTCGCTACATACACGCCTTGGTCTGCCAGAGTGGGCACGATCTGATGGGGGGATAGATTCCTGAAAGTCGGCGAATTCGCTATAGAAAGTACGGTTTCTTGCTCTTCGACGCTCAAACTGTTCGTCGGCTTACTCTTGGGGCCTCGCCGCTGATCCTCCCCGCCGTCGGCACGTTTTCTCCACCTCTGGATAGTCCGTGAATCTAGACCGATTTCTTGACAAGCCCGCCAGAGCCTCGCTCCCGAATCTATCGCTTCGTCGATGGCCTCAATGATCAATTGTCGCTCTTCTTTGGGATGTTGTCGTCCGCGTCCCCCAAGAAATAATCCTCCAGTTTTTTTTTGAGAACCAGAAGTGCCGTCACCTCTGCCAAAGCCTTATCCTTGCGAGCCAGCTCCTTCTCGAGCTCTTTGATTCTCTTGGCTTCGGGACTACGCTTCTTCGACTTTTTCTTCTTCTGCGTGCCCAGTGCGTCTTTGACTGCCAACTGCATCTCCTCCAGTTGAGCCTCGTGCAATCCCTCTCGCCGAAGAAACTCACCCAGTTCGGCATCGGATAGAGACATCGCCTCCTGGACCACACGAAGCTTCTTCTCGATCGACCATTCCCGAGGACTTTGTGGTGACGATGATTTCCTTTCTTTGCCCATGGTGTCGATAGTACCCGCTTTCCGGAGCCACTGCGAAAGAGTCGTCTGCGGCACGCCCGCTTCTTGTGATAGGGCGTTAGCGGTTATCTTATCAGGACCCGTTAATCGTGATATCATCCGATTCTTGAACGTATCAGAATAGTACAACTCTCACTCCTGCCTCGCCCCCGGTTTTCGAAAAAAGTTTTCCACATTTGACTCAACTCCTCCCCTTTGCAAACCCCTCCTCCCGGGGCTTCGCCCCGGAACGCCGCACTTCGCCTGAGCTACGCGAAACGGCTCCGCTCAGCGCGGCTCCCCGAAGAAAAGAGAGCCTCAAACCAGGCGGCAACTATCCTGACACAGGGGGATCTCGACCGAGGTCTGCGAGGTCGAGCCGAAGGTGGTCATCAGGCCCGCCGCATGCCAGGTGGTGCCGCTGGTCAGTTGGTCACGCTCGAGCAAGACCACGTCCTTCCAGCCCAGGTAACCCAGATGGTAGGCCACCGAACATCCAATAACCCCCCCACCCACTATCATGACGCGGGTTCTTCGAGGAATATCTTGATTTGCCATAGAAGCTCCTTTGTTTCTTCTCTCGAAGACTTCAAGGATACCGGATTCAAGGGTCAATCGAACAAACCTCGAAGGACCTCGGTGATGGCGTTTGATGCCCAACCAACTTCGGATGGCTGATCTGTGGAATCGGGGGCCCTCTAAGAGCACAATCCCAACGATCTAACCGCTCTACTGACAAATGTCACGCCTCCCCCCGTATCCTATCTCTATCACCGCGTCGAGCCGATGTGTGCGTTTAGGGCGTGCCGGTGGTGCTGGTAAACTCTGATTCCCTTCAATAGAATCGTCCAGGACTTCCACGTTCACTCTGCCAGGATCGAGGAAAACCGTCATGAAGATCAAAAACACGCTCTACACAATTGCAGCAATTATCATCCTCACCTTCGGCGTTCGGGCCGAGCCGGTGGGCAAGGGCCCGGTCAAGGTCTTCATCCTGGCCGGGCAATCGAACATGCAGGGGGCAGGCGCGATAAAAGCCGAACCTCAGCGGAACGAAGGAAAGGGCAGCCTGGAATACCTGGTCAAGGATTCCACGACAGCCGATCGCTTCAAGCATCTGGTCGACAGGAAGGGCGACTGGGTGGTCCGCGACGACGTCTGGATCTGGTATTTCGACCGCAAAGGCAAGCTGACGGTCGGCTATGGTGCGCGAAAGGACCGGATCGGCCCGGAACTTCAGTTCGGCCATGTTGTGGGTAACCATTACAAAGAGCAGGTCCTGCTGATCAAGATCGCCCGGGGCGGCAAGAGCCTGGCCAAGGACTTCCGGCCTCCCAGCAGCGGAGGCGAGGTCGGGCCGTACTTCAAGGAACTGCTCCAGCACGTGCACGACGTTCTGGCCAACCTGAAGAAGCACTTCCCCGACTACGCCGGCCAGGGGTACGAGATCGTCGGTTTCGGCTGGCATCAAGGCTGGAACGAACGGATCAACCAGGCTTTCAACGACGCCTACGAGAAGAACCTGGCCAACTTCATCCGCGACGTTCGAAAGGAGCTGGCGATCAAAAAACTGCCCTTCGTGATTGCCGAGACCGGCATGAGCGGTCACCAGGAAAAACATCCCCGGGCGCTTGCGCTCATGCGGGCACAGGCGGCCGTGGCCAATTACAAAGAGTTCGAGGGAAACGTCGCCTTCGTCGGCACGAAGGACTTCTACCGGCCTCCGGAAGTTTCGCCGTTGAAGCAGGGTTACCACTGGAACAGCAACGCTGAGACATACTTCCTGATCGGCGATGGTATGGGCCGGGCGATGATCGAGCTGGTCGAGGCAAAGAAGTAGTCCTCGGGATGCGGGCGGTTGCATCGTGCCGGGCGGACCAAGAATGAAACCAACGTAGCACGAAGACCATTGTACCAAGCGGAATCAGCTCTGTTAGCGGGGACAGGTTTTGGCCTGCGACCATCGGATTATGAGCCGCAAGCTCCGAGTGTAGCACAATCGCTCTCTACTATTGATGATCCGGGGTTATTTCGAGGATTGTCTCACGGTTTGCCGTGAGCGTCACGCTGCGGCTATTCTTTTGATCGGTTGACCGGAACTCTGCCTTCCCTTCCACAACGGAGATCTTGCCTATCTCAAAAGGTACATCCACGCTGAGAGACTGCTCAATAACAGATGCATCCGTGTTTTTTCCACAGGCGACCTTCCTTCTGGATTTCGCGCCGGAGCTTTGACATCTCGACCTTCAAACGGGCGAGCTCTTCCTTGACAGCGCAGCTCGGTCCAGCCCAGGTCATCGATCAGGATCACGAGGATGTTGAGGCGCCTTCTTCGAGCAGGCGAGATCGGCAGACAACCGGGCATCAGGAGTCCGGTGGAGCCGCACACCACACGTTTGAGACAATCCCTTCGCCCAAGACTGAACATGGAACGTCCGCCAAGCTGAAGACGTACTTCACACGACGTTTATGAGAGCAGCGGATCGATATGACCTCGAGCACGAAGACCGCGCCCTCTGCTCGAGGAGACGGGATTTCAGGGAACCGTGGCCGTGCAGGCGCGGCAGAACCTGGAGGAAACACAATGGCTGCTCGACCTCTCCGATGAGCATGACTTCATCAAGTCGGTCGTGGGCCGGGTGGACCTCCGTTCCACGAACGCCGAAGACCCGTTGAAAACGTTCTCCAATCACCCGAAACTGAAGGCCCTGCGCCATGTGGTCCACGATGAGCCGGATGACCGTTTCATGTTTCAACCGGAGTTCCTCCGGGGGCTTGGCCTTCTTGCACAGTTCGACCTGGCCTATGACCTGCTCCTCTTCCCACGGCATATCCCGGTTGCCGTCGAGGTCGTCGAGCGGTTTCCTGACCAGAAGTTCGTACTGGATCATCTGGGAAAACCGGATATCAAAAATCAGACCTTCTCTGCCTGGGACCGGGGCATCGAGAGACTCGCCTCTTTTCCCAAGGTCTTCTGCAAGCTGTCGGGACTGGTCACCGAGGCGGTTTGGAACGAGTGGACATACGACGAATTCGTGCCCGCCATGGACAAGGTGCTGGACGCCTTCGGGCCGGACCGGGTGATGATCGGTTCCGACTGGCCCGTGTGCACCCTCTCGGGAACTTATCAAGAGACCATGGATATCGTGATCAACTACCTTGGACAGTTCTCCTTCGAGGTACAGGACAAGGTCCTGGGACGGAACGCCGCACTTTTTTACGGGATCTGATCGACTATGCCTGAATCAAACCTGGACATCCCTGTCATCGATCTGGTGATCATCGTTGCTTACCTGTTGGGTATCATGGCCCTGGGCGTCTTCTGCAGCCGCAGGAGTCGGAGCTCGAGCAACGATTATTTCCTCGCCGGTCGGTCCTTGAGATGGGTCATAGTGGGTGCCGCCCTCTTCGCCACCAATATATCTACGATCCATCTGGTGGGCCTCGCCGCATCGGGATACAACGAGGGCCTCGTGTGGGGCAATTTCGAGTGGATGGCCTCCTTCTGTCTCATCCTTTTAGGCCTGGTTTTCGCTCCCTTCTATTTCAAGAATCGGATCTCCACGCTTCCTGAATACCTCGAAAAGCGGTTCAGCCCCGCATCCAGGACCTTCCGGGCCTTCATGGCGGTGATCGGCGCTCTGTTGATCCATATCGGCATGAGCCTCTACGCCGGGGCCGCGGTATTCCAGGGATTCTTCGGCGTGGACGTGGTCTACTCGATTCTCATCATCTCCGTGGTCACCTCGATCTACACGGTTTTTGGCGGGTTGAAGGCGGTGGTGGTCACCGAATCGATCCAGACCTTGATCCTTCTGGTAGGCGCGATGGCCGTGACCTTGTTCGCCATCTTCGCCCTGCCGGACCATGGCATCCATTCCTTCGCGGAGTTCAAGCAGGCGCTCAAGCCCGAGCAGCTCTCCATGATCCATCCCGTCCGTAACGCGGAAGGCCGCCTGAACGAGCTCTCGTGGCTTGCGGTCCTTCTCGGATATCCTATCCTGGGGATCTGGTACTGGTGTTCGGACCAGACCATCGTTCAGCGGGTGCTGGGGGCCAAGACCCTGCGGGATGCGCAGATCGGCCCGCTCTTCGCCGGTTTTCTCAAGATTCTGCCCGTTTTCCTCATGGTCCTACCCGGTGTGATCGGATACGTTCTCTTCAAGGATGTCATCGGCGAGGACAGTAACCAGACCCTGCCCGTGCTGATCAACCGGCTCATTCCCCCCGGACTGAAAGGCGTCATCGCGGCCGGCCTCCTGACTCCCAGACCCTTGCCCGAACAGGTCAAGGACCTGTGCTGGGACAACCCCGTCAAGGTGGTCCTTCAGGGCAAGGTGACGGGATTGAGTGATCCCCGTACCGTGGCCGCCGTGCTTTTGGGAACGATGATCGTCTTCTACTACCTGCTGCAATAGCGATAGAATAGCGATAGAATTACGACAAGCAAAGGAGCCACTCATGAGACCGGGCGGCTTGAGAGCACCGCTTTGCGTTGTTCCGTTCTTGTTCCTGGGGGCTGTCATCGGAACATCCGAGGCGGACCAGCGAGAGATGCCCCGGGAAGACGTCATCGCGGATCGCGCGCTGGACGCTGGCGACACAGTACGGACTGGACCGGCAGATCCGATGGACGCCGCCTGAAGGACGCCCAGGCCTTCATCGACGAGCACCGGGAGATGTATGAACGCGAACGAGCGCGCGGAGAATGACCAGGTCGGAACCGATGCTCCGCCGTCACTCCGCTTAGACAAGTGTCAAGAGAAGTTGGCAGAACGGAGCCGGATACGCGGTGATCCATACCTCAGGCTTGAATTGATCCGATCCGTTTCTCAGCCCCAGCACGACGGCATCGATCTTGGACCCTTTCATCTCCTCCGTCAGCGGAACGTAATAGGTATAGTTCGAGGACCTCTTGCGCGCCGGATATTCCCAGGAATTCGAAGGAAAGGACACGCTCCTGTCAGGGGCGCCGACAGGTTTGCCGTCGACACGAATCGCCGCGTAGGCGCCTTCCACCCCGTGCTCGCCGTTGAGAGCGATGGCAAGGTAGCTGCCCGACGGGATCTCATTGAGTGTGAAGGAGTGCTGCCATGCCTTCCTCGGCCTGATTCGCGAGTAGCGAGCGAATAGGTTCGAGGCGCGCCACCCGGCCCTGTCGAGCTTTCTGCCGCCGAGATATCCCTCGATCTCGACGATCCTGTCTGGAGTCCCGTCGAACCGGATATAGCGCAGCCTGGACCCTTGATCGAGGTCCATCACGATTTCCTCGTCCGCAACCAGCCGCATGGCGGTCCAGTTATTCAGATCGGCCGAAAACTGCGCTCCGATGGTCTCATCGTACTTGAACGGCTGCAGCGAGTGCTCGCTGCCCGTCCTGACGACCAGCCTGTCGAGGCTGATCGTTGCGCCGAGGTCGATCCTGAGCGATCCACCGAAGAGCGGCGCCACGCCGACCCTGCGGGCGACGTAGAGTGCGGTTTCGTCGTCGCCATCGAAAAGAAATCTGTCCCATAGCCCTCTATCGATGAACAGCTTCTGCTTGACAAAGGCCTCTCTCGCCTTCCGCACCTGCGGTACCCGCGAAGGACCGGAGCGCTGCAGGGCGCGGACTTCCAGTGCGTTGTTGTCGGCGGCGAAACAGGTGGCCTCGTACAGGGCCTCGGCATCGGGGGGCAGGTTGCAGGGCGTCAGGTCGCCGAGCTTGCGGTGGTACTTTTCGGTCAGCGGCATACCGGGAAAGAAGACGGCCGCACTCCGGCCCCTCACAAGGCCATCGTGGCGGCAGCCGGATATCCGCGCCGATGCGAATCTCCTGTTGCCGGTGACCAGTTCGATGTTTCGTACGTCACCGGGCATGGCCAGGAGTTTGATCTGCACAGGCTTGCCGGGCAGATCCCGGACGATCTCGTAATCACACCCCTTGACGGCGATGTCGGCCCGAGTCGAGGTCGCCATCAGCAAACACGACCTGAACGGCAAGACCTCTACATCGACGGAGCTCCCCTTCTCGAATGTTCCGATCAGCCGCTCGGTGGGATGGTACTGGCGAAGCTCGATAACGGTTCCGGACGACAGGCCGATCTCCTCGTCCAGCGTGACCTTGCAGAAAATCGGATCCCAGCTCAGGTTTCTCAGGGTCAGCAGCCGCGTGTTGTCGTCGCCGCGGGATACAGCCTTCTCGCCGTAGTTTTCCTCGGGCAGGACCATTCCGTCGACGAGGATGTCCCGGTATTTTCTGGCCAGGTTGAAGATCCTAGCCAGCTTCGGGAATTCGTCGTCGCGCAGGAACCACGGATTGCCGTAGAGCTGCGGCGCA
>Ga0190283_1000848_pt1 | contig 15113 bp, 13 predicted proteins | sample 48691801_MG_FD_161669 | JGI IMG/M metagenome (GOLD analysis project Ga0190283, IMG submission 161669) | Hydrothermal vent microbial mat bacterial communities from Southern Trench, Guaymas Basin, Mexico - 4869-18-0-1_MG | ecosystem: Environmental > Aquatic > Marine > Hydrothermal vents >...
GAACAGACAGAAAAAGCAGGCGGGTGTTTGATAAGCGGGAGGGTTAGAGGCCAGGGGTCAGAGGGCAGAGTTGTCCCCTTGCCCCTTGCCCCTTACCTTCTTCCAAAATGAGGAGGCATGATGAAAAAATTTGACTACTACCAGCCGGAAACTTTGAAAGAGGCATTCAGTTTGATGGAGAAATTCAAAGGCCGCGCCAAATATGTTGCCGGCGGTACGGATCTCATTGTACGCATTAAGCAGAAAGTTATACAGCCTGGCGCGCTGATTTCCCTGAGAGGTATAGATGCGTTGAAGAGCATCCGCCATAATGGCGGATTGTCCATGGGAAGCATGACTCTCATCCGGAACATGGAGAGAGACGCTGTCATTACCCGCGACTATCCTGCACTCAAGCAGGCGGTTTCTGTTCTGGCAAATCCTCAAATCCGGAACGTCGCCACTGTGGGCGGCAATTTTTGCAATTCAGCCCCATGTGCGGATTGTGCGCCGCCACTGCTGGTTATGGAGGCGATTCTGATGATAGATGGTCCCGGTGGCACCAGGGAAGTCCCTGTTGATGATTTCTTCAAAGGCCCCGGGGAGAACTGCATGGATTCTGTTGAAATTTTGAAAGCGATCAAAGTCCCTGATATCCGAAATCCGAAATTCAAAACTGGCATGGCTTTTCTGAAAACTGGCCGTGTGGCCCAGGATCTCGCCATTGCCAGCGCAGCCGCATTGGTGAGCATGGATGGCAAAATTTGCCGGGAATGCCGGCTGGCTGCTGGATCAGTGGGTCCCATCCCTCTGAGGCTCAGACGTGCTGAAAAACTCGTCAAAGGAGAAGAGATAACTCCTGAGCTTTTAGAACAGGTTGGCAAGACGGTGGAACAGGAGGTGAGTCCCATCACGGATATCCGTTCAACTGAGGAATACAGAAGATTGGTAACGGGTGTCATGATACGCCGGGGGATCGGACAGGCTATTGGAATGGTGAATGGTGAATTATGAATTGTGAATTATGAATTGTGAATTATGAATGGAGGATCATGGATGAAAAAAACTATTAATTTCATTTTGAACGGGCATGAGGTTTCTGCGGAGGTGGAATCTCATAAGATGCTGTTGCAGGTGCTCAGGGACACGTTTGGACTGACCGGGACCAAAGAAGGCTGTGGCATGGGGGAATGCGGCGCATGCACGGTGCTGGTTGACGGAATGAATATAGATTCATGTATTTTCCCAGCTTTTGAGGTTCATGGGAAATCTGTGACAAGTATCGAGGGATTGCTGGGAGAAGGAAACAGACTCCATTCGATTCAGGAGTCATTTGTGGAAAAAGGAGGCGTCCAATGCGGCTTTTGCACACCTGGAATGATCATGTCTGCGAAAGCACTTTTGGATGAGACCCCCAACCCCGAAGATGGGGAGATAAGAAAAGGGATTTCCGGGAATCTGTGCCGTTGCACCGGTTATGTTCAGATTATAGAGTCCGTTAAAGATGCTGCGGTGAGACGGACAGAGTAAAACAAGTTTTCAACTTGTTTTCAAACCGGAGTGCTGAAATGAAATTTTTGCATACTGAAAAGACCATTTTTGCACTCCGGACAATCTTTTTGTTAAAAGTAATGGAAAATGCCAATTGTCCGCCAGAGGTCAAATAAAATTTGCGATTTCCAAAAAAATATGCTTTAGTAATCAGATTAAAATTTCACTGATTATAACGGATTCAGGGGAGGTTGCAATAACAGCCGGTTTTTTGGCCGGGAAAGATATCTGAATCCGGACTTTGTTTTTTCGTTGTGGTCATGGATGTTATACAAACTTTAAGAAAAAAATTGGCTGGAGCGCAAAGCTGTTTTGTGTTTGCCCGGGCGAAAACACGGATTTCAAGGGACTCGCACAAAGCAGGCATTGCTTCCTGAACTATGCAATCATACAACATACGCTAAGAAAATATGAAATATATAATAAGTCTGTTCATTATCTTTCTATGCTCAGTCCCAAATATGGCTGATGCTTCTGTAACTATCGAAATTCAGAAAGAAAAAATCGTATTGCACGCTGAAAAAGCCTCTGTGGGTGAGATTTTGGAAAAAATTCGCCAAAAATACCCGGTGGAGATACGGGGGATGGAACACAGGGAAGAAGAGATCCTCACTTTTTCCGCCAAAGGAACTCTGGAAGATGTGATTAAACGCCTGCTGCGATATATAGGCGAAGAGAATTGCGCTTTTGAATTCACGGATGTAAGGCTGACACGAGTTTCAGTGCTGCCGAAATCAAAGACCAGAGCCTCCTCACATTTCCCCAAAGCGAATCAGAAAAAGGCTCAGAAAAAATTTGGCAATGTTGTTCAGGTAAAGGGCGTAAATAAGGGAACTCAGGCTGAGGAACTGGAATTGCAGAAAGATGACCTTATTGTCGAGTACGACGGTGTTAAGATTCGCAGTGCACAACAACTTGTGAGAGAAGTAAAAAAGAAATCAGACAGGGAACAGGTGGAGATGACCGTGATGCGTGATCGCATACCCATTCAATTTGTTCTCAAAGGGGGCCTTATCGGTGTGCGGATTGTCACAATAAAAATTCCAAAAGAGGAACTCGACAGTTACTAAGCAACTTTCCAAAATGCTCGCCTGGGATTGACAAATCCCAGGCATTGCTCCCAAAATGAAAATGCTCGCCTGGGATTGACAAATCAGCAACTTTCCAAAAATGCTCGCCTGGGATTGACAAATCCCAAGCATTCCCGAAGGGATTTCTAAACTCAGCAAATTAAAAATGCTCCCTGAACTGCTCTTCTGAAATTGACAAATCCCAGGCATTTCCAAAGGGATTTGCTGTGTACAGGACAAAAAGTTTTTCTTATTTACTTAACATGTTGAAATAAAATTATATTTTAAGGTCATTGGAAAAAAATTGACGTTTCCGACCTGATGATTAGGGACCCGGAAAAAACGCATTACCCCATGAAAGTTCGCAAGGAGTGCAAAAATTAAGCGAAGCGGTTTTTTGCATCCCGCACAGGCGGGATAATGCGTTTTTTCCGAGTTCCTTAGATTGTATGTATTAAAAAGGTATACAATATTCAGAAGATCAACTTTCAACTTTTCACTGTCGAAAAAATAAGGAGGATAAAATGGAAGACCCGAGGGAAATCGTAAGAGACAAATATGGTGAAATCGCCAGAAACAAAACATCATGCTGCGGCCCTGCCAAATCCTGCTGCGGAAAAGACAGCAGTGCGGATCATCTCAGCAAAGATATCGGATATTCGGATGAGGAACTCAGTATTGTTCCGGACGATGCAAATCTCGGACTGGGATGCGGCAATCCCACCGCTCTTGCCACACTGAAGCAGGGGGAAGTTGTTCTTGATCTTGGGGCAGGTGGCGGAATGGACTGCTTTCTTGCAGCAAAAAAAGTAGGGGAAACCGGCAAGGTGATCGGTGTGGATATGACGCCTGACATGGTGAGCCTTGCACGAAAAAATGCTGTAAAGGTGAATGCCGGAAATGTGGAATTCCGGCTGGGTGAAATTGAGAATTTACCGGCCGCCGATAATATTGCGGATGTTATTATTTCAAACTGTGTGATCAATCTTTCGCCTGACAAAAAACGTGTGTTCCAGGAAGCTTACAGGGTTCTGAAACCTGGGGGAAGAATGATGATATCCGACATTGTCCTGCTCAGGCCGCTCCCGGACAAGATAAAGGAAAGCATTGACGCTTATGTGGGCTGCGTCGGCGGTGCGCTTTTGAAAACAGAGTATCTGGACAGCATTGCCGCCGCAGGCTTTGAAAATATCAAGGTGATGGGTGAGCAGACCTTTTCCATTGTGGCAAATGATGATCCATACATAAAATCGCTGACAGAAACATTCAGCCTGTCGCCGGAGCAGCTAAAAGAAATTTCCGAGTCAATTGTAAGCGTTAAAGTGAAAGCGGAAAAAATGAAGGATAAAGGATGAAAGATGAATTCATATCCGTTTCCGCTGATGTCTGTAAGGAATAAAGGAACTGCGGACTTTAATATCTCATCAGCCGTAAGTTCTAATAACTTACTGGAAAAAAAACCGGCTTTTTTCGGAAAAGCCGGGTTTCCTTCCCCCAATCCGTTACAATCAGATTCCTGAAAATCACCTTATGACTTGAAGAAAGAATCGGCGATCTGTTTGCCGGAAGAAGAAAGGAACTGGCGTATTTTCTGGACTGGACTGACGGAATAAAACGGAAAATTTCCCAGAGCACTGCGATTCTTTCCCGGAGAAAGACCGGCAAGACAGCATTGCTGGAAATTAAAGGTGTCCCAGATGATTTCAGCCTATCGCTCTCTTATTCAGAGATGAGTTGAAAGTGAAAAGAAGACATTATTTAAGCGTTGCCCCGCGTCACTGTTTTCTGTAATTTCTGAACATCCCCCAGATTCAATCCTGTTACCTGTGCAATCTGGTTCAGGGTCAGCACATTCAATGAAAGAAGGTTTGTGGCTGTCTGTCTTGCTTTTTTCAGGCTGCCCTCTTCTTGACCTATCTTTCGGCCTATCTTTGTGCCTATCTCTGTGCCTTTTTCCATGCCGATCCGCTCGGCTGTTGTGATGTACTGCATTTTACGTTCCTCCTCGAATTCAGTGATTTCCTGATGATATGCTTCCTCCAGCTTTTCTGGAAGCACCATTATCCAGTCAATGAAGCGGTAAAGATTTATAATGTCCTGCTTTTCAAAACCTCGCCGATAAAGGTTTTTTGTCAGTTCAACCTTCCACTGCTTCCGGCTTGTTTCATTCCCCTTTGTCTCTGTGGTCTTCAGATGCGCCATAACAACGACGGCAAAAGGGTTGTCTGATTTTTCCAGCTCGTCCCATTTTTCCCTGTATTCCAGAACTTTGGCAACGGGAAAACGGAACACGGTCAGGCATCCCCATAGTTTGTCGAGATAGACAGATGCGTACCAGTTCGGCTTTTCATCCGCAAGTACGGCGAGGCTCACAGCAGTGCGCCTGTAAAGATCACGGATACGGTAGTTGTAAATGAAAGTTCTCTCCGGAAAACCGGTTTCTTTCTGTGCCTGGATTTCGACATGCGTCATGATCCATGTCTCATTTCCATTTTTCTTCCACACCCGGAACAGCCTGTCCGCAAAGCGTTTCGTCGTCTCAGCCTCACGGGTTATCTGCCTCAGTTCCTTGTCCGCAGGCTCATAGCCTTTTTTCCAATTGATCTCCTCCGCAATCTTCGGAAAAAAGAACCGCATGAACGGTTCAAAATACTCTCCCAGTATGTCCTTCCACGGACTGTCATAATCATCACGTTTCGTCAAAAACCTCTCCTTTCTCCGCATAAATATTTATTTGAACTCGTTACGAGGCTCCGCCTTATATACATCAAGCTGAGATCGTAACCGTCTGTTTTTATTGATCTATGATGTGCCGGACGGGGTTTGCAACCCCGTCCGGCAGTCTTAGCATGATGCATATAGGGCTCCGCCTCCCCCAATTTCGCCACTGCCCCCTCACAAACCAGGGCCTGGAAAGTGCCAAACCCGCTGACTAATCATAAGCATCAAACGCCCTCGCCTTAAACTCCGCATCTTCGGCAGCTTCAGCCGCGCCTTTTTTCCTCAGAGTCTTGGCAATGATCCGCCAGTTTTCAGCTTGCAGGGATGCATCGCGTTTGGCAAGAAGATTCGATTTCCTGGCCAGTTGTTCTGCCTGACGGACATTGCCGCGGCGGAGCTGAACCCGCGCCAGAAGATTCCAGAGACGCGGGTTTGAAGCGTCGATCCTGACCGCCCGCTCCGCAGTGGCAAAGGCACGATCCAGATTCCCGGCTTTCAGATGTCCCTCTGCCGACTCTGTCAGACGGGCGACAATGAGGAGCGAAGAAGAAGGCGAAGGAGACTGAGTCGGATGACTCACAGTTTTTGCCCCGATCTGAGGCACTCCTTCAGGGGGTGTCCTGAGAACGACGGCATCCTCTCTTTCCGGCATGGTATAGCGGGTTGAACATGCCGAAAAGATCAGTCCTGCCAGCAGAATAAAGATCAATGTCCTTTCTGCCGAGTGTCTTCTTCCCATTGATAAGGTTCTTTCTGAGTATTTTTTTCCCATTTGAATACCTCTTTGAGCCAGCGCATGAATGCCGACCCTGATTTTTTGGTTTCTTCTGCTGTCTTTTCTCTTTTCTCGCCCTCCGGACAGGAAACAGTCTCTGTGGGAGCAGACCCCATGAGAAACGGCACAGCCATTGCATTTTCACAGGCTTTGTCTGTCCTCATGCCTGTTTCCGAATCAATCACAGCCCATTCCACCTCTTCGGGCAGAGGAAGTTCCAGAGGCGTATTGGAGAGGCCGGCCATGATTTTGCCCCACACCTGCAACGCGCCCGAAGACCCTGTCAGGCCGCAGGATTTATTGTCATCCCGTCCCATCCACACCACAGCGAGATGATTTCCGGTAAAGCCCGCAAACCAGCTGTCTTTCAGATCATTGGTGGTTCCGGTCTTGCCTGCCGCGCCCAGTTCCTCCGGCAGCGTTTTGTTCAATGACCGCGCCGTGCCTTCCACAACAACGGTCTGCAAGATTTTATTGAGCAGATACACCGGCCCGGGATCGAGACTCTGCCGCACTGTCAGGGGGTATCGCTGCAAAGATGCACCATCAGGCCTGAACACCGAGCGAATGGTGCGAGCCGGAGAATAAAAGCCGCCCGCGGCCAGGGTCTGATACATCTGGGCCACTTCAAGGGAAGACATTTCCACGGTTCCCAGCAGTGCGGCTGGATACGGTTTTACATCCTGCTCAAAGCCCATATTCCGGAGGGTTTCAAACACATTGGAAAGCCCCACGTCCATCCCCATGCGTACCGTCGCGACATTATAGGAATGCGCCAGCGCAAAATAAAGAGGGATATTCCCGTGATACTCGCGGTCATAGTTTTTGGGTACCCATTTTTTGCCGGTCTCAGTGGAAACGCTCAGGTACGAATCATCCACCTGGGAAATCAGGGTGTATCGTTCGGAATGACTCAGAGCGGTCAGGAATACCACAGGCTTCATCAGGGAACCGATGGGGCGTCTGGCATCCAGGGCGCGGTTAAATCCTTTGAAACGGGGAGAGCGTCCCCCTATCACTGCGAGAACTTCATTTCCTCCGGTTGAGGTGACAACCGCGCTGATCTGAAGCTTTCCTTTGGGAAGACGACGCGCGTTCTCAATTCTGCTGATCTCGGATGATACCGCTTTTTCTGCGGCAGACTGAACTTGCGGATCAAAACTGGTGAATATGCGTAATCCTGCCGAGCGCAAATCCTCTTCCCGGTATTCCTGAAGCAACTGCCGTCTGACCATGTCCAGATATGCGGGAAACTGGGTGGTTCCCTTTGGAGGATCATCTGTCACATCCAGGCTCGCACGGATTGCCTGTTCTGCAATATCCGTACGAATGAGGTTTTCTTTTTTCATGATTTCCAGAACGATATTGCGCCGTTTCATGGCTCTTTCAGGATTGCGCCGGGGGTCATAAAGAGACGGCCCTTTGAGCAATCCCACCAGCAGGGCGATTTCATGCGTCCGCAGATCTTTGGCAGCCTTTCCGAAATAAAAGGAGCTTGCCAGCCCGAACCCGTGAATGGCCCGTTTCCCGTCCTGCCCCAGATTGACCTCATTCATATAGGCTTCCAGAATCTGATCTTTTTCATAATTCCATTCCAGAGCCAGGGCCATGAACATCTCTTCAATCTTGCGTCTGAGTGTTTTTTTATTGCTAAGAAAGAAATTTTTTGCCAACTGCTGGGTGATCGTACTCGCGCCCTGAACCACCTTGCGCTTCCGTATGTTGGCAATCAAAGCCCGGAGAACCGCTGACGGCTGTATGCCATAATGCTTGTAAAACCCCTGGTCTTCCACAGCGAGAAGGGTTTTGACCAGTAGCGGGGGGACATCCTTTTTTGCCACCAGCACACGGTCTTCGTGATGTGCCGGGTAAAAGCTGCCGACCAGCACAGGGTCAGGGCGGATCATATCTGGGAAAGTGCTCGAATCCAGGTTTTTAAGCAATTCCACCTTCCCTCCCTGAAGAACCACCTGAATCTTTTCTGAGGCAGATTCACCGTCTTCAAATTTAAAAGGACGGCAAAAGATGGTAAAAGTGTTCCCTGCGCGCAAAAATTTTCCGGGGACATCCATATCCACCGGATGATCCACACGAAGATACCGCATAAGTCTGAGTTCCTGTTCGAGTGCAGCAGGGACCAGCGGCATTCCCATATAAAGCTCCAGAGGGCGGGCATACACACGGGCAGGCAGTTCCCACAGCTTGCCTTCAAATTTTTCCAGCACAATACGGTTGAAATGTGAAAAATGGCGGGACAATCCGTAACCCAGTCCCAGCACACCGCAAAGGAAAATGATGGTCAAAATACGTTTTGTCTGTTTTTTCATGGTGATATTGTAAGTTGAAAGTTGAAAGTTGAAAGTTGAAAGTTGAAAGTTGAAAGTTGGCTATGATTTTTGTTTGGAGCCATTCAGGCTCGACCCGGATTGGCAAATCCGGGCCGCAACCAGCCAGATTTGCCAATTCCGGAGCGGGTGACCGAAACAAAGATAAGGCACCAGAAAAAATAGCCAATCCCGCGCCTGATTGCAAGAGTTAAATTCCGAAGCCTTTATCTCAGTAATGGGACAATTATAGAACCCGACAGTCATAAGTTCCCACAACCTGCTGAATTTATTGATCTGATATTTTGGAATCAGCGATTTCCATTGAATAATTTCAGCATCTTGCAGGGTTACTCCACTTTTAACTGTTGTGCATAAAAATGATTTAAAACATAATATTATGCAACAGTATGAAAACCATGATACAAATGCACTGCATCTGCATTTTGCTTGATTATTTTTATAAACAGGTATATCATAATTTTTTTAGGCTGATGTGAAACCGACATGACTGATACCCGGAACCATCAAGGAGGGATTGAAATGCATCAGAAGCAACAAATAATTTTGGCCTTATTTATTATGGTTTTCCTGAGTATGCCATCCATGGGAAATGTGTATGCTCAGACCACAGTGGAGCTTATCGCAGAACCTGATATTCAAAGCATTTCTGTGGGATCGGACCTCAAAGAAATAAAGATAACCGCCCGGGCAGATAAGGAAAATGTCAAATTTATATGGCATATTGAAGGCCCGGGCAGTCTTTCAGGAGACACAGCCAATGCTGAGATTTTTTATTATATTCTGCCGGATACCATTGATGAAGCATCTGAAAAAGCCGTCATAACGGCCACGACAGATGATGCAGGGGAAAAAGTGACCGGAAGCGTTATATTCACCCTCCGTAAACCGCCTCCGATGCCCGGACGTATCAAGGTGATTGTTGATGTTCCTGATGTGGAAGTATATATTAATGATAATATTCAAGGGACAGCGCATCTGGAAAGTCCAGCAGATTTTGAGTCTGTTCCGGTCGGTCAGGCCATTGTACGCGTCAGGGCGGACGGGTATCCGGAAAAATCCGGCGCGGTACAGGTGCATTCCGGCGAGTTTTCTGAAATTGAGTTTGAATTGAACCCGCAATCAGAACGTGTGGATCAACTGCTGAAAGAGGGGGATGCTTTTTTCGGACAACGGCAGTTTGCGTCCCCGAAAGAAAAAAATGCTTATGAAAATTATAAAGAAGTGTTAAAAATAAATCCTGAAAATCTCTATGCCCGGAAAAAAATCCGTGAAATAATAAAAATCTGTAAAACATCAGGAAACACCGCTTATGAACAAAAAAATTACACCAAGTCAAAAATGTTTTATCAGGAGTGCCTGTCTGTAACACAATATGTGCAGAATGTCCTTGGAGACCAGAATGCCGGGCCGGACATCCGAGAGATTGAAAACAGCCTGAAAGAATTGGAAAATATTACCCGATCCGCTTCTGATCTGCTGAAAGCGGGGGATATGTATTTTGAGCAGCAGCAGTTTACGACCCCGAAAGAAAAGAACGCATTCAATATGTATAAGCGTGTGTTGCAGACTGATCCTGAAAATCGTCACGCCCGGGAAAAGATTTATGAAATGATGAAAAAGTATCAGGCTTATGGAAAATATTCTGACAAACAAAGAGAGTATGCCAAGGCGAAAATATTTTACCAAAGATATATATTATTAGCGAATTATGTTCTGGATGTTCTTGGGGATCAGGACACAGCCCCGGGTATCCGGGAGGCTGAAAAACAGCTGAAGGGGTTGAAGCGTGTTACCCGGTCAGTTGACAATCTGCTGAAAAAAGGGGATCAATATTTCAGACAGGAGCAGTTCACGAGCCTGAAAGAGGCAAATGCTTTTGATTTTTATAAAAATGCCTTAAAAACAGATCCCAAAAACCGCCATGCCCGGAAAAAAATTCGTGAAATGATGGAGCTTTGCAAAACCCGGGGAAATCAGGCGGATAATCAGAAAAACCATGAGGCGGCAAAGGGACTTTATCAGGAGTATCTGTCCATTGCAGAATATGCTGTGAATATTCCGGGGATTCAGCCTGATGATGTGGAAATCTGGGAGATTCAGAATCGGTTGAAAGATGTGCAACGCCTTGTGATTGTTTCGCGTCTTGAACCAGTTGAGGAAAAACTTTCCAGAAACCTTGAAGAATATGGGAAACTCAGAGAAACGGAAAATCAGGGTGCCAATATTACAAGCCAGATTGTTCCGGTTCTTGGAGATATTGTCGGGGATCTGAAAAAAATTGAGCAGCTTTATGAGCAGTTTCCTCAGAAAGATTCTGCAATGTCACAGAAGATAGACCGGGTCAGAAATACGCGCAGGACATTGGAAAAGGAAGTTGCTGAACGGACAGACAACTGAAGTCAGCAGCTTGGAAATTCCCTGACCAGTTCCCATCAACGCTTGCAGGGGATTGGCAAATCCCCGCCCAGTGGGGTTCGGATTTGGCAATCCGAACCGAGCGGTTTTGTGGGGAATTCCCTGACCAGCTCCCATCAACGCTCGCAGGGGATTGGCAAATCCCCGCCCAGTGGGGTTCGGATTTGGCAATCCGAACCGAGCGGTTTGTGAGGAATTCCCTGACCAGCTCCCATCAACGCTCGCAGGGGATTGGCAAATCCCCGCCCAGTGGGGTTCGGATTTGGCAATCCGAACCGAGCGGTTTTGTGGGGAAAGAGAGCAGTTTGCTGAGGGTTCGGATTTGGCAATCCGAACCAAGCGGTTTGTGGGGAAGAGATCAGTTTTGAGGGAGAGCAGTTTGGGGTTCGGATTTGTCAATCCGAACCAAGCGGTTTGTGGGGAAGAGATCCGTTTTGAGGGAGAGCAGTTTGGGGTTCGGATTTGGCAATCCGAACCGAGCCGTTTGTGGGCGAGTTTGAATGATGAAGTGCTGAACATTAATCAAGGAGCGTAAAAATGCGAAGTGTGTTACGACTATGCACAGTATTCACAGTATTGTTTTTTATTATTCCGGCGTTTATGCCAGGATGTTCAATCTTTTTGGGAAATCTGACATCAGAGGAAGTTGAAAAACAAATCAAAGAGGCGCGGGAACATTTTGAAGTGGTAAAAAGTTTGGAAGTAGAAGAATCGTATCGTGATGATTTTGCAAAGGCAGAAACCGCTTTTGCAAAAGCAGAAAACTTCCGGAAATGGAACAGACCCAAGGCTTATGCGGCGGCTAAGGAAAGCCTGGAAGCGTCCAAACGGATTCTGAGAAAATTCTATCTTGAGACCGTTTCCGATCTTGCAAAGAAAGCCAGACAGGAACTTAAAAAGAAAATCGGAGAGGACGAGGACAATCCACTGACAGATTATGTTCCGAAACTTGATAAAGTGATAGCTCATGCTGAATCAGTGGAAAAGTATCCGCAGATTGTTTCCTTAAACAAAGTTCTTGATGATCTTAAGGAGATATTAAGTATAACCTACAGTATTCAGACAAGTATGGCAGAAACACTGGAATCGGATGTCTCCTTTGATAAAGGCAAATACGAACTCTCTGATGGAGGAAAACAGGTTATCAAAGAGATTGTGGAAAGAATCATATCGGAGAAAAAAGTATATCTCAATGACAATCCCGGCAAAACCATCCGGACAAAAATCAAAGTGGTCGGTTATACAGATCAGCTTAATTTTGCCAGAGGAGGAAAACTTGAGAGAGAGCTTCTGAAAAAGGAGGAAGAGCCGTTTCCCCGGGATCGGACCGAACAGAGACGCTTTTTAAATCAGCGTCTTTCAGAATTCCGGACAAAAACAATCATCAGAACCATTGAGAAACTTATTTCAAAAAGCGAAACAGAAACTTCACGCTTCAAAATCGACACAGATGCCGTGGGACGAGGAGAAAAAATGCCGGCAAATCTTCCCCCGCCCTATCCGACTACTGATTCCCGGCGGCGAATTTGTAAAATTTATACTTATACAACAATATATTAGGCGATCATTTTTTGTCCTTATGATGTTGAAAAAGACAAATGGGGGGAAAAATATGGAAAGCCTTTTTATGATGCTGTGATGGTGGGGTTGTCGAACCATCTCTCAGATGCTGAAATTCTCATCTCAAGAAGAGAAAAGGTCATAAATGACACAGTGCTCCTGTTTAAAAACAGTGACCCCGGCATGTACGCAGGTCGCCAGGGCAGCACAAAGGGGCGTATTCAGGACCGAATTGACAAATTTTCTGAAATGATTAAAAATGTTCTCAGCAGACTGTCTTGAAAAAAAATGCTTCAGAAACTCATACGCAAAGTTGAAGAGAAAGCAAAGACGATTGATGCATTTCTGGATTGGTGTGAAATACTTGACTCAGTGGATCCAAATGCAAAGAAAAAAATCAATGAGCTTGGATTCACAAGATGCAAGAGAAGAACATGCTTTTCGACATTGTGCAGTAATCACCCAGTTATATTCAACTTATGAAACGAGTGCTGAAATGAAATTTTAGCACATTTTTTTGACCTGTGCGATTCAAAAATGTAGGGTGGGTGAAGCGAAGCGGAACCCACCATTTTTTGTGACCTGTATCTTTATGAAAAAGAATAACCTGAGATTTGACTGGGATGCCTATTTCACGATACCTGGAGGATCATCAAAAATCCCCTCCCCTGCCTCTTTTGGGCAGATTGCCAAGAAAAAGGAGAAAATTAACTGGGATGCATGTTATGAGAAAAAAAATATCCCTTGGGGACTTCCCCATGTCCATCCTGAACTGATGCAGGCCGTTGCCGAATATCCGATTCGGCCCTGTGCAGCGCTGGATATCGGATGCGGAAGCGGATTAAGCTCTGTATGGCTTGCCCGGAAAGGATTTAAGGTGACAGGAGTGGATATTTCATCATCCGCTATACAAATGGCAGAAAAACGGGCAGAGGGGGTATGCAGATTCCATATCGCGGATATCCTTGAAAAAGATATTCCAGGCGCGCCCTTCGGCTTTGTTTTTGACATCGGATGTTTTCATCACAACCTTCACCCGTCTTTTGTGGAAAGAGTTGCTTCCCATCTCGAACCCGGGGGGCTTTGGTTCAGTCTTGTCCGCAGTGCGGACAGAAGTGAAGAACATGAGGGTCCGACGATGCCCATAGTCCCGCCAAAGCATATCGCAACAGATATTGTCAAGATCGTGGAGAAATATTTTGAGATACATCATCTCAGGGCAAGCAGCTACGGCATCCGGACCACCAGCCCTGCTTATGTGCAACCGCAGAATATCGGCTTCAGTTTCTGGGCATGCCTGATGTGCAGAAGGCCAAGAATAAGATGAAGGGTGCGAATATGCTCTCCGAGTACATGCAAAGAAAAAAATTCAAACTTTTTTTTCAGGAAGGTATTGAAATCCGAACCCGGTTATGTTATTCAGACCGAAATTCCATGGGAAAATCAGCAAAGGGCCTTCCATCAATCGAATACATTAGTTATAACCGCCCGAAATCAAAGATTGATAATTACAAGCAACCGACAGTATTCAATCTTTGTACAGGACAAAAAAATGAACGGCAGAGAAACCCGGCTTTTATCGGGAGAAAAAACCGGGTTTCTTTCCCTAAAGGCCGTTTTTTTGTTGAGCAAACGGTCAGGAGCCAAGGACAAAATGACAGAGCAATACCTTAAAACAGGAAAAGAAATTCTGAACCCGAACTGGCCCGAGGCGAAATGGAACGTGTCCGGGCTTTTTATCCATGATGCTGTGATCCAGACCCTTCTGTCGAATGCCATATCCCAATTTGGATGCCGGTTTGTCGAATCTGTGCATGGTGCGCCGCTGGTGAAATGGAACAGCGGAAGAATACAGAAAACCACGCTGCCCCCTGAAAATCTTGCAAAGGCATTTCGTCAGACGCTGCAAGAGTATGAGAAAATGGGGGTCGCTGTCTTTTACACCTTTTCCAACCATATAATAGACAAGGAAATGCTGGATGATCCGAGCTGCAATTTTATGCTGGCGCAACTGGCGGAAATCCACGGTGAGCAGGGCGGAATCATTCTTTCAAGCGAACTGCTGTCCGACTATATAAGAAAAAAATACCCCTGCCTGAAACAGATTTCCTCAGTTGTCAAAGTGACGATGGAAGAAGGAAAAGGAAAACTGGCGTATTATAAGCAGTCAGAAGCAAAATATGACCGGGTGGTGGTGCATCCTGATGATAATTTCAATATGGAGCTGCTGGGAAAACTTGACCCCGGAAAGGCGGAAATACTTGTAAATGAACCCTGCCTGATCAACTGTCAGACGCGAAAGCAGCATTACGCCCTGTATTCGGAATTCAGCAAATCTCTGGAAATCTCACCTGAGGAACTGCGTGAGTTTGAAGACAACGTATGCAAATCTGTCCCGTTTTACAAGCAAATTGATCATCAGGGGCCAAAAAGGCGAAATTGCAACCTGACGGTATCGGAACTGAGGAATGTCTATAATATGGGATTCAGACATTTTAAAATACAGGGAAGAACCGATGCCCGTACCGTGTTCAAATATGATCTGACAAGATATGCATTCGAGCCGGATCACATAGCACCCCTGATGTTTAAATCGGACTGGCCCTCGTAGCCCCGGATTATAAAACTGTTTCAAAATTATTGCAAAACTGTTCCAAAACTGTTCCAAAACTGTTTCAAAACTGTTCCAAAGCT